>Ga0214478_100362_pt1 | contig 26707 bp, 18 predicted proteins | sample M1_20Mar14CPVII9_2_FD_178001 | JGI IMG/M metagenome (GOLD analysis project Ga0214478, IMG submission 178001) | Marine eukaryotic communities from Monterey Bay, California, United States - M1_20Mar14CPVII9sort6BwellD7 | ecosystem: Environmental > Aquatic > Marine > Unclassified | place: USA...
GTGTACAAGCCGGATAATGTATATAACTGAGACTACAGGGGAGGCTATTGCAAAATTATTAAGTGGTATTACAATACAAAATAGAGAGGTTTTATTACACCTCTCAGACACAACAATAAACACCCCCCAAACCATTGCAATAGATTAAAGACACCATTAATTGGTATATAATCGGATTAGTAATGTTTGAGGATTAGTTTATATGTTTGTGAAGGTATTATGATAGATTGGTGTTATTTATTGGGGGGAATGATATGATTTGAGTGATAAGTGCCTATCTATTGCAATAGAAGGCACCATATTCAACAATCAACCGTCTTGAATGGATAGATATACAAACAGTTAAAGGGGGTGGTGTAAATATGGCTAAAGGGGGGCAATGGAATGCGTATCTATTCGTAATGGGGGATATGGGGGATGACATATCATATGTTTGTAGCATATCCTGCTCAAAATGGGAGGGATAAACAGTACTAAATAGATCTAATACAATAATTGAATTAACATAATATATGAAATCATACACTGCATTAATAACTAATAGGAAAACAGTATTAACTATGTACATTAAATAGAATAAATAGTGTAATTTCAATGCATAAACTTCTATCATTTCTGGTTATACACAGCGATTTGTCTGGAACTTGAGTCTCGACGGGATGGTAGTGATGCTATCGATGCATTGATTCGCCGAGTATCGGAACCGAGAGATGTATATTGATCGAATGGGATACGTCGGCGCAACCCCTTAATTTAGGGAGTTAGAGGAGGAGCAGGAGTCAGGAGAGGTTCAAAAAGATACCTTTTTCCCCTATAAGTATCCGGTATTAATTTTCCGGCGCTCACAAAAAGTACGAAAGTGGAGCTGAGCTACAGTCCAGGCGCATTTGCGTGCGTGCGCTTGAGGGAGCAAATTATTGACGGCCCGAACATCTCCTAAAGTATTTGATCTCTACTCCGATTAGTAGTCTCTAAATACCTGTACAATTCATTGCTAATCTTCCTTAATATCATTTATGTTAAGATAAAACGAAATATCATACTCCCTCTGTTGTAACCTATTAGCCAAAACTGTTTAGCCAGAGATGAATACTACTATTTGTACAAAATTTGGCGCCATCCTTCTTATTCCTTCTCCCTAATCATTTCTTCACTATCTCACATTCTTCGATTGTTGCCATTATAATTGTTGCTGCTACTACTTCCCATCATACTTCGATCGCTTCCATTATAATTGTTGCTATTGCTACTACTTCCCATCATACCTCCTCTTCCTCCTGACCCTTGCTGTTGCATTTGTTGTTGACCACCTCCACCCCCAGGCTGCCCAGGTCCTCCTCCTCCATACGATGATGGGTTATATCCCAATTGTCTCAAACAATGAAATGCCGCCCTCAGCAGAGATTCATTATTTGGAAAGGTTTCAACAACCTTCATTGTGGCATGGATACCCCCTGCCTTGACGACTCTCATTTTCAATTCAGGTGACGGAGCGCGTGCTATACTTTCCATAGCCCAGCAGCAAGATTCAAGCAACGGGGCATTTGCCGGATGTTTGCCCATGGTTGATACAATAATTGGCACCGTGCCCATACGATCCAACATATCGAGATTGTATGAAGATGCCGTGGCCAAGTGTTTAATAACACCAGCACATCCACGTTGTAATGCCACATCATCTGGATGATGTTCCATCGCATCAATAATGGTACGAATACCACCGACTAAACCAATTGCCGAGGCATGCTCCTTATCAAAGCAATGTGCATATAACTTCTCACACGCCACACGTTGTATAGCCAAACTGAATGGAAAACGTCTCATGGCCACGATGATATCACAAATGTCACCACTACCAGACTCCAGGTATAATAATGTCTTCTCCGCCTGTGCTCGTTCCGTTTCATTATTCATTGGGAATAAATGATGATGATAGATACTTGATTGTAACTTACTGTGTTCCAACTTGATAGACTGGGGGGCATTCCCGATAATGTCAGGAAAAGCGGGAATTGATGACATATCCATCCTACTTTGCATATTGGCAGGGACAGATTGGGGAGTGGTACCTCGTGAATTTGTCATCATCTTATCTCGCATATTAACTGGGACAGATTGCGGTGTTCGAGACGAAGACCCCATTCGACGTATTGGTGATTGTGGATGATCCCCATTTCCTGCTGGAGGTGTCCCGCTACCCTGATTGGACATTGACCTTGTCATTTGCATTGCAGTTTCGGCACACATTCCACCCATATTCACACTCCCTCGTCCTCCTTGACTTCCCCTTGAGTAATTATCATTCTCATCACCCAATGTATTCGATCGACGACTACTTTCAACCTCGGAACATGACACGGATGAAACGCTACTATTCGATGAATGCTGCAGCTGTCGACTAATACTCGATCTACGCCCGCCACTAACCCCAGAACTTGATCTTCTCTTCATAGTATTCCCCCCAGACGAGGAACGATTATTCGTCTGTCCAAATACCAAGGCAGCATGCTGCATGGCCGAATGTTTCCGTGGTAACCGTGCTTGATCCTGAAACGCCATATTTGATAAATTATATGGATGGGAGGATGGCGATGATCTCTTCTCGTTCCGAGGTGGTGGTGCAAATGCGAATTGACGCTGTTGTTGTGAAGGAGATGCAGTATCCATATCTTCAGCACTTCTCCCTTTCCTGCTACCACTGCCCTTTTTACTCCGACTGCTGCCCTTCTTTTTAGATGTACTGTCATTACTTTTCCTACTCCGTCCCTTTTTCGACTTTGATACACCAACACTATTACCACTACTCCCCTCTGTTAAATTCGAAATAGCACCCGGTATACCCATATCCTCATTCGATAATGGGTTACACAATAAACACCGTCCATTTAATACCTCACCCTCAATAGTTAATGGTTGTAATTCAAATGAATTATCCGTCATTATTACACGATGCGTGTCCAATCCACAATCTGGACATCGTCCGTCACGTTCCCGCCCCTGTCGTATAACCTTATTGGGTGATGTTGCAGAATGATTATAATTATTACTATAATCACCACCAATATTTGATTTACTCCCTTGAATTAATCCATATCGTTCGGCATCACCACCAATCCCACCCGTATGGAATAACATACGCTGTTGCTTTTGACTACCCTGATAACTTGAATCACAACTTTCATCATTTAAACTATTTTCATCAAACTCTGCTCTACTTCTTTTACTACTTTTGGAATATTGCGATCCAATACTTGGAGAACGGGTACCTAAACTACCATCTCCCGCTCTACCTAACGAACCTAAATCATCTAAATTAATATCCGGTAAGGAGGCACCAAGTGCACCAGCCATGGCATCAAAGTCTAAATCAAAATTTAATGCCTCATCATTCAATGCCATGTCTAAATTTTCTAAACCATCTTCATCTACAGCTTTCATATGTTTTAATTCTGGATCTAAATCTAACCCTGCACCGGCTGATAAGCCCAATCCGGAACTGGATAGGTTTAATTCGGTTGTATCTAGATTGGAAAAGCTCTCATCTTTTGTATCTTTTTTCTTACTTTTTGGCATGGTTTATAATTGGTGTTGTTTGTTATAGAGGTTTGTTTTGTTATTGATTAATTGTTGTAGAGGTTTTTACTGCAATTGATATATTATATGTGCGATTTGTATCCTGTGTAAACTGATTATAATATGTACGGATATATAAGCAAAGACCACTTCACCCACAAGATATAATGCACGACGACGGGGTATGTTATTTAGTAAGATATAACAGGAGAAGAAGGCGGAGTAATTGATGTTGATGATTGTAATTTGATTGAGTCGAAGATATTATATTTCGTTTGTGTCCAATCGTTATACAAATTGAAATGAGGTATCAATAACCGCCGCCAATCTTTAATAGACTAAGAACCACATGAACTTAATCTCTACTGTAGTTGCCGGAAGATTGATATGATATTGAGAGAAGCCCCGCCTATCTCCTATCACTCAAAACTAGTCATCAAAATAGAGAGGCTATTAATTTACCTTGCGGGGTTAACCCTAATTACTGAGTAGCATTTCAAAGTCATTCGAATGGTATCTCTCTTTTGGCGAGGTGCCGGTTTTGCAAGACAAATCAAAATTGCTTGAAAGATATTTTTCATCTCAAAACAATGCATAGGTGTGGCTCGGCAGCGCTCCCATAATATATCAAAATAAACTGATATAATGGTTCAAACATCTCCTATTCCCCAAGCAGCATTCGCCGGCGGTGGTACGAGTAACATGCCACAAAAGATGCAAGCGACAATATGCACATCCTATGGAAATAACTTCGACGATATCCTCTCAATTCAAGATGATATTGCAACACCTACATTAGAGGATAAACCACCCTCTGGATTTAAGAATGGTATTCTTATTAAGGTACTATCGGTAGCATTAGCTCCCGGTGATGTTCGTGTAATGAGTGGTAAGACTAAGGAGTTTCAAGGTAAGAGATACATCGTATGATGTTCATATGTTGCAATTAACATCTTGTGTCGTGCACTATTATGATGTGATGTACACCACATTCTATATTATCTTATTGAAACTAATATGATCCTGTCGTGCACTATAGGCCCACCATCGTTTCCGTACACACCCGGTGGAGATGTTTGTGGTATTGTAGTTGCAATTCCTGAGGAGGAGAAGAAAGGGGAGAAATGTAAATTCAAAGTTGGGGATAAGATTGCAGCACGCTTTGCAAATAAACCCATGGGAATGTTAGGGGAGTATGCATTGGTAAATACAGATATATGTGATGTAGTACCAGATGGAATATCATTCGAAGGAGCTGCTGCATTGGTATCTTCTGGCATGGTAGGAGTTATTCTTGCTGATTATATTAAGGAAGGAGATCGTGTACTTATATTTGGGGCAGGAGGAGGTGTTGGTAGTCATCTATGTCAAATGGTTAAGAATCAAGGAGCCAGTTATGTTGCGGGTGTATCAGAGGACCCTCAAAGGTTGATGGAGTCTCCACTGAAGTGTGATTATGCAATTGATTATACTAAAACAGATCCGTTCACTGATGTAAAGGAATGGCAAGAGAATCCATTTGATGTAATCTTTGACCTTTCGGGAGGAGCATGGCCACAACTTGTGAAACAGAAGAAGTCTAAAAGTCCATCTATTATCAAGCCCGGAAACAAAGGCGGAAGATACTTGACTACTACACCAGACAATCCGTGGTTCGAATTGCATACTGTCTTTGCAATGTTCAGTACATTCATAGCTCCAAGTCTGAAGCGGTATCTATCATCAAGAATGTTGTCTAGAAGATCAATGCCCAAGTATAGCTATGTCTTGGCATTACCCTCCGACGATGTGGTTGTAAAGAGGACATTGAAATTGGCAGCAGATGGCAAACTTGTACCATGTATTGATCCAAAAGGCCCCTTCCCCTTTACTAATGAAGGAGTGAGAGATGCATTTCGTTTGCAAGAGAGTCGACATGCCAAGGGTAAAGTTGTCATTAAAGTGGCTGAGGAGTAGAGATGATACTCTCCACTGTTAAAGTTTGCACAGACGATGAGCGTTGTTTCTTGATAGATAAGTGTAATAATAGCTGTTTTATGTTAATCTTGTTTTTATAGCTAGCCTACAAGGAAACATCATCTCTTTGTCATGTCTCTCTTATAAGAAACACTCTCTTTAGCTTGTTGCTCACTCTCTTTCCATTCGTTGAAAAGATGACTTGCACTCTGCCGTCTCCTTAATACCTTTCCCACTGATCTGGTTATTGCCTCGCCTCTTTCCTCGAACCAAGTAACTGGCAGATTATCAACAGTCTGTCTCCGTTGGCTCTTAGCCTTGACATTGCTTCGTACATTAATAGCCAAATCATTGTATGAATATCCAAGATTTACCAATATAGTTTCTCTCTCAACTCGATCGAGTACAAGGTCTTCAGGCGAGGGGGTCCTTCCACCATAAACGATAGCAATCCTTTCCTCTAGTTTATCCACTGTCGTGTTCGTTTCACGAGGACTATATCTCCAACCTATACCTATCGACGGACCAGTACTGCATGAAGGATTGTCACTTTAATATGAGTAGAAAGAGATGAGAGTAGTGGAATGTGAGAGGAGAACCACCACAGCAAAGGAAATCATCTCTCATCATAACTGAAAACTTACCATAGGATAGTTTCATATGTTCGTATTTGCACGGTTCCAAAGCTAACCCTTTTACCTTCTGCACCAGAGCTACTGCTAATTAGACAACCACTATCTATCCGGTGATCATCTTCTCTAAATCTAGTTTCATTACAATCATTTTCCAACCAGGTAGAAGAGTTGCTGTCATCAATACATATTGGTTTTTGTCTATGTTGTGTTGTTGTGGATTTTGATGTAGGATACGCTGTTATAGATTGTGGCCCCAAGTTCAACTCTGACCTTAGGAAAGGAATCTGTACGGATGCTAATGTTGGTGGTGGAGGTGAGGGTGAAGGTGTAGTTGCAATGGTAGAGGCAATTGATCTGTGATGGCTGGAAGAACTCAGACTCAACCCTCGATGTCTTTCATCATCTAAAGACCCCCCGCTGGTATCCTTACTTCTTCCGCTACCTCCGAAGTAATCACTCAAATCTAGTGCATCATCCTCAGTTACAACTATCGGCCTTGTTTTTATTGATCGATGTGCATAGGCAGGTATTGATAGTGGAGGTGGAGACTTCAACGATGGCACCTCAATTTTTTTAAAGGTGGTGTCATGCTCGATAGTACTATCTTTTTGGTTATTATGGTACCTTTCTCTCTCCCCCATTTCTGAGGACGATTCGCCACTTGCACTCTGCATGTAATCTACTTATTATTAATTGATATTGTGGCCATTTGATATTATTAACTCCTCCTTATCCTCCTATTGCCATTATTGTTCAATTTAGATTGCCAGCTGTCAAAAATGTCTTGCGGTGTGGTATCTCTATGACTACTGGTAGTAAGTGTCAAACTAAGCGAGCAGTGGGGTAAAGGAAGACAGGGAGAGACTAAAGACAGCAGATCAGTAAGCGCTAAATCTTATCAGTTTGTTAAATGCAGAGAGACATCTAATCATAGAGGATCTAACCAATGCCGCCATATAATTGCAACTCGTCTTAGCTACCCCAACCTTCACTCATCATTCTTTCTAATCTTCTACGCTCCTTCCATAATTCAAATTGATCAAGTATTTCCTCTCCCAACCAAACAAACCCCCAAGTACCTAAACCTACCAAGCATACTCCACCAAATGCAACAGCATATGGGCCTGGTATGACTCGCCAGAGTTGCAATACTAAAGCCAATGACACTGCACCACCAATAATACCAGCTGCGGTCTGTGCAAGTATCGGTAGCAGTAAATCTTGATGATGATGGGGCAAGAATGAAGGATGTGGATTCGTTGATCGTCGTAATATGTTTGTAAAGTGTTGAGTAAAGTGCTGCTTTAGTGTTGTTGATGATATCTTTGAAGTAAATGCAGGATCGGATTCTAAACTGCATGGCTGTGGAAGCGGCTGCTCTTGCTGATAATGTGAATTATGCTTGTGTAGAAACGTCGTTGGCATCTTCCACCATGGTCGTCGAGTATCTAATGATGTTCGTGTAAAGCTCTCAGTATGAGTAGACGATGATGATTTCGGATTTTGGTTTGCTTCCTTCTCTTGCCTCCTCATGACATATTGTGCATGCTTCCAATGTCTATGAATTGCATTGGGAACGGTTAGCATGAGTACATTCATATCCTCTGTCTCCGATTCTGAAGATGCACGCATGATGTATCCCTTCATGCTAGTGCTAGATGACCCATCACTCTCTCCATCGTCTTCTTTCTCATCAAGCGATTCATTCTCTTCATTATCCCACACACCCCACCATGCATCCTCCACAAAAATGACGTCTCCGGCTTTGAATTGTTGTGTTTCATTACCCTTCTTGCCTCCTCCAACTGTTATCTCCATGGATGATAAAGCTACTACATATTTGGGCGGTGATGGACGCTTTGGGTGTTGATCATCACTTTCTTTTGACGCATCCGTGATATTGTTCGTACCAACATCTTCTTCCTGTTCATCTAATATGTTTAGACCATCCAAAGTATTACCAACATCATCAACTTTCTCTTCTACAACTTTCTTTATATCTAAATTCTCCAACACAACATCAATCGACTCGTCTCGTTTAGGTAACTGAGCGGCATCATGAGGTGTATGTCTAAAAACACCACTAACCAATGGTAATTTTTCAGTAGTTGATCCTACCGCACCACACTCTAAAAATGGAAGATGTGCAAATGATGCAGTAGATAGTGATTCCTTGGGTATAAAGTAGGAATATCCAGTGTGTAGATTTGTTTGTATGTGTGCTGTTATTTGAAAGGTTGACGGTGGAGTGTATTGCAATTGATCCTTCTTATTATCAGCATCTTGTATATATTCCTCTTCTAGTATTATATTAGATTCTGTATCAATATAATCCTCACTATCATTATCTAGAAGAACTTGTACAACTGATGATGATCCGTCTTCTTCAACCTCAATTTTGATATCACTTATGATATCAATGCTATCCTCCTCAATATCGGTCTCGGCGGTTACCGATACCTCTGCAGATAAACTAACGACAAATATTGATATAATAATACCGAGAAATGGTATATTATGTGAATACTTCATCTTATTGCTAGATCGATAGATTGGCAACTCTCAACACCACAAAATCGAAGTGAAAGTAGATATGGCGATAAAACGCTTATGGAATAGGAAGTGAAAGAGCAAAGCATTTACAACACAAGTAGCCAAGTAATATGCAGAGAGATCATCTACATAAGACCACTGACCACTAGGCGGAGCATATTAAGCTTGAGCCCAAAGTACCGACACTTGTGATATTGATATCCTTTAATTACAACATATACTTGTTTTATGTTTTATAAAGAGAAGTTTGGAATTGAAACTCCGTCCCACAAGTCTCTAAAGTAACACAGTTGAGACGCTGCCTCCTTTTGTTCTGGACTGAGTTCGTCCCAATACATATCCTCTGTCGCTGGCAGTTCTCCACTATCCCAATTATTCACATCCCACCCAAGAACAGCAAAGTATTGATCATAGCCATAATACACAATATCTTGCCACCAATAGCCAAAATAATGGTTTATATGACAGTCCCAAGCATCTCCGGAGATACCCAGTCCCTTAAGACCTGCAATCTCTTCCTCATATAAGTCATGATAACTCCAATCTTCGACTGCCGCTGAACCAGGTTCATTCCAAGTCTTAAAATTAGAGAAGAAGATAGAGATCAATGTGAGAGAGACCCGTCTGTTATGCTTTAACTTCATAAAAAGTGGTTGGACTTACTGCTTGATCATATCCCAAGTTGTTAGTAGCATATACCTTATCATCATCACTAAGCAGTGACCATTGTAACTAAAGGAAAGAGAGGAATGTAGCATGAAGGGTTAGTCAGAAGGTCAGTCATCTAAGAGGAGTCTGAATTGAGATCTCTATAAACTTACAAATCTCTTTTCAGGAACACTTTCCGTGGCAGGATTGACTGGTAAGCCCGGAACAACCTCGACTGGTGATGACGATGGCTGCTTAGACGGTGTGTTTGTCAACCTTTCTACAACAGACGATAGAGTGGGCTGTGTCGATGGCTCCAAAGTTGTTAGTTTTGTGGGAGAAGATGATGGTTGCTTTGAAGGCTCTGGAGTTGGTGGTAACGATGGTGAAGATGACGGTGAAAAGCTTGGTCTAACTGTGGGTTGATTTGATGGCTCGTGTGTGGTTGGACTTGCACTGATTTGTCTTGTTGGTTCTATGGTAATCTCGCCTGGCCCCAATCGTGACGCTACTTGACATTCGGAGATTGGTATCCACGCGTTGTTCCACATTTCTAATGCATTCTCATTCTCTTCTAATAGGGCATCATCCCATACATCAACGTTGCAGTACATTGCAAAGCCTGGCTCTGTTGAACACTGGAAGATACCATGCTGATTCAATCGTTTGTTTGTAACAGAAATGTAGTCCCCTGCCTCGTATGTCTTATTACTTCTATAATGTTCTGGACAATAAGGCAGTTGATTCAAGCTCGATGGGGATGATGTTGGCAGACGATTCGGAGAGGAGGAAGGTGCCAATGAAGATTCCCAATCAGGCAGAGGTATCCCGTCCCACAATTCTCTGTTGTAGCAAATTTGCTCTGCAGCCGCTTGCTCTACTGATGATAGATCATCAAAATACTTATTATCTGAGTTTGGCGTCGATACTTCATTGTCCCAACTGTTACTATCCCAGCCTAATATTGTATAGTATTGTGAAACTCCAAGGTCTTCGAGATCTTGCCACCAAAAGGCACTATAATGATTAATCCAACAATCCCAGGTTTGAGCGTTGGAAATACCTAGTCCCTCGGCTGCTACTACTTCATTCTCGTACAAATCGGCATAGCTCCATGACTCTATATCACTCGTTTTAGGCTTGTTCCATGACTTGTGTTGATAGATTATAGAGACACGAGTAGTTAGATGTTAGTCAAAGATCATCTGCAACATATATGCCAAAGTCTTCCCGAACACTACTCACACTTTCGATATACAACAATTCTCTGGCATGACGTCTATCGAAATCATCTAGCAGTGCCCATTCAACATATCTCTTTTCTGGTTTTGTCAATGTAGCAGGATTGATGGGTAGAGTGTCTTCGGGAAGAGATGCCTCAACCAGCACTGTTGGTGATAGACTAGTTATAGACTCGGTTGGTTGCGATGTTGATATAGGCTCCAACGGAGACTCTGATGGTTGCCTTGATGGCGATTCAGATACTGGAGAGTTTAATGGTTGTTTTGTTGGTATCCTTGAGGGTTGCATTGAAGGGGATTGGGTCATTACAATTGCCTCTAGTGGAGAGATGACATCAGATCGTTTTGCAATGAATGCTTCCTCTTCCTCCCACTCAGGTAGAGGTATCCCGTCCCACAACTCTCTATTATAACAAAGTTGCTTGGCAGCCTCTTGTTCTACTGGTGATAACTCATACCAATTCATACTATCAGTGGCCGGTAATACGTCATTATCCCAACTATATTCATTCCAACCTAATATTTCATAATATTGACTAACATTGAGTTCTTCCACATCCTCCCACCAGAAGCCAGTGTAGTGATTGATATGACAATCTAAAAATCAAGACAAAGAGATGAGAATATATGCCAAGTGTTAGATATACTAACAGCTAAAAGTATACAAACACAGGAGAACTTGATTAGAACGTACCCCACATTTCAGTAGTTGTAATACCAAGCTCTTTAGCGCCAACTATTTCCTCATCAAATAATTCCCAATAACCCCAACTTTCGACTGGGTTTGTACCAGGATTATTCCAAGTCTGTCATGAAGAAGAGCACAAGATAAAGTGAGATAATAAGTGCACTTACAATGTGCATATACAATCATGGATAACAGACTTACATTTTCAGTATAGCTCAGGTTATCACTTGCAAAGTTTTGTTCTGTTGTAGTAAGCTGTGACCACTCAACCTGTATCAAAGAGAAGAAAAGTGGGTAAGACAAATACCAAACTTGAATGAGTAGTAAACGAGGTTAGTTAAAACAGTCAAAACTTACAAATCTTCTGTTTGGAACACTCAATGTAACAGGATTGATTGGAAGATTAGTAATTGTAGTAGGTGGTGGTTTAGCTACTGGCTCTTTCGAAGGGGATTGTGATGGTTGACGACTGGGTGACATTGTCGGAGGAGGAGAAGATTGAATTGATGGTTCATTAGTAGGAATGACTGGGCTTAGGGTTGGTGACCATGTTGGATATGATGTTGTTGGTGAATCAGATATTGGAGCAAGTGTACTTGGCCTAATCAATGGGCTTGACGTTGGACTTGATCTAGTTGTTGACGGCATCTCGGTAGGAGATTGATTTGGGCTAAGACTGGGTAACAAACTTGGCCAAGATGTTATTGGTGAATCTGATACTGGCGACAGTGTATTCGGACTATTCGATGAACTTGAGGTTGGACTGTCAGTCTCTACCTCATTACCATCTTCTTCTTCACCATTACTATTACTACAAGGTCCAATATTCTCCCAAGCATCACTCCACATACCATTATCGTCATTCTCAGGCTCAAACTCAACTAGTGTACAGTAATATGCCCAAGGGTATGGTTTACATTTGTATATTGACGAGTTTACTGTAACTTGTGTACCCGAAACGTAATACTGTGACATGGCTGTAAAGTATGGATCAGGACAGGTTGGTATTTCCTTGTCCTGTGTTTGTGCCGATGTTGGTTGTGATGTTGGTTCATTTGATATTGGACTGTTTGTGATTGTTTTCGATGTAGGACGTGCAGTGGGTTGTATTGATGGGGATGGTGTCTCATTTTGATCATTACCATCATTATGTGTAGGTTTTGATGTTGGTTCTCTCGTTGGTCGTTCACGTACTCCTCCATCACCATATATCTGTCGTGTCGGTCTAGGAGTATTAGATGGTGTATCCTGCGCAGTCACTACTGGTGGATTTGTAGATGATGTACTTGGTTGCCGACCACCGCCGCTACCATACTTGCGAGTTGGTCGATTAGTCGGAGTAGATTTATAGCCTCCAGCAAGTTGTTGTATCATCATTGACATATCCGAGTCTACATCTTGTTCTACAATCAATTGTGATGAAGTATCATCTAATTGAGATTCAGTTGACAACATTGAAATGTCTTCTTCTTGTTTTGTTGGTACAAATGTAGGCCAAGCAGATGTAGGGATATATGATGGAGTAATTGTTGTTGGATTGTTAGTAATTGGAGATTCAGTATGAGACTTTGTTGGACTACTCGTCGAAGATACTTCAATTTCCACATCTGTTGTACTATCTGAAGATACTTCAATTGTCGAAGTAGGCACTGCTGTCGGAGTCTCTGTCACCTTAGCCGGTTGTACAGTAAGAGATGTTGGATATACTCCTTGTTGTTGATCATGTGCACTATGTGAAATCAACCATTCATCAAAGTTGACATTCTCATCATTATCAAAATCTGGTAGTTCAATCGAAGAAGTAGTTACACCATTCTCTACTTCTTCTTCAGTTGTTGTAGTAATATCTTGATATGTTGTCATATCATTTAACCATTTGTCTAAGTTAACAGTTTTGTCGCTGTCAAAGTCTGGTAGGACAGGTAGTGTTGTATCCTTCTCTTCTTCTTCTTTAGCATCTTCTTCTTCATTGTCAAGCTCTCCTCCAAATCCATGATTTGATAATACTAAACTGTTGTTAATCTCATCATCAACATCATGCAAAGACGATGACGATGAAGGACTCTTAGTTTTCTTAATATACGACGATGGAGATCTAGTCTTTTTTACATGTGATGGTGACCTTGTACCCTTTCCACTTTTCGATTGTTGTTGTTGTATCTTGAATCTCCCTTGCTTCTTTTGCTTTTGCTTCGTCTTCTTCTTCTTATTATCATCGGTGTCTCCTGTTTCATTGCTGTTTGTTGGAGTATCGTTAATGTTGAATCTAGATGCAGTGATATCTTTCTTGTTAGTATGAAACCTTTTCAATGATCGTTGTAGCTGCTGTTGTCGTGTGGATACTACCACATGTTGTGTAGTAGGAGATACTTGTGGCTGATTGACGGCGGCAGTAGTGTTAGCTGATACCGCTAGAGACGACGTCAGTAATAGAACTGATATGTAGATGGATGATGCCATTTTGTTAATAGATTGAGTCGTCATATATTTGATTTGCAATATATGTACTTCATTAAATCGATGACGACAAGATACTTTTATCAAAGGTCTTCAGGATACGGTTTGTCTTTTTTTTTTCTTCAAGGGGAAAGATAATATACTACTACTATATCGACAAGGAGTGCATTGCAATATAATAGGTGTAGTCAGTCACAGTATGATTCTAGTGCATTAGCAATGGCAATGACAAGGGAGAGGCGTGCAAGGAGAGCTATTTTTTTTTAGACTGACTTTTCTCGCACTGAAAATTTGGGAGAGATACCGTATCCTCTGAAATCTCCTCTCAGTCCAGCTCGGCGTCCGTCTCCTCTTTCTCTCTCACCTACCATCTCTGATCTGAATGATGCTCTTTGATAATAGATTGTTTTGCACATATGATACATAAGATGTATGAGGAGGATGGAAAGTAATAATATCTTCTTTGCAAGAGTATGGTATAATATCATCATCAACACTTTCGAGTCCCTTCATATCAATTGTTTGATCTCCTAGAGGCAGAGGTGATATGGATACTCATAGATGAAGCCTCTTGTTCAAGTGATGAAGAAGAGGTACACCATCGACTTATGAGATAGGTCGCATGACGATATAAGCAAGGCAGTATCTTCTCTGATATATCTCTAATATCACTCAATCTTACATATGTTCTCCTTGTTGAAGAAGCGACTGATATCTAGTCTCTTCTCTTCATGTATCGTAGATGCTTAGCAAATGATGTTGAAAAAGAGCCCTTTTCAGGGGATATGGTTTACATTTGTATATTGACGAGTTTACTGTAACTTGTGTACCACTGACATAATACTGTGACATGGCTGTAAAGTATGGATCAGGACACGTTGGTATCTCTTTCTCCTTAGTTTGTGTAGATGTTGGTTGTGTTGTTGGTTGGTTTGATATTGGACTGTTTGTGATTGGTTTCGATGTAGGTCGTACAGTGGGATGTATTGAAGGTGATAATGTCTCATTTTGATCATTACCATCATTATGTGTAGGTTTTGATGTTGGTTCTCTCGTTGGTCGTTCACGTACTCCTCCATCACCATATATCTGCCGTGTCGGTCTAGGAGTAGTAGATGGTGTATCCTGCGCAGTCACTACTGGTGGATTTGTTGTTGATGTACTTGGCTGACGACCACCACCGCCATATTTACGAGTTGGTCGATTAGTTGGAGTAGATTTATAGGCTCCAGCAAGTTGTTGTATCATCATTGACATATCCGAGTCTACATCTTGTTCTATCATCAATTGTGATGAAGTATCATCTAATTGAGATTCAGTTGACAACATTGAAATGTCTTCTTCTTGTTTTGTTGGTACAAATGTAGGCCAAGCAGATGTAGGGATATATGATGGAGTAATTGTTGTTGGATTGTTAGTAATTGGAGATTCAGTATGAGACTTTGTTGGACTACTCGTCGAAGATACTTCAATTTCCACATCTGTTGTACTATCTGAAGATACTTCAATTGTCGAAGTAGGCACTGCTGTCGGAGTCTCTGTCACCTTAGCCGGTTGTACAGTAAGAGATGTTGGATATACTCCTTGTTGTTGATCATGTGCACTATGTGAAATCAACCATTCATCAAAGTTGACATTCTCATCATTATCAAAATCTGGTAGTTCAATCGAAGAAGTAGTTACACCATTCTCTACTTCTTCTTCAGTTGTTGTAGTAATATCTTGATATGTTGTCATATCATTTAACCATTTGTCTAAGTTAACAGTTTTGTCGCTGTCAAAGTCTGGTAGGACAGGTAGTGTTGTATCCTTCTCTTCTTCTTCTTTAGCATCTTCTTCTTCATTGTCAAGCTCTCCTCCAAATCCATGATTTGATAATACTAAACTGTTGTTAATCTCATCATCAACATCATGCAAAGACGATGACGATGAAGGACTCTTAGTTTTCTTAATATACGACGATGGAGATCTAGTCTTTTTTACATGTGATGGTGACCTTGTACCCTTTCCACTTTTCGATTGTTGTTGTTGTATCTTGAATCTCCCTTGCTTCTTTTGCTTTTGCTTCGTCTTCTTCTTCTTATTATCATCGGTGTCTCCTGTTTCATTGCTGTTTGTTGGAGTATCGTTAATGTTGAATCTAGATGCAGTGATATCTTTCTTGTTAGTATGAAACCTTTTCAATGATCGTTGTAGCTGCTGTTGTCGTGTGGATACTACCACATGTTGTGTAGTAGGAGATACTTGTGGCTGATTGACGGCGGCAGTAGTGTTAGCTGATACCGCTAGAGACGACGTCAGTAATAGAACTGATATGTAGATGGATGATGTAGCGGATTGAGTCGTCATATTGATTTGCAATATATACTATTAAATCGATGACGACAAGATACTTTTTTATCAAAGGTTCTACAGCAAGATGTTTGATTTACTTTTCCATTCAAGGGGGAGAGATAATATACTACTATATCGACAAAGAGTATATTACAGTGGCAGGTTGTCTTAGTATTGACTTCTAGTAGCATTAGCAATGACAGATATCAAATTTTCATTTTTTCTCGCCATAATTTTTTAGGAGCGGAGAGGATACCATACCGACCAATGGTATCCTTTACTCAATTCTGCTCGACCTCTCTCTTCATTCACCTACCATCTCTGATCTGAAGATGCTCTATTATTGATAATAGATAGACAAATGTGTTGCACAAATGATACTAAGATGTATGAGGAAGATGGAAAGTAATATCATCTTCTTTGCAAATGGTGAGGGTGCAGGTAGAACGAAATCCAAACAAGCTAAAATCCTCCACAATTTCCAAAGTATAAGTATAACACCCACTCCATACGTATGTACTTCTTTCTGAAGTAAGCGCAACAACCTCTGGCTGCTGCCCACATCCATTGATGTAGGATGAATAGCAAGGGCAGTTTATTTAGGGGTCATTAAAACATTCGTTGGCGGTATCATTCAGACAAAATTACTCACGAGAGGCTTGCTGATTTTACTTTTAGGCTTTGCCGCGATCTCTCATTCACTATCTAATCCTTTGCATGTTGCTCTTATAGTAGCGTACAAACGATTGTGGATAGACTATCTCTATACCCCTATATATATAGATACATATCATGGGAAGACTTCTCCCTATCATTGCAATACTATGCAATCTATTGCAATTATCAATTCAATATCAAAATTGGGAAGAGGCCAATTACCTCAACAACTTTGATGAACTCGAATCTAAAAGTTACAGTGCAGTGAATGATCCTGCATTATCACCATCTAATTTATTATCCGAATGTAGTCGTCCTGTCAATGGTACCGATGTACAATTTGATGGATCGAGGATTAATCTTGAGGCCGATGGTAATCTGATGATAACAATCCAAATATCTTAACTGTGAGCGCATCATCAGCCCAAGAGCAATGTGATAGTAATCCCAATGCGATATGTACAGTACCCCATGGAATACGTCTTATTATGTCATCATCATTAAATGTCCCGGCATTAATTGTTAGAGGTGAGGTATACTGGCGTGATGTTGATCAATTAGACGATGAGCAATATTTATGTGCTGGATATGTTGCAGTGGAGGGTAATGGAAAGTTTATAATGAATGTAGGATCTTCCGATAGTAGTAGTAATAAGAAGGCATGGATATATATTAAAGATAATGGGGCAGTACATCCCCAAGGACGGTCACGATTCTTTGGTGGAGTTGGTGCATCAACTTCATCCATTAATAACTTCGGACCAACTATAGACATTACAGGACGAAAGATGTCACGAACATGGTCATTACTAGCCGAGCCGTTCAAGAATAATGAAATATCACTAAAATTATTACATTCACCGATTCGAATGGGATGGAAAGTAGGTGATCGTATTGGCATCTCGCCAACGCAGAAAGGATCGGAGGGACAGGCCATACCTTTCAAATTGTAGCATTAGATGATGATGGGACAGTCACGGTTGATACACCGAATACGAATGAGAAGAAGGCTATATTCCTACCACCAAAACAGGCGGTATATAATGAAGAGACTAGAACTGCTTCACTTCTTTCTGCCGAGGTTATTAATCTATCCAGGAATATTATTATTACTGGAGATGATCTTCGGCACGTGCCCTGTGAGAATAATGTTTCCCATACGTCGGGATGTAAATGTTCGGAACATAAAACAAAGTGTACTGTTGGATTACATACTGCCCAGATGAATGAGGGTACCATGAGGATTCGAAATGTTCGTGTAGAGAAGTGTGGACAGCGAGGGATTGTTGGCAAGTACTGTCTACACTTTCATCGGTTATCCTCCTGCCCATCATGTGAATTTTTAAACAACGCAGTTGAACATAGTCATCAGCGTGGTATAATTGTACATGGCACACATCAGACGAATGTTGAGAATAATGTTCTTTAGGATGTAAGGGGTGCAGGCATTTACATTGAGGATGGTAATGAAATGGCCAATACTATCAAGTATAATGTTGTTATATGTCCTTGGAGTCTGGCACACCCCACATTACATGGCTGTACGATACCTGGTACTGACAATGCCGAGAGTGATACACCACTTAACCAGGCTGGTATCTATATGGATACGGCGGCTAATGACATGATTGGTAATCGTGCAAGTAATAGTTTCAATGGCCTGCTACTTCAGGCCTCAAGAAGTGGAAAGGGTGCCGCCTATGGACGAGTTTGTACTAATCATTTAGCCTTTGGCCGATGGGAGGGAAACACTTTCCACGGTCATAGTCGTTTTGGTCTCTACTCCTTGGGTGGCTCGACTCCTCGTAATACCGACCAGTCTATTGAAGCTGATGGATTCAACCTCAACCAAGGTACCTGTGCCGCTCTGACAAATGATGGATTAGATCGTGGCAAGCCTGTCTCTATCCTGAATAATGTTGATTATGATACTGTCTTCGTTGGTCACTACAACGCCGGGGATATGCAACATCGAGGACATACAAGTCATGGGAATAACAATCTGATATACTGGAAAGAGACGAAGAACTTTGCCGACGGTTGTGCAGCCCATTTATCCGACGGTTATTATGCCCATGGGAACATGGCTCTTCCAGATCAAGGTACATTTATCATCGAGAGAACAGTATTTGACGTATATGTGGTCTTGGAAGCAAATCGTGAGTGTATCTTATTTCATAAACTGTTGTTCTTCGTTAAAATGAGGCTCATCTTTATACTCTATCCTCTATTAACAACATCAGACCACTGTAATGTCGGGGTTACAGGCCTGCTCTGTATGCCTCAATACATCCTCCATGATGTCTCGTGGAAAGTAGCAAAAGGAGGTGCATGGGTATGGTTGCAAAGAGGAGGTACTGGCGGCGGAGGTGTGTTTACCCTCAGTCCTCCAAATGCTCAAGTCGTCATGTCTGGTCAGTCTCTTGCAGACTCGATATTTCCTAATGGATACGTCTCCGTTGCGTCTGCACATTATACGTACCTCAAGCAAACCAACTTGTGTGTATCCTCCAACGATATTGGCCTTGGCGATCGATACACTAATGGAATCCTTTGTGAAGAGTCTTTACGGGTCCTCAAGATCTGGTCTACGAATCTTCAAGCCTCAACGGCACCAAGTCTAAAGTTAGAGGTTTGGTTGAATAGTACTGGCGTATCCGACCAGAGTCGGGCCCCTGATATCACCCAGCTGGTCAACTTTCATGTGATTGCAAACTTGGGCGGAGGAAAGCAAGGATACAGTCTTCCTGTACTTCTATCATCAAGCTCTGTGTCATATCGTATATCACTTGATAGGGATAATAGTGCCATCCCAGGAAAGTCCGCGTTAGTATGTTTTATGTGTGATGTATTGAAGTCTCGATGAGGTGGGACTTCTTCTCTCTCTCTCTTTTGAGGATATCGGGAGGTAGCCTTCACTCCTCCTCTTACTGCCAACATATGCCTAACATAAGTTATATCATCTCTCTTTCATCTTCATACATTGTAAACGCGCATCTTCCAGGTGACTGGATCATAGAATTTAGTGACCCGGTTATGGGTAACCGTTGGGGTGAAGAGTTCCTATATCTCAGTGTAGAGGGTAGAGTTTGTGAAAATGGTGGGGTGATCAGCAGTCAACATGATCGACGTCATACATATGGCTTGGGATTTAGTGGTTCAGCATGGGGCAACAGCGGTGCTTGTGTCAACTCCAATCCACCACCAAAGATGGATTCAGTTGACTGTAGTATTGCCTCTGTATATGGGGAAGAAGGTACCATTCCTGCCACGGAATGCCCTGAGCTCTGCTCTGGAGCATGTGACTCGTCCAACTCTTTCTGCCACTGCGGATTGGCAACTTGTACTTGTAAGCCCGGCTTCTCCGGCGCTGACTGCTCCATTGATATGTGTGCTCAAGCTCGTTGTGGTGAGCATGGTACTTGTTCTTCTCAATATCTTGGTGATGCCTCCACTCTTCCAGTGTCCAACCAGGCCTGTATTTGTGACAGTGGCTGGTTTGGCCCTTTGTGTGATCAACAGCAACCTACTAATATTGCTCGACAGGGAACTGCTTCTCAATCAAGTACATGCTGGGGCGGACCTGCAAGCAGAGCAATCGATGGCAACACTAACCAATATTGGGGAAGTAATACAATCACTCATACATGCCAAGAACAATCACCCTGGTGGAAAGTCGATCTGGGAAGGAAATTGATTGGTACTGTCATCTTGTACAATCGTTGGGATGAGAACAATCGTGACAGATTCAATGACTGCGTTCTCGAAGTGTTAGACGAGAATGAGGTTGTCGTTGCAAGTAAAACGATTATTAACTCTATGTCCAACAATTATTTCTACTTTGACGATATCACGGCAAGATTCGTCCGTATTCAAAAGAATGCCTATGGCGATATGAACATTGCCGAACTGCAAGTATACAATGGTCATCGTGGATGTAATTGTCCTCTTGTTGGTGACTGTCAAGCATCACCAAGATGCAATACCGACGGCTCATGCCCAACTGAATCAACGAGTGTTGTAAACGGAACGCCTTGTAACTCCAAGCCTTACGGAACATGCCAAGACGGCCAGTGTGTCGAACCACTGACCCCATCACCAACATTTGAAACTACACTGGCGCCGTTTACTCTCACCCCAACAATGTACAATCCAGCTGACCTGTCAAATCTCGCTTTGGGTAATCTAGCCACTGCATCTCAATCGTCTACCTGTCATGGAGGGCCTGCTAGTAGAGCTATTGATGGCAACACTGACGGCAACTGGTACCATAACTCAGTTCAGCATACATGTAACGAGGCAAACAACTGGTGGAAAGTAGACTTGGGTGCTATTGAGCACATCATTAACCAAATTAAGGTGTATAACCGCAATGATTGCTGTACAGAAAGTTTGGTTGGTACTGAAGTCCAAATACTTAATGAGCAAGGTACTGTCGTTGACAGTAAGCCTATCACAAGTATATCAGGAGTGTATACATTTAACTTTGACAATGTGGCTGGACGATATGTCCGTGTTTATAAGACAAGTGGTGGAGGCGGTTTGACAATTGCAGAAGTGCAAGTATTTGGTTGGCAAATTACTCAAAGCCCAACAATTAGCCCTTCAATTTCCCCTTCTACCCCTCTACCAACCTTGAAACCAACATTAAGTAAAAAGCCAACCTATAGTCCTAATACTTCCCAGCCTACCGAGACATTAATCAACTTAGCAAGAGTGACAGGAGTGTTATCTCAACAGTCATCAACAATGGACGGGTTGGGGCCATATAGAGCTATTGACGGTGTAAAGACGAACGGTAGTAACAACGTACCAACTACGCACACTCAATGTTCTGACTCACCATCTCCTTGGTGGCGAGTATATTTCGGCGTTGGAGAGATTAAGACTGTTAAGGTTTATAATCGAAACGATTGCGTGAGTAGAGCTTGAATGTGTCTCGTCTTTCTCCCCGTACTATCAACTAACATCTATCTCTTCTCCCTATTTATTCAATAGTGTTGGAGTCGTTTGAAAGACTTTACAGTAAGTGTGTTGGATGATAACATGAATGTCGTTGCGAGTCAGTTCTACTCTGGTGTAGCACCCCGATACGAGGCTGCATCATTCGACTTTACAGACGTGTCTACTGTCGGGACTCATGTTGAGGTCAAGCTGGGATCTCCAGACTGCCTTTCCCTGACAGAAGTTGAAGTGTTTGGGTATCAAATTACACCTCCTCCAACTAATCTTGCCCGTGGATTCAACGCCGTTTCTTCTCAATCGTCTACCTGTCATGGCGGTGGTGCAAATCGAGCAAATGATGGAAATACGAATGGTATGTGGGGAGGTAACTCAGTGCAACACACGTGTAACGAGGCCCAAGCTAGGAAGTGAGATGCAGCATACTATTAGCCGCATTGAAGTCTACAACAGAGTGGATTGTTGTATGGATAGGTTTGGTAACTCAGAGGTTCAAATTTTAGATGCTCAGGGTACTGTTGTTGCAAGCCAGCCGATTCAAGGTGCTCTTGCCGTGTACACTTTTGACTTCGATAGTGTTGCCGGCCAAGCAGTGCGTGTCCAGAAGAATGTATTCGGTGATATGAATATCGCTGAAGTAAAGGTAATGGGTTGGTCTGAGGATGAAGATGCGGTCCCAACTACCAGTCCTCCCTCAATCACTCCGTTAACCTGTGATAATATCTGTCCTGGATCATATCCATATGGCTGTGCTGATAACTTGCCTGATAAAGTTGCCTACGGTTGCTTGTCCTCAGGAGGTTGTAATTATCTAGAGGAGGGTCAAAATTATCCACACGACGGCTTCTGCACTTTTAAAGGGACTGTTGTATCAACTCCTGAGACTTCAAGTCCTTCTTCAAGCCCCATTGTCGAGCCATGTGCAGGCATCTGCCTTGGATCATACCCTTATGGTTGTGCTACCAACTTACAAGGCAAGGTAGCTTATGGATGTTTGCCATCGGGAGGATGTAAATACCTTGCAGAAGGTGAGGATTATCCTAATGATAGTTTCTGCACATACAAAGGGACTGTATCTATTCCCGAGACTAGCAGTCCTTCAACTTCTCCAATTGTTTCAACTCCTATGCCGATTGCGCCCCAAGTGACTTATTGTGGCTGTAGTACTTGCACTGATACAGTTTGGAATACTCAAGTTACAGATGGTGCAGGTACACATTCTTGTGGTGATAGGATTACTTGGTTACAGTCATTTGAAGGAGGGTCCAATTCAGAGTCTGCGGCTTGTACCCAAGTAGGAAACGAGTTTAGCCTTGATCAATGTGGACCAGCATGTAATCCTGAGCTTTGTAATGACATTCTTGAAGAGCCTAACCCTGACAAACTTCTTTGGAGTGACGAATTCGATACTGATGGAAGCCCCGACCCTACAAAATGGGATTACGATTTGGGTGATGGATGTCCAGAGCTTTGCAGCTGGGGTAACCAAGAAGAAGCCTTCTATACTTCCGACGAGACTAATGTCAACATTACAAATGGAGTACTCCAAATTACAGCAAGGAAGGAAGCCGGCTTTACTCGTCCGTACACCTCGTCAAGAATAGTAACACGTGGTCTTCATTCGTTCAAGCATGGAAGAATTCAAATCCGTGCAAGTCTTGCAAAGTGTAAGGCAAGAGGTACATGGCCTGCATTATGGATGTTGCCTGAGGATAAAGTATATGGCGAGTGGCCAAACAGCGGAGAAATAGACATAATGGAATCGGTTGGACACGAGTCGAATCTCTTCCATCAAACAGTTCACACAGCCACATATAATGGTATGATCGGCACCCAACAAGGTAGAAAGGTGTCGAGAAGTAAAGATGACTTTCATACTTGGGAAATAGATTGGCAAGAAGATATCATGAAGTTTGCAGTCGATGGACAAGTATACTTCAAGTACAACAAGTCCGGAGGCTCGGACGTTTGGCCATTTGATCAGCGTTTCCATCTCATCCTGAATTTGGCCGTTGGCGGTACATGGGGTGGAGCAAATGGAGTTGAAGAAAGTGCATTTGAAGGAGAAGGACAAACAATGGAAGTGGATTGGATAAGAGTATATGGTGATGCTACACCACCACCCTCGATCTCTCCTTCTTCAACTCCTACAACTGCCTTACCCACTATTCAGCCTACGAAGACGGTAAGTGATGTGATCACTGGTTTATACTTGTTGCCATATAATAATGTTCTTTCTAACCTTGTTCATTTGCCCACACAGCCATCAAAATCGCCTTCCAAGCTTCCGACGTCTTCACCATCGACATCAACACCAACTTTAAGCCCAAGTAGTAGCCCAATTCAGACTCCTACTATCAGTCCTTCTCTTACTTTAACAACACTTGCGCCAGTTGATTCTTCTCAACCTACTAAGGCTTTAATCAATTTGGCCAGAGTCGCAGGAACTACAGCTCAGCAGTCCTCGACATATCAGAGCATGGGACCTTACAGGGCTATTGATGGAGTAAAGACAAATGGTAGTAACAATGTACCGACCACTCATACTCAATGTTCTGACTCACCAGCTCCTTGGTGGAGAGTATATTTTGGCGAGGGAGAAGTAAAGACTGTCAATGTTTATAATAGACAAGAATGTGTAAGTCTCTATGGCTGAGATAGTTTGATGTGTTTGGTATGACCCACTCATCAATCGACTAATACATAATCACTTTTCTTCCCTTTTTCTTCAGTGTTGGGATCGTTTGAAAGACTTTACAGTAAGTGTGTTGGATGATAACATGAATGTCGTTGCAAGTCAGTTCTACTCTGGTGTAGCACCCCGATACGATGCAGTTCCATTCGACTTTACAAGTACTACGGCTGTCGGGAGTTATGTTGAGGTCAAGTTGGGATCTCCAGACTGCCTTTCCCTGACAGAAGTTGAGGTCTTTGGTCATCAAATCAAATCTCCTCCAACTAATATAGTCCAAGCAGAGGCTGTCTCCGCTTCTCAGTCATCTACCTGTCATGGAGGCGGTGCAAATCGAGCAATTGATGGGAATACAAATGGCAACTATTACAGCAATTCAGTTCAACACACGTGTAACGAGGCCCAAGCTTGGTTTCAGGTCGACTTAGGTGCAAACCTTGTACATACTATCAACCAAATTGTCGTTTATAACAGGAACGATTGCTGTATGAATACGTTGATCAACACTGAAGTTCAGATTTTAGACGAACAGGGTACTGTGATTGATAGTAAACCCATTACAACTTCGTCTTCGATTTACACCTTTGACTTTGATAATGTCGTTGGTAGATTCATTCGAGTTCAAAAGACTGTTTTCGGCGGTTTTACAATTGCTGAGGTCATGGTCATGGGGTGGTCGTTGACTGAGGATGGATTGCCACCTCCTACTAATATTGCAAGGCAGGGCACTGCTTCTCAATCAAGTGTGTGTTGGGGTGGAGGACCCAATCGTGCTATTGACGGCAATACTAATGGTCAATGGGGAGGTAACTCAGTGCGGCTCCGGTGCGTTGAACATTGCCGAGGTCAAGGTCATGGGTTACTAGAGTGACATCCTTTTTAGATTGAGTTCATAAGAAGCTCAATCCTATAATGTAAAGATAACAATTTTGTGTCAATCAATTCTTATAATATAGCTCAACTAAGTAATCTCTATCTAGTGATATGCCCTCTCCCGGCACTTAACTCATTCATGATAGCTGAACTCCTGCCTTCTGACACAAGACACCAAAACCCGAGCTCAATTTAGGATCGGGCGATAAACTTGTCGTGATCAAGCCAGTAATTTGACCAGGATGTGATGCACATAGCTTGCCCAACGATTGAACTAATGTTGCACCGGCATCTTGAACATCAGGAAACGGATCTCTTGCTGGACGAGTAGCAAAGTGCAAGACAGAGAATGTGGCATCATAACCAATTTCAGCATCGTCGTCGTTATCCTGAGCAGATAAGGAGTTGAGATTAGACTCGGGGGAACAGATAATCTTAACAGCACAGGCAAGCATTTGAGTCCAAATCTGCTGTCCATTGGCATCGGCTAAAAGTGGTGGAGTTTCACACAAGAGCTTGGTAAGTCCAACAATTTGAGTCTTTGCCTCAAGGCGCATGGGTGATACAGCTTGGAGACGAGGGACCCAAATCTGAAGTAGAAGCATAAGACCCAATCCAGGTTGGAGTTGATTTAACTGATCAAGATAGGCTTGTGATCCATACTTGCCAACAAACAAGGCAAAGAAGTGGGTAACAAGACCAACATACTTGGGTGTTTTGCTCTGCTGTAACTTCATCATAATGATTTGAAGAATATCCTTCATCCGAGGCATGAATGAATCAACAGGCATGTACATGACAATGGCTCGAAGGAGTTCAAATGCATACTGTTCATTAGCCTTGCTTGAAATGAGCTTTTGGAATACTCCCAAGATACCAAGTAGATGAGGAACCAATTCATTTGGACCCTTGCTCAAGTATGCTGTCAACAAGCGTGATAATGCAGGAATGTTACCCTTTCGTTCCCAGAGCGATGGTGTTAATAACGGAGCAAAGAGAGATGAATAGGCATCTCCCAAGCCAGCACCCTCTGGTCGGAACTCAAGAATCTGTGCCAAAAGTTGGAACACATATGGAGTGAACTCGACAACCTCCATTTGTAGCACGGTTTGGAATGGAGGAAACAGAAACTGTTCAAATGCCGTCGTGGCAGATGCTTCTTTTGTACACACCGATCGAATTAGAACTGCAATTGACTCGAAGAGGAAATGATTGTACTGTGGATTCTTCGGATTTTTAGCCACTTGTGCCAAAGCGTTTGTCAGCTTCTCCAATACCACCTGAACAACATCCATCAAGTCATCCTTGGCTACATTCAATGCTCTCATGACACACTTCATGACATACTCATTCTCATTCAAGTCCGCATTATCAACAATTGCAAACAATCCAGTGAATAGGTCGTTGAGGAAGGGTTTCAACTCTGCTCCACCAATCT
>Ga0214478_100363_pt1 | contig 26644 bp, 20 predicted proteins | sample M1_20Mar14CPVII9_2_FD_178001 | JGI IMG/M metagenome (GOLD analysis project Ga0214478, IMG submission 178001) | Marine eukaryotic communities from Monterey Bay, California, United States - M1_20Mar14CPVII9sort6BwellD7 | ecosystem: Environmental > Aquatic > Marine > Unclassified | place: USA...
CCAAAGAAGTTTGTTCCTCCTACTAAATCTCTACCAAAAGATGTAGGCAATATAGTTGCATATGAGAGGAAGAAACAAAAAGCCAAGAATGCACGTGTCAAACTCAATGAAGCAATTGATGAACTCGGAGTTGCAATCGATCTGGCAGGCTCACAATCAAAAGAACGATTCAACTATATTGTTAAGACGTCAAAATGTGCAAACCCACAGGCTACTGATGATGCTAAATCACGATCATCTACTGTTCCTACACATCCATTGGCGAAACTGATGGATGAAACTATCCAACAGTCAGCATCTGCAAAGAAGTGGGATAGGCCAAGCTTTGTTGGGTTATCAGCGACGATTATTCGTAGTTTGAATGCACAGTGTGAGGGACTTATGAGAGAAGTTGCTCAACTACGATCTATAGCAAAAGAGCAAATGGTAGCTGATCTTGATTCACAAACCAGTGAGGCTATTGTTGACGGAATACTACAAACAAGCTCGCCTCCAGCAGCAAAGAAACAGAAACTAAATGACAGCTCATCAGACCCCAAAAATGATTACACTGCACAGCAAGCTGGGGAGAAACTTGCCAAAGTCATGGCACTGAATGAACAAAGAAGATGTCTCGCTATTCATAATACAGTGGAAACTCCAAATATATTGAAAAATATTGCCTCGTTCCTCGACCCTGTCTCTCTTTGCAGATGTTTGGTGGTATGCAAAAAGTGGAGATCACAAAACATATTTCAAAATGTAACACTATGGCTCAACATATGCATTAAACGATTCGGTGTCTCGGCAGTGAGAAAGTGGCAAGACCAAGATGAGGAAACTGGAACAAGAAAGCGCAAAGTGGATGCAAATTATAATACAAACTTGGAACTGTATAGACGAATGTCCAAGGAGAATGTCAAACCATATTCCACAATGGAAGGTACACAGTTTTTAGGTGGCTCGTCACTTGATGGATTAGTCAGTTGTTGGGTATCATTAATGGATAGAAGTAATGGTGAAACATCCAGGAGTGTCATCCAGCAAAAGATGACAAATGGAGAAACCAAACAAGTATATGTTCCCATACCAATGGTGGAGATGCGTTTGCTTATACAAAATACTGGATACTCCAAGGGTGTTATCATTATACCCGATCAACAATTTTCAGTAGATGCCTCTACTAGACGAAAGGGTGAAAAGATGATAGAGGTTACTGGCGATGATCGCTTCAAACGACAAACATTACATATTGAACGAAGTGCTTCGCCTGGGGAACCAGATCCACAGCAACAAACATCAATTAGTCATGAAATGTGTCACTTGAGACTCTTTGAAACTGCTGTGTTGGCAATCCATATCCATGCCAGGGGGTGTTCAACAACATCAAAGTTTTGTAGCAAAGGAAAATCAATACAGATCTTAGTCTCTGTTGATGGCACTACACGGCCTTTATCGATTCCATTTCACAGTACGAATGATCATAGAAGCAAATAAATCTTAATATGATTATTTCTTTGCAGAACTAGTTTCCTCTCCCTTTCTTACTTCTTCTTTGACGCATTCCTTAGTTTCTTCTTTTGTTCAATCTTTTTGTCCATCCTTTCAAAGTCTTCAATAGATTGAGTACACAGTTTGACATGATCTTCACATTGCTTTATTCCATTCTTCATAAAGTAAAAAGCCAAGGTTACTATTGTGTGATAAATTACCACTGCTGGAAACTGATGCCGTTTGTCATCGCCTTCTACTTTTTCCGTGTCAATATCATCACTATAACAACCAACTGATTTAACATGAAAGAAGAAACTTAAACAGATTGGAACAAGACCTGATGATATCATATACGACCAATGATCTAGTTCCATAGGTTTTGTAGTACTTAGAGCTAAAAAGTATGCCAATAGTGATGAAATAATCACTCCAATTAATTCACAGAAAGAATCTGTAAAGATGAGTTGTATTGCTTCAGTTCCTGTGGTTGTTGTTGTTGTGGTATCTGCACCTTTAATTTCAGTAATACATGAAGATATAGAATTTTGTAGCTGATACACTGATATGAATAATATTAAAAAGGATAATCTGAATAGCTGGGCCCTGCAATATCATTGTAAAACATATTTTAATTGAAGGATACCAATGAGGTGAGTTTAATATACATATCATATTATGTTCACAATCTCAATTCATATAAAATTCAAATATTATTAAAGGCTCACCTCCATGCAGTATGTAAATCAGCGGTACGATCTCGAGATACTATGAGCCTTGCTTGGGCATTTTTAAGCTGTTCAATGGGTTTCGTATCATTGTTGTTTGTAGTAGACGACACCTCCGAATCGGCGGCGCCGCTGGTACTTTTTTTACCACGACGTTGTCTCACGTTATTATCAGCCATTGTAGGGTATGATTTGATGCAGTGGGAGTATTGTATATAAAGACAACAAGTGTAGTATGGTATGATCTATCGGCAGCTGCTTTATTGCAATTACTAAATAAAGATTCACGGGATTCGCAAGTCCCGGGTCTCATAACACTCCAACTTCTTCATTTCTCACACGAGTGTAGTTAGGGGTGTACTGTTTAGCCGGTTCGCGTGCCCTAATTGCCAGGCAGGCCGTCATCAAAGAGTTGTAACATATACGAGAGAGGAGATAATTTACCATGGACGTCGATAATACAACTGCTGTTCCCGATATCACCGTCGATAAAAATGATACGAGTGGCAACTCAACTTTATTCGAATCGTTCCATCTTCACGATGTAAGTGCATACGAATATTGATATATGATATGTTTAATATAAACGTATGCCTATCTTTATCTATATTTAAACATATAATCTCATACAAACCCATAAATATGTCTATAATATGCAGGAGATTGATAAAAACTTGTTTGCAGAGATACACAAACAACTCCAAAATAAGGACAGCTCAATCCTTACCGATGTAGTCGCAGCTGTGTTTACGTCAATTGTGAAAGGGCTTGCAGCATATTATGACCAATATATATCACCTAATACATCGGGTGGAGTTAGAGGATTAGGTTTGAGTTATATTAGTTATTTGTCTCAGCTAATAGCTGATGGAACGGATAAAACGAACTCCCAATTATCCTTTGTTAAAGTTATCCAGTGCTGCACTGCACTTCTGAAAGGATTAAAACCCCAATTAGATACAATCATTGATAGGATGTATCGATATTTCTTGGTGTATTACTATCCATCTGGTAAAGGAGATGATAAAGATGCACCAGACTATTCAACACCATCTGCTCGGGATGTGGAATCATTTCACAAATTACTATTGCAAACATTGGATAATATTACCACAAATACAATTGAATCACTTCAAGATTTGGCTGATTTTGATTACTTGTGGGCTGCAACACTTCAAGATCCAGTCTCAGAGGATGTTTGTTCCACTAATATAAATTATAATGGGAAACGAGACAGTCAAATGGAGGGCGACTCTGTAAAACATATTGCTAAAGAATTAGCATGGGTCTTTTCACAAACAAAAACGAGTTCTACTCAAACTAATGTTGATAGGAAGCAACGTATCATCAATGCAGCGGCATGTATTGATCTTGTAACTGCAGCTTTAATGTCATCAATCATACCTGCGCCTTCGTCAAAGAGAAGACGTTTTGGTAGTGGGGATAATTCAAGACGGTCAGTCGGAAATGAATCAGTAGCTGCATTAAAAACAATACTTACTGGTGAACAAAGTAGGTCCATTAGTAGTGGTGCTGTGGAACTATCTCGTCAGCTAAGAGAGAAGTCCAAAAAGTCCCTGCTACAAGCTACATCAGACTTGTTATCATCACTCACAAAGGACACCAATGGTCCAGTTCAACACAAAGATATTGTATTATTTGCTCAAAACGTTGCATCTACTGTATTATCATTACTTATAGTCACCAAAAAGAACAGTAAAAGAACATCTCCAGCAAGTCAACTTTTATCATTCATTAATTCACATGAATCAAGGAGAAAGTCTTTGGGTGTATTAAAAAACTTTTATCACAATACAATATCGGACAAGATTAGAGTTACCCTATCCAATACTGGCAAGCATATGCCTAAGAATGAAAAGGCTTTAATCATGGGTCAGTGTATTTGCAATCTCCAAAAGTCATCGTTCATTGAACCTGTGGGTAAATTCTACCACCTCAATTCTACTGAGAGGAACATCCTTGCTCCATTTAGTGCTGTAAAACCCTCTTCACCATCTGATAAACAAAGTGGAGACAACTTCATCGTGAGAGGACTTGTTTATCACATTCCAGAGCCTAAACCTATTCAAATTGCAATCCAAATTGGTCGATTGAATAACACTCCTTCTACTGATGCCGAGCTGAAAGATTTAAATGAATGGACTACAGCTATGATGCAGATTGTATCTAACTCTTCCAGTGTCAAACCCTCATCATGGCTATCAAACTATTTGGATATTGAGTCGTCCACAACATCGGAAGACAGTACAAATGCTTGGAAAACAGAGACTCTGCCTGTTCTGAGATACTTTTTGGAGATTGTAGCAGATGAATGTGAACTGTCACTTGCCGATAATACAATTTCAGATACTGGGAAATACAAGATTCAGCAAGGCGATGTTACCCCAGCTACGGTACTTATGATGTATTACCTTGCACTCGAAGCAATTGTTCGCCTTTCACCCTCGGTTGGTACTGGGCGGCAACGCTTTCATAGCTCTTTATTTTCATTGTGCTACTTTTGTTTGCGAAAGGCAAAGCAGTCTAAAGGTAGATGCTTTTTAATTGAGGATATTGGTAATAACCCAATTGAATTCTACAAGCTTGTTGAGCTTTTTATTCAAGTAGTGAAGCCTGCTGGTAGCTCGGAGATGCAAACTCTGTGTCTACCTGAGTATTTGATTAAAGTGCTGACCCAGTTGAAGCAAATGTTGGTAGGTATGATGTGGATGAGTGACGATCTAGACGGCAAGATCGAGTCAAGTTTCCTCGGCATGGTTAGTAAACTGAGAGAGGAAGATCCAACAGTCTGGCGATCGTGTGTTTATGGTTCTTATACTGACGAGAATTCAAAGCAAGTGGAGAGCAAAGATCATATGCTGGTGAGCTTTATGATAAGCAAGCTCGTCAATGATATCACTCATCGTGTTTCGGCACTGTGTCAACTGCTGTCGATATCATACCCTAGTATCACTACAAAGATGAGCATTGAGCTCTTCAAGAAGGTGCTTTGTGAACGAACAGATATATTCTATGATAGACATCCCGATCAATTAATGATGTGTTGCCTCTACGCTGTTTTATGTGCTCAGAGCAATACACATGCAAGGAAAGCAAGGCAAAATCCAGAGGTTAATTTTCAAAAGATTGCTGAGGCTTACATGAAAATGAACAGGGATGATTTCGGTTCGGAAATACCCTACACAATATTACATCGTATTAAGAACTGTTCAAAGCAAGATGATCAATTTGGTGATGTAATCTCTCTACACAATAATGTCTTCGTGCCGGCTGTTAAATCCTTCTGGGGAGTATTCAAGGATAAAGTTTTAGAAGCACAAACAAAGAAGCATGAGTCTCCTGTCCAAGCTAATGAAGACGAAGATTCCAAATCTAAAGAGATGGATGTGGAGACGAGCGATAGTCAGGAAAACGAACTTCCAGTCTCCGCTGAAGGTGAGAAGGAAGTTGAACAGGATTCAATAGCGAAGAATGTCGATCAACAAGGCCAGGTTATTTCGGAATCAAAAGATAATGATCAGCAAGAAGTGGAAGAGGTATTGGAAACCAAGGATTCTACTCAACTTGATGATGGCGATGTTGTTGTTGATGAAGAAGAAGAATCTAAGACGTTAAACAAACCAAGTGTTGAGGACGCTGCACCTACCAAAGGTGGTTTTACTTTACCAGACCAGTCCGACAGTTCATCCTCATCATCAGAAGAAGACGACGAGCACGAAGGAGAAACGGATGTAGTGGAAAAGAAGGCTGATATTTTTGCAGATGATGACATGGATGTAGATGATGATGATTTCAACAACAAACAACTGGATAACTATGCTACTAGCAAAGCACAGGACAACAGTGATGCAGACTCAGATGATACTATGGAGGATTTGATTGCGAGAGATAATATCAGAAGTCAAAATGAGGATGATGAAGACAAAGAACCACTAGCGTATCTATGATGTCAAGAAGTGGTCATACATGCTTAGATCCTATGTTATTCTATTAAGAGGTTATACCCACAAAAGTATTACTGACCAACACAGACTCCAATCTGATGGAGATCATCTTGACTCACAAGCTCAAAATCCTTTAACCTCTAAATGACCTCTATCAAAGAACTTCTCTACTCCATTGTTACTGCCAAAGGCTGGACGTGTCGGCTTCTGTTTCCATGCATATTGTCCAATCACAGTTGATGATGGTCTATGACTGCCGAGTCTTCGAATATCTGCTTTTGAATGCTTGGGTATATTGTAAAAACAGTCTTTAGAATGCTTGGGATCGTATGAGATGCTGTCAGACTTGTCATTGCCAAAGGTATTTGTATTTCTACCAATATCATACATGTATACCGGCATCTCTAAACTCTTGCCATCTCTATCCTTTGGTGGTTGAGGTTCACTCTTGGGTATCTTTTCCAGTACTGCTTTTTCTTTGGCCTCATCACGATGAGATTCCATTAGCAAGGCCTCTTGTTTCACAACGCTTCTATACCTCTCTGTGGTCTTCCAACATGTAAATTCGCCCGTCTTACTGGCATCTCTACTACCAAATCCGAGCTTTCTTTGATCAATCGGTTGAGTTTTACTGTATTTCTCACCCGTCTCGGTGTATGGCTCGGAGTTGTATCTCAGCTTGACAAAGAGTCCATTCTCAGCATTCTTGGGAAACTTTTGAGTTACAAACTGCTTCTCCTTCCACCTCGACGGTAATCTCTCGTTATTACCTCGGTATGGATCACCTATACTTGTGTATCCTTGAGGATAATTGGGGTTAATATTCTAATGATGTAAGAAACAGACAAAGTAGGTTAGTATTTGTTGGTAAGAGCAAACAATAGAAAGAAACTTAACTACTTTCCCAGACATTTGTTTTATGAACATCATACAGAACATCATATCACTCGATTCGCAACGTACCTTATGTATTGTCTTCGTGCTGTACATGTTGTGGATTTGTAGACACAAAAAGATGAAGAGATTGCAATGAAGACAATGCAATGAGTATCAGTATTTGTGTCTCTTCTCCTTCCAAGCCGTTGCAACTCATGTATGGTATTGTATTTGAGTTGAGTCGAAGGGGGTCATCATAACCAACTGTCAATCTGGGATTCAAATTTTTGAATTACTGCAATCAATCAATGTACCCACCATACCTTGATGCCCTATGTTTATTATTCCAAGCTTATTCTCTTTATTCTCTTCATTGTCTCTTGATCTCTAGTACTTCTGTCAAGCAATACACACAATCTCGACAAAACAACATCACAATGGATAGGGGAAGAAAGGCTCTACCCGTGCAGAATAAAGCATGTATGGCACGACATATACAACGATCTCAAGAGCGTCATCAACAAAAGCTTCGTAATATGAAAAGTAGTATTGATAACAAATGTCCTCGTGGTGGATCTCATCTCAAAACAAAAGCAAAGAAGAATGCTTTGATGGAAGAACGATTTTCCCAAATCGAAACTGAGAACAGACTCCTTCTTGAAAAGATGTCACATATAATGAGATTCAAGGGTGGTATCGATTGTACGAATGATAGTGCTAAATATTCTCATTCCTTGAGCAAAGAGAGACGGAAACGTGAACTCCAACGCATTACCAAAGATAATCAGAAGATTCTCCAAAGAATACAAGCTGCAAGACCGACATATAACCACAAGAGATGGGAAGAAGAAGCCCAGCGGAATGATGAAATCTTGCAAAATATATGTGAATTCAGACCTCAAAACTGTCGTCGTAGAACTCAAGAGCAAGAAGATGATGATTCAATCTTTGGAGGTTATCTCGACTTTTATGACAGTACCAACAGCATACCGGAGTAAATTGTTATGTATGCCAATGTGTCGCTTGGATATATCCAATCTTGGGCTCCTCTGGAGTATCCTCCTCTTGTATCACGTATAAACTTAGCTTGTCTTGTTTCTCTGTAGAGTAGTCACTATATCAGTATCGTATTACTCTTCCTTCTCTGCAGCATATTCGCTCAGGGCAAGTCCTAAACTCCACTCTACCTCATTGCCATCCACTTTGTGTGTATATGCCCATCCTCCAAAAGCGTAACCATGTAGACGGCTTCCAGGCATCGATGAGGCAAGATCTCTGCCATTGTGTATTCATGTGCTTCATGTTGAACCTCTTCCAAGTCATCTTTCCAACTTCGGGCGCAAAATGACTCTAATGCATGTTTCAATTCTTCTATCGTTGGTGTTGGCCAGTGCACATTGATTGGATGATCGTTATCACTCAATTCTCGAAGACAATCAAGTGTGAAGAAGTAGAGAGACATTGCCATATACTTTCCTGATATTGGAGGGTGTTTGATACCTCCAACCATTTTGTCATTAGCTTCCTCTTGTTCTTTGATACTTTCAATATTATCGTCGTACAACTCATCAAGATCAATCACATTATCATGATGTGGGATGAGTCGATTAACTTGTTCAGCACAAAGGATTGAATTGCCAGTACCGAGTAAAATGTACCCAAATTTATACACCATTTGATACCCAACAAAAGAGCATGGATTGAGGATGATAGGGTCGTCATCATCTATAGAATCTTTCTCTTGAGCTTCTGATATCCATAGATCCCATAATCTAACTCGAAACTGGTCTGCTCCGTATGATAGATATGAAATAGAGAAGAACTCTTCATCTTTTAGATGTGATGGTATATCTTTCATCAAATCATCTTCTGACGATTTGGCCCCTATAGTTGCGTCTCTTCTACTAACTCTATCAGTTGTATGTCGGTAAACTATTTGTGTACTACTGCCACCCATATCTAATGCACCTAACACACCATGTTTCTTGACATCATGTTTTCTGTTTTGTGATATGTATGAACCAAAGATAATGTCCTCGGCCTCTTGCTCACACATGCCGAATTTATTAGTACATATACCTCGATCATCAAGAGGTATTGCTTCGTTATGTTTTTTATTTGGAATCCTCAAATGAATGTGCTCAGCATTCTCTTCACACATTCCGAACTTATTTGTACATAAACCTTGATCATTATCATCTAGTTCATCTGAAACAATCACTCTTAGTTGAGCATCCACAACACGTTTCAAATAGTTGGCCGAGATAGCGCCGAAGAAGGCTTCTCTATCTCCATCTAATGTCATGATATCTTCTCTTTGCAAAGCAGTGAATGTAAATCGTCCATTGATGTTGTCAACTTGTTCTAATAGTCCTTTGTGTAGTGCATCATAGACACGTGCTTGATCTTCAATAGATAACAATCGCATACCAGCAGTGGCTGCAATTCGTACAGGTGTGGTTGAGTGATATTTCAATGGTATTATTATAGATGCATATTCGAATAAAGGTAGCATATGATGTGCAACGTGAGTAGCATTCAGTGGCTTTTCTTTGTTATCATTTGCAAATATTGATAATTTGACCCATGCTTTGGATGATCCGCGTCTTATACATTCAACATTGCCTTCTTCATTATTAATAAACTCAAAAATATGAAGTCTTGAACCAGTAGAGCCTGCATCTATAACTATTCTAAATGGTGATGGTTCTAGTTCAGCACCAGTTACGGTATATCTCATTGAGCCAAATAAAGTCACAGCAAATCCCACTGAACTAAATACACTACATGTACCTATCAACAACAAGCTGAGTAAAATAAATGACATGTAATTATTGTAGGTACTTGTTGTTGAAGTATCCTTTATGCACTCAATTTCATTATTCAGTGAAATAATTATAGGTATTAGACAGACGATTCAAGCATATAACTGGTCTAATAGACCGGCCGCCAAACACAAAATTATTACTAGAATTACTATCTCCTCTCTTTCTTTTATCCCTTTTGCTTCGACGAAGAGATGGTTTGTTGTTGTTGCTATTCATGATTGGATGGAGATGAAACGATGGCTCATAACCTATTGGATATGATCGATGCCTATGATATATTTATTTTTATTAAATAACAATGGATTATTAATTGTTTATCAGTAACAGAATGAGTAAAGGATATGAAGTGCAGTCGCTATGCTTTATGGCGCACGCAGATCTTTGTAAAAAACGACTGAAAGCGAAGGTAGGTACTGTTAACATGAAGTTTCTAACTTTGTATTGAAATGAAGTTTCTATCACCTAAATTATATGTATGGTCTAAGAATTAATAGTCGCTATGTGCATGCAGTATATATATATAAACTATAAACTGCTATTAATATACAGGTATTAGCTACTGAAGTATTTGTTGCGCGATGTGGAGATGTAGAAGTACCCCACATCACACATATTTCACTCTTTATCTTTAAGTACTCCACAGTACTCCACCAAACAATAATAGCATATGAGTAACAACAAGCCAGTTGTTATCCTTGCTGGATGGCTTGGATGTCATCCTCGAAATCTACGACGATATAATCAACTGTATAATAGTTTAGGTTGGGATACGATTGTACAAATTGCAAGTCCTAGGTCGATAGTTACATCAATGTCAGAAGGACCATCTTACTCTCATCCATCATCATCAGAGATGCAACATCTTGCTATCAATACATTGAAAGAACTACATGTACTTCAACCGCCATACTTTATAATTCATATATTTTCAAACGGTGGTTGTTTTCTATGGGAATGTATACGATATATATTATATGAGCAGGATACCTCACAGCAGATGTCAACAACAACACATAATAATAGTATCGATATTTCAAACCTCAGACAAAAACTGATTGGTGTTATATTTGACTCTGCTCCGGGATATTATGATGGAAGGATTGATGATCTTCAATCAGCATTAGAGTATGTTTCATCAAATATAGAAAGAAAAGATCTACTAACCATGACAAAAACTTTAGAACAGAATGTAGTCCGTCAACGCTTTGCTGAGTTTTGGAATGGACTATCAAATGACTCAACAAACATACCACAGCTATACTTGTTTAGTCAATGTGATAATCTTGCATCCTCCAAACATATAGAAATGTTGATTGAATATAGAAAAGATGAGATAGGAATGAAGAGAAAGATTTGGAAGCATAAGTTTTTGGATTCAGATCACTGCTGTCATCTCTTGAAGTATCCACAGGAGTATAGTAAATCAATAAAAGAGTTCTTGTCCTTTTGTATAAGAGAAGGATTAGACAATGATTCATTTATAAAGTCAAGACTATGATCAAGGTACATACAAGTAGGTATACAGTATCTCTTCGTTTCTAAGATAGCTGACTATGATATATGATACTCCTACTCCTAACCTTTAAGTTTAAGTTGAGACGAAATTGATCTTGCTAACGCCCACTGTTATATCATCTCGGTACGTCATACCTAATCCACTCGCTTTCTTCCACAGTCTGCTTGCATCTCTAACTAATCTTTCACATGATTCGAGTGGCGATATACTACCATCTTCGTATAGGCTTTTACCTAGATAATCTGCAACGATCTCTGCTGTGAGCACATCGTACACACCATCACTGGCACTAATTGCAAAATACTGTACATCATTTTGATTATTCATATCAAATTCGTCGACTTCAGGTTCAGCAATGAGACCTACATGCTTACCATCGAAGTCACCAATACTTCTAGACATTGCTAACGCTAAACCTCCAAGTGGATTGCCATCTGCTGCTGGAATGATAAGCCTGCTCGTCTCTTTAATATCACCTTGACCTTGTCCATCACCTCCCATCAGTAATGATGGTGGTATCATAACCTGACCACCAGCTGCTTCTATCCGTTGTCGCTCGTCGGCCAAGTGTGGCTTATGTTTTCTATTTTGATATACTATTGTGGATTTCTTTGTTGTTGTTGAGTATGACACAATCAATGTCGTTGAATCTCCTGTGTTTGCAACATAGACTTTTGAACCAAAGCCAGGATAATAAACAACACTGCAAGTACTACCACCTTGACCCTTGACGGGTTCATTGTCATCCACATCTATAAAAGTATTAATCAGTGCTTGTTTTATTTCAGAGTTCTTTGCTTTTGTTGTAAATGTCTTTAGAAAGTTGAGAGCTATAAAGTGTGATACTTTATGGCCATCGCCTCCATGTCCATCAAATATTCCCATCAACATCTGATTATTCCCTTCTTTATCGGGATCTGCGAAGTTGGCAATAAAACTTCTATCTTGATTCGGTACCTTGCCCATTTTATATCCACATCTTGTAACTAATGCATGATCAGATTGTCTCTGATCGTCTACAATTACAGACTTGAATGTAGGGTCATTTAATAATGAACCGTCAGCTACTACTCCTGATGTTCGAAGAAATACTGATCCAGTTAAAGCCTCTTCTTTTAATACTGATGACAAGTCTATACTTGGAAATTCGATTGTACCTTTTACTGCATTATCATTATCCAAAGAGTAAATCCCTATTAATGGGCTTTCGCCATAGTTGAGTGATTTGCTGTCGTCTATTGATGTAAGTGTTGATAATAAAGGTAAGTATTGATTATCATTTGATATACTACCTCTTGGTACTAATTTTACAGTTGGTGCTATTGATATATGAGTATGTGATTGTTTGTTAAGATATTGTTTTACTAACGATTTAGTTAACAGTACACCAGTAAGCCCTAATGTAAACATTAGTATATGATAGGAACTATACCCAGCACATCGAGTTGCAATTCTTCCTTTTCCATGCAATTTTGGAAGATCTAACGTAAACTTGCCATTGCCTGAATCCGGAGGTAATTCTCTAGACATTGATGAAGTTCCTGGAGATGGAGCTTCTAATGTATTTGGAAAAACTATAGTATCATTATCTAATTGTTGTTGGTGTGGATGTTGCTTGCGATGTTTCATTGACGATGACATAATATCCCTTGTGTTGTTAAGTCTTTACAACAAGTCGGATACCGTGAAACTACAATACAACTACAATACTATAATACTATCTACAATGCGCTCTTTTATTAATCAAGCGGATGTTGTAACAACAACAATCAAACAAATACCATGTGTAGCATGCTTGAGCAATTAGCAGCGAGAGCAACATTAGGCCTTAGGCAGCTATCGTTAGCTCAAGAATGGATAGAAACAGATGAAAATAGGTAGAAACCGAGGTTAGTGACGTAAAGAATTGCAAATGAGCATCATCATCTACTCACATCTTTGTCGGTCGATATCAGCTTAAAAATTGGCACATATGGTAATGAAATATTGACGGATCGTAACTCAGCACTTAGATGTACCTCTAACAAGATCGTGTAGCTGTAACTCTCATAAAAAGAAGCACATAACAAATATCATCACACAACATACCCAACACTCTATCTCCTCGACTACTCGACACAACAACGACGACGACGACGACCATGGCGCAACTAAAGAATATTACTCTACTACCTCTCATGGTAATCATCTCCTATCTTGGCCTCACCGCTGGATGCAGTTCATTCTGTATGTCATATGACGAATGTCATAACAAGTTTGACGAGTTGAATGCAGCAGGATATGAATACATCTACAATGAGAATCATCTTGACGTACCCAGTGGTGGATGTTTCATTAAGAAATTCAATGTCTATTGGGGCGACGGTTCTGATGACGAGATTACAGAGATGGACTTGCCAGGAGAGCGTATCCGTGTCTGTTGCGACGGCGATTGGACTGAAGATGAAGCGTTAACTTCAAAGATTAACAAGCTCAAGACAAGTGATTATGCAAATACCGCTCCTCAGATGAATGTTGTATACCCCATTGTTGCTGGTATCATTGCAATTGTCTCAGCATTGGTATAACCTAGAAGAAGATATTGACACATGACATAAAGGAGACGGGGTAGTTACATTCATAATTACACATACAAAGACGATAAGATGTAGGAGTTTGGAAGAGGACTTGGAAGGCAACTTTGTATTTATTAGTAGATGTTTGAGTAGGTTCAGAAGAGTGATCGCAGATCACTTCATTAAGAGTATGATTGACTAAGATAAGACATATAAATTGTTTGCAGCTTATTACTTCCGAGGCAAGTGTAATCATCACAAGTGAGAACGTGCTCTATCCTCTCGTCCCTGTTTACTTAATAATAACGAAACCAATCATCTTCATATGCAGCGGCCGCTTCATCCCTCTGTTTACTCTTAATCTCACCCAGGTATTCTTGATATAATTGTAATGCTTTCATGTATTCATCTTTTGTTGCGTGCCCATATTTGTAGAACTGTTGTATCTGTTTCAAAGACTGATTCTCTCCACATCCCACTGCGATAATGTAATGTTTCAAGGCTATATCCATATTACCCGCACGCCCCTCCGTATTACCAAGGTTGAACCTTGCTACTTCATTCCCTCCCATAGCTGCTAGCTCATAGTAATGTGTCGCCTTCTTCTTGTCCACTTCTACCCCTTCACCATTTTCATAAGCATAGCCAATACTATTGTAAGCATCAGCAAAACCTAGCGGCGCTAAAAGACATCACTGTGCAGTAAGGAACCCTATTTTAGAAACCTACATCTGACGTTTGTCGTAACGACAAAACAGATCGCCATAGAACATAAGTTTTACTCATACACTACATTGCTTTTCTTTTACAAAGGGGTGTTACTAAGAGAAGATATTGTCTATCAATCTAAGTCTCTACCTTCCTTCTACTCATATCTGATTAAGCAATCAAGTCTATCTAATCTAAGTCTCTCCTCTTCCTTCTAGCCATATTGCTCCAAATAATGATATAATTGCAGTAATAGATCCTCCAAGCATCCATTTAAATACTGGCAACCAAGCTTGCTTTGTCTTTACATCAAGAACACGAGCTACATATCCGTTGAATAGTGCTAATAATGCAAAGCCACATATATCAAATGCATCAGCAATTGTGGCTGAACCATCTTCTCCACCTCGTTTCAGTGCAAACATACTTGATGGGAGATAGAATGGTATAGCTACGAGTATTATACACAACATTTGTAAGAGACCCCAAGCAAAAAGCCTAGTATTGTAAAGAACACACTACTTACCGAGACTGAAACCAAATAGAAACATGAGTAGCGTTCCGAGAACTGGTGTAAGACTGACCATGTTTTGCAAATAGGCTGTTTGAAGAATTAAGCATATAGTAGCAGTAGTTAGGAAGCCCGTCATAGCGAATGCTTTCCGTCTATATGTCTTTGATCGACTAGATCTTTCCCTAGTTACATCTGAAGGATATGTCTTTTCTGATAACGTTGATACAGCCAAGAGACATCCCATAGCAAATGCACTACCAACCCGAGCAGACGCTCCAGATGACATATCAAAGCATTGTGTCATATATGACGGTATGAAGAGGAGAAATGAAACAAGTACCATTATTATTGATCTTGAAATGAGATGAAGCCAGAACTCGAGTCGTTTCGACTGCTGACCAAGTATTGAAAGTGATTGCCTTAATGTAGATCTCTCTTTTGACTTGCTTTGCGGATCTGATATTCTACTCTTCTTCTTTCCAAAGTAGGTAAGCATAATCAGCGGTACTAGCTGAATGATACTCGATGCTCTATACACCAATCTCCAAACACTATTAGTGACTTGTATTGTTGATATAGTAGATGCCCATTGCAGTAACGAAGCAAAAGCAGTAAAACTGATAGTATTACCTAACCGTGCAGCCATTGCTAATCTTCCTATTTCTCTAGACCAACTTTCTTCTGGAAGATAATCTCGTATCGACTTTACACAAGCTGCCCAACATGCACTGAATGCAAAGTCAACTATAATCCAATAGATTGCAAATGATATTAGCGTAGGACATAATGTCTGTGTACCAATAGAGCCTAGACATGTAAATAATATCGTCAGTGCTATTTGAAGTGAAGATATACCTCCCAAACTGTCTATTACTGGGCCTAAGAGAAGCTTCCCTGTCGCAATACTAACAGTTGATAAAGCAAGTAATCTTGATATTACATCTTGTCTTGATAACATCGTACTGTGGTGTAAAAGACCAGAGTTCGGAGCAGTAAGTAACGCTAAAGTTGATGGCAGTGCACATTTGGCAGCCATTACGGTGAGGTATGTTAGAAAGAGTGAAGCAGATAGTGTTTTTGTATGATCGTTGCTGTCATTATCACCACCACGTATAGTACTATATGATATCAAATATGTTGATCTTTTGACCGATTGTATATTATTATTGCATTGAAACATAATATTGTTGGCGTCTATTATTCTATTTCTTTTTCTCTTGGTATCTAACTTCAATGATGTTGCAAAGCATGATGGATTCTGTATCGCCTTCACTTGTGGTAGTATGAGAAGTAATGTAAGTATAATATAAGAGTAGCGAATCAACATTATTGATCTATTATTACATTCCTGCAATACTGCCGAGAAATATGTATGATCCGTATCATGTAAATTGATGGGGAAGTAGAGGTGTGTCTTTTGATATAGCCAACGATATCCTGTGATCTAAATCCAGCGGTATACGACAGTTTAATAAGTATATAAAAGGATGTGAGTGGTATATATTGTAGAAGTATTGACAGGTATTGCAAACCTCAAACAATCACACCGTGCTAGGCTACTTGTACTCTCTCAAAGATTAAAAAGCGGTTATAAAAGTGGACAAAACGGAGAACAAAACGAAACCCTGGCACACGGCTTGTGTACAATTAGCAATAACATATGCTAATGCTTAGGATAGTATTATCTCTTCTTCGCCTGTTGGTTGTGTTTGTTCAAGAGTTTGCTGCAGCAGAGCTCCTTCATTGACATCTTATACTTATCCAACATCAAAAGATTTTGATAATCACCATTGGATTTTGTACATTGGATTGATTGGATACACAGCAAATTTCATATACACCATCCCACAATATTATTATAATGTCTGAGACTGCATCATTTGTTGATCCAGTATTTCTAGCTCGCTTTGGCCTAACACGGATAAATGCAATCGATTATTTTCTCCATCCTTTAAATCCATTCAGAACATCTGCCAAAACATCAAATGAAGTTCTTAATATGCAGGGTATTAATATTGGTACATTAATGGCATGGGGTACGGGTACTCGACCAGGACCGTTGAATATGGATGATGGTGAGGATGAGTATCGTGTAGCATTATCAAGATTGACTGGTGAGCAGTATGAGTTATTACCACTAACAAACATTGAGGGTATGACTACTCAACAGTTAGCTGCATTATTTACAATCAGACATGTACATAGAACATCACAAAATCAAATTAAGGTATTGGGAATATATTATATATTAGAGGGAGTTATATATAAAAGTCCTACAGTTCGAGGACTTATGAAAGCTCATATAGCACGAACATTAGAGGGGTTGTCAGACGCTTGTGATGCTCTGAGTGTTTGTGCCAAGTATGATCCGTCAACTGGATATACATGGAATTTTGATTCAACGAATAATGACGATGATGATGACGATGACGAAGAAGAAGATGAGGATGATGACGAAGACGGGGGAGTTTATAATGTTCAAGAAAAGAAGAAGAGAAAACGAAGACGTATACTTGACAATCGGCGACCAGGCGAGAGGTAAGTGGTAAACACTTATTCCTATGATTAATACATTGATATAGGAATCTTAGGTACTAATTCTATATCTGATCCACTCTGATTGATCTGGTGTAATGAAATGATCAGAACGGCAGAGGAAGAAGAGGGTATCCGTGCTTCTGAGGCTATCGATCGTATACTTTCTCGTTTGAGTAATAGCGATGTCGTTGTCAAAGGGAAGAAACCTACAGTAGGGAAGAAACCTACAGTGTAGCATGTCAGAGACATGTGCTTGATCCAAACCAGACATTTGAGATCTTTTGAGGACTCTTTCTCCTTCCAGTTAAACTGATAGCAATACGGTATTCGGCAGATAACAAGCTTAGATAGGATGATATGCTTACCAGTAGATCATGGTTTCATTCCTCTTTGTCTTTGTTTTTTCCTTTTCGGCCAACTTGTCCCATCAATACTCTATTGATAAACTAAGAGACAGTGCCCCCTCACCACTGCATGGACATGAAGGGAAGGATAGGTCACTCTCCTGAAGATGGCTAGAGCAAGAGGTATTATTCAGAGGTGTGCTAGTCTTCTAGATATGAGGTGCAAGTATTGTTCTCTTTCCTAATAAACATGTATTTATCATCTTATATCTACATGATGTTCTACATATATACAATATCAACAGTTTATAGACCTCACAAAAGAGGTGCTCCTAATCTCCAGCTCTTGCGAATAGCTTTCGTCCTTGTGTAGTTGTCTTCATGACAACTATCAGGATAGCATTAATATATTCTTGTCGTTCGCAGGCTTCTTGGAGGTAGTATTTCTTGCAGTGTTTCAATCAATCTTCTTTTATACAATACAGGTAAAACTGAGTCCATGCTCATATCAGATCTGGGGAGGTACCCAAGTATCTTGAGGACGGTTCTTCTCGACGCTCATCTCAGGCGTATCTTGGAGTGCGTGCTAGCAACGCCAAGAACAAGTGTTCTCCATTCGAGATCAAGCACATGATTAAGCTATCTTGTATCGGCGAAGTATCCCCATCCATCTGTGGTAGAAGAAGATGTGCTCAACTGACGACGTTCAATTGTTCTTCCACTGTAATCAGCTGCGGAGGCGCTGCCGAGTGCAGATAGATTATTTGCAACACATCTACTACGAGATAGACCACCGGTGATATTGCTTCTAGAGCTTTGGCTCGATAGAGAGTTGAATGATGAAGATTGAGACATACTGTCAAAAACAGAACTATCGAGCTCGAAGTCTTGTGAGTTGAGTGCTGTAGTGCAGGCGGATAACATCTCTGGTGGTTGTGGTACACTAGAGCTGGAATCGATTGAGATTCTACGGAGTTGGTGGGCGAGTTCAACAGAGTTCATGATTGTATACTACCTATTGCAATAGAGGAGAAGGATGTTATGATGATGGCTTTGAATTTATGACTTTTGTTAGCAGCGTTGTTAGAAGATATTGACACAAGCAAAGGATTTGAGAAAGCAATCTTACGTGTTTTGCAACGTTTTTGACACTGAGAATAAGGATACCTCTAATACGATCAGCGAAGAAGAACACCTCATCCACAACGACACAATATTCCCGGTACAAATCAAGCACAGCAACTGAATAGAGAATAACATCTGTTTTATATTCTTTGTGAGGCCCCAAGTAAATAACACAGGATTATGGTATCAAAACATGACAATCAATCAACTAGATTTGGGTGTTAAATAGCAGTTGTATACAAAGACTAAAGATGAATGAGATCCTAGCCTACCAAATGCAACACACGCACCTCGATACTGCTCCATTATTATCGTCGTGGTCGTCATGTGAAACTGATTTGGATTCTGCATCATTTGATTCGTCGAGTTTTGATAGTCTCTTGTCTTCCTCGTCGATGTCATCGTCATACTCTTCTTCTGCATCATTATCTATCGTCGATTCTCCAAAGATGAGTAATTGTCTTCAGTATCGATATCCACCACAAGTAACCGAGTCTCCTCTTCTATCACGAAGTCAATGTTCAAACGATCTGTCGTCGCTTGGTAGTAATAATTGCAATACTTCGTTGTCTATATCTAGTGTTGGTATACCAAGACGTTCGTCTCCTGTAGCATTGTCACATTCGTCGAATGAGAGCTGGGGGTACTCCGATGCTCCGTCGTCGTCGAGAAGATAGATGTCACATTCAAGAATATAAGCAACCGACGACTAAGATACCCCAATGTACATATTGAATGAATTAGGCGAAGCAGTTCAGCAAAGAGGGGTGAATATAATGTATATAAAAGTATATGAAGACAAGCTAGCTTCTCATGAGTCAACATCTCTCCTCTCAAGAATGAATATTGGAAAGAACATATGATTAGAAAGAAAGATATATGTATATTTGCAAAAGAATGTCTATCAGGCTTGGCAGAGGAACTGAAATAGAACTGTAAACATAAAACAACCTAGCTGATAGCAATCCTGATCTTTACATTCGTTCGTACATATGATATGATCAAGTGAAAAGATACCCGAGGCTAACTGGTTATACAACCTCGTATGTTCCTTCTGCATATCTACAATAGAAGCAAATATATATTTCAAATGTATGATACGTTCTTTTCCTGATATGCTTACCTCCGAAGCTGAAAATACTTAACATACCTTGCTATGAAATGAAAGTTGTAAAGAGCAAAGATATGCTAGGATACAGGAGAAAGAGGAGACTTTCAGTTTGACAAGCAATATGTTTCCCTACGGAAGGAGTATACCAACAGTGATGATGGACGTTGCTACTAATCGCAGCTGAACTCTATTCGTTGCTGTACTAATGAGTCTTCGTTCGCCGAGCGATATCATCTTATGTAGTACCCTAGCAGGATACCAGGCGTCTTTTTTCTTTGGCCGCAGTATTTTTTCTGCAAGACAAATCACACATGGAGACCAATAATTGTACTTCTATCATGGTCAATACTGGAGAGAATAGAAATGCTATAGCAGGCAATGCTGCATCTACTGGAAGAATCACGATTGACGTCATCTCTCCTCTTTCAAATGGTGAAGATCTTCTACAGTTTCGAACCAATAACTCAACTAAATTGAATAAGGTATTTAAAGCATACTTAGACCGAAGGCCTACGAATGCTCAGGTGCAATTTCTGTATTATGACCGACAGAGTGGTAAACAAATACCTTTAGATGTAGACTCGGAGGCGACTCCAATGATGTTAGGGATAGGTGAGTATTTTAAAATGTATTCGATATCGATATCAAAGGATATGGATATAACTAATACCATGCACTAATCTTAAATGCAACTGTATTTTAGGTGACGGAGATTCCATTGTTTGTGTGCCACTTTGGTTAAAACACCTGCACAAGTTTCGGCAGGATATGAAAGATAAAGAGCCTTGCCTGCTAGTTTCAAATGGATCAAAATTGAAAGAACTACAACATCTTTTGGCACGCGATGCACCTGAATATATGGAAGATTTCAACCGTGAGCTAGACAAGTGTCTTCGTGAGAAAATCTATATTAATGTCGGTAATACAGATGGACGCGAGATAACTACTTTTTTAATATCAAAGAATGCGAAAATGGCCATGCTATTCGATGCATATATGAAACATCATGGATTGGGGGAAAAGGAAGGGTTCACCTTCCATGACTACAACACAAGTTTTATTGCAGCAGACGAAACTCCAGAAGATTTCTTTGGTGCAGGAGAAGGGCGATGTGAAGCCTCGATCAATATCTACAACAAGAAGCATATTGTTTTTAGAGTTAATGACCAAGGAGAATCAGCACTTACTTTTCATATGAACATTGACATGACAATGGGCACTTTATTCACTGCCTACACACATAAACGGGGTGTGGACAAAAACAAAGTAATCTTCCACTACAATGGAGAGCACATTGAAGCCAATAATACCCCCAGAGACTTCCTTCAAAGTTACAACGGCACTTTGTCTAGAAATTATACTATAAATTGTAGCGAGGCAGACCTTTCTATCGGTGCAAGCGATTGCGTTGACATTTATTTGAATGAAAAGACAATATCATTTCTCAAACAAAATGATCATAGGTTTACGTCTCTCATAGTTGAAAATGAACTTTATTTGAATCCTCCTACTCATTGCGTCGACTGGATTAGTGATGGGATGTCTGCCATTGGGAATAATACGAGTTTGAAGAGGGTCGCGTTTTCACGTCTATACTTTGACAATCGGATACCTCCTAAGAGCAACCCTGAAGTGTTCTATGCCTTCTGCAGGGCACTTGCTTCCAATCGATCGATTGAGTCTTTTGAGATTGACGACAGAGCCTTCCTAGTCAATGAATATGGAACCGCAATGTTCAATATACTCTCGACTTTCTTCGAGCACAATTCAAATCTTCGTTGTATTGATATTAGTGGTTCTATGATTTCCGGAGACTGTTTGGGAAATAATAATACTCATTCTCTCGCATCGGCTCTATCAAAATGCACAAACAGTTCGTTGAGTGATGTATCAATTTCGGGTCTAGAGGAAGCTGTCGATGAAGTACGAATGTTTGAACTTATTTCTTCATTGAATAATGGGTATCATAATATTGTTAATCTTTCATTGGGACACGTCCAACTTGGAGTTGAGGCATGTACTGCGCTTGAGGGTATCCTAACAAGCCCAAACTCAAGATTGAAGAAGCTTCACCTTTCCCATTCTATTCGAAGCGATGAGGGTGCAGCTTCTATTGCACGGGGTCTTGCTGCAAACGACTCGGTGACAGTGATTGAGATTAGAGGTATTGATGAGTCAATAACAGCGTCAGGGTGGCTGTCGTTTTTCAGTATTCTTCAGGATGCAGATGCTGTATCATCATACGAGAAGTTTACTTTTTGTGGCAACCGTGATCATCCTGGTACTATTAATGATGGAGCTCTGTTTGCTATGATCGAGACTTTATGCCGCTGCTCAAAGTTGACATGTTTACGACTTGACCATCTCCCTTCGATTAGTAGCACTGGTTGGCAATTGCTCTCGGCCTTGCTTGAATGTCCTGACTCTGTGTTGAGAGATCTTTACGTTTGTGGAAATCCCAATCTGAATGATGAAGTAGCGATTGCTTGGTCGAAAGCTTTAGCCAAGAATACCAGCCTGAAGATGATTCACACTGCAGTTGGTCACTCTATTACTTTGTTAGGCTGGGAAGCCTTCAGAAATGCGCTTTGTAATCCGTCAAGTATTTCAGCAATCTATGAATCAAATCACACCTTAGAGGAGATAGGAATTGGTGGATCTACCTTCTCTAGAGATAGAGACCGTTGGGTGCCTTCGGAAGATCTTATTTATCATTTAGAAATAAACCGGAACTTCAAGTACTCTATTGAAAGAGTTCCTCATTGCAAGATCATTCTATATCTCCATTTGAACTTCGAACGATACGCACACGAGTTTGAAGATATGACCATTTTGCCTAATGTTCTTGCTTGTATAAGCACACATAAGAGACGGACGATGTATGAAGGAGATTCATTATCTATTTTCTCTGCACTTTTCCAAGTCGTTCGGAGTAGTGCAGGTATCTTTGATTCTGACAAGAAAAGGAAGTCTACTGGCAAAAGGAAACGAGCCCAGGTAATGACAAATGACATTGAATCTTCTTCTTCACAACCCAACCTTGGTTCGTCAGTTGAGAGTCAACAGTCGCCTGAAGAACTTGTCCTTTTCAAGTTCTTGGAGTCACAACAAGATTGTATCAAGGGTAGTGCGAACGAGTTCGGTACGTGGATCAAGTCTGAAGGTATCGATTCTATTTCAGACTTGAAAGATGCTGTTTGCAATGAATTCTACTTGAAGACAATGATAAATGGCAATGGAAGTTGTGGACTGATGCTTTTCAAAAGTGTTGCGTTCAAACTCGCCGTGTCAAATTACTGATGAGTTCTTTAGACCGTAGTTAGTCTCGGTTACAAGAGAGGATAATGGTAAAGTAGAAGCACTGTTGTTTCATCTTATAATAATACTCACAATTCTAGTCTAGGCCAAGTCTCCTCATTTGACTTCTCAGCAGTGACTACCAACTTGCCGCTGTCCAATGTCCAAGTACAGCCATCAACATCCAACTTTGAGTATAATTTCAGCTCCAATAATGTTTCACTAGAATACTTGACTATAATCTTTTGCATTTGGAATGACACCTTAATCAATGATTTGTTGACGGAACTGCCTCCTTCAATCTTCTTTGATAGTGAAACAGTAATCTCAATCTCCTCATCGTTCTGTAACCATGAGTATAAGCCATCGGTACTTTCTGCAGCTACACCATCAGTTCCTGCTACACTAGGTTGGCTATCTCCCTGTCCCCCTGTAACTTCATTCAACATTTGTTGCCAAGCAACATTTTCAGAGGGAGCTCTCACCATCCACTCAGATGTTGTGTCTATTATATCCGTCGTTTCAATATCAATATTGCGCAAATTTGGTACGGATGAAACACGTCCCACAAATACATCACCATAAAAGTTTGGTGCGGGGTTATATCCACATTGAAGAGCAAGTTTTGACGCCCTTTGATTGTTTGGAAGATGTTTTAATAAACCTACCTCATCTAAATAAATATATACACCTTGATTCTTATTGGTTGAAGAAGGTCTCACAAGTGGAAAAGTTTCAACAGACCCATCAGCTGTGGCATTTGCAATAGCTTGTGAAGTAAGCTTCTCAGGATCTCCACCAACTAAATGTTGTTGCTTTGAAGCTTGCTCTTTAAATAATGAATCGTCTATTGACTTTCCGTCAGAAAAGTAGGATTTGACATAAGTAGGGATAATATCACCAGCACCTAAAGCTTCCACCAATCGTTTGGGTAATACAACTTGTACTAGTGGTTTTGATGTATCATGTGGCACCATCACAAACTTGATACCCTCATCCGATGGTGATGAGTCTTTGCTTATACTAAGAGATTGAATTTGTTCAACAATAGTTTGAGGTCTAGCAGTGGTAGCTCCTTCGGTACCTGATAAGATTGACTCTGTTTTACGACGATCTTCAGGTGTTTCAACTTTCACCCCTCTATCTCTAAGCCATTGCTCTCTCTCTTCTGGTGACATATTATCATTTTCGGTACTCATTGTAGGTATAATCTTGATGTTTGTAAAATGTATCTTATCTAATCAAGTTATTGCCGACGATAATAAAGCCCTATTAGTTGACAACACCACTACAATCCTCCTTACTTCTCAAGGTATCAAATCAAAGTCGATTGCGGATAATCAATAATCAAACCATAAACATATAAACATCTAATCTCTTTATCGTTGAACATCTAATCTCTTTATCGTTGTATCGCTAAAATTGAACTTTATTCACGAGTAATCTTGTTGTTTATATTTATTGTGAATGATGAGCCATCCACCATATTAGATTGGGAATGACTTTGACGATTGCAATGCATAGGTAAGAGACGGTATGGCACGAGGGAAAAGAGGCAAGCGCGGTGGTGGGGGTCGAGGTACTGTCGGTGGCGGTAGTATACAGCAACAACAGTCATCATCAAACAGTGTTAAAAGTTTAGGTAGTGAAAGGTCATTTGTTAGGAATAAGAATCAGTATGTAGCAGAAGATCCTCCGACGTGAGTATTATTATATCTATATGGTGGCTGGGGCTTTAATATGTATATTGCAGTGTGATATAGTATATGTTGCTCATATGACATGAACATATTTTGTGAACTCGTATTTTTTGTGCACATCTTGTGTCAAAATCATAATATCTTATGTGTTACTCACCTATTATCTATATACATATACCTGTATACTTATTATATACATATCATTCAAAATCAAATATCATTATTGTGCTACCCACTTGTTGAATTATCCATACCTTGCAATGTTAGATCTCGACCAGCAGTTGAGCCCACGGTACCATACCGCGGTAGTAGAGGACCTGATCCTGATGATAATTACAATATGCAACAGGGTTATAATAATCAGGGAAGAAGATCATCATCTGCATCTCGGTATAATAATAATAGGGAGAATGAATATTTATATGAAGATGATCCTCCAGCAAGTGATAGTCCCTATAAACAACAGCCACATCAACAATATAACAACAATCAAAGGTATGATGAATATTCAGTACAATCATCCTCAAATAATAGTCGCCGTTCAAGTAATAGAGGTCAACGACGACAAAATAGTATAATCTTAAACACCAAAGAAGAAGAAGATTATGAAGAGTATCAAGAACAATTATATCATGATTCACAGTCACAACATTCAGGAAGTGGTAGTTTTCAATTACCACCACAGCAACAGATGCAACCTTCATTTGCATCTTTTCCAATGATGTCACAACAACAACAATTACATCATCAACAAGAGCAACCACACTTTTCATCCGATCATCGACAATTTAATTTAACTCCACTTTATAATGATGTAGAAATGGCATCAATTCATAGCAAGAAGAGTTCAAAAAGTAAGAAAAGTAAAGGTGGTAACAGACAGCAAAGAAGAAATAGTGGAAGTAGAGATACCAACAAAACTATTGGATTTGAAGATGAGGTATCAGTATTAACATACAATTCTGGTCGATACTCCGAATCATCACAACCACCTAGTAATCCCCAAGGAGGAAGTGGACGAGGACGAGGAGGACGAAATAGCAAAAAGAAGAATCAAGTAGAGGGGTATTATCCCGTGGATACTAAAGTACTTGATTTCTTAGAAACTGGTGATAATGAAAATAGTGATGATGAATCGTCAGAAGATGGTTATCATTATCCGGAGGATGAAAGAGGTGGTGTTAAGAATCATGAAGAGTTTTACAACTATGGAGATGACGATGAAGAAGATGACGATGATACTGATTATGATGACGAGGAAGCACCATTGCGCAAGGGCAGCGGATCCAATAGACTCAAAGTCCGCCGAAGCCCGGTAACACCAGTCATCTCTCGATCCGAACAGTGCTTAAACCGCACAGTTGTTCTA
>Ga0214478_100364_pt1 | contig 26642 bp, 23 predicted proteins | sample M1_20Mar14CPVII9_2_FD_178001 | JGI IMG/M metagenome (GOLD analysis project Ga0214478, IMG submission 178001) | Marine eukaryotic communities from Monterey Bay, California, United States - M1_20Mar14CPVII9sort6BwellD7 | ecosystem: Environmental > Aquatic > Marine > Unclassified | place: USA...
TGTTTCAATCTACCTCCACACGATGGCCAAATCAAACCCGATATTAATATGCAGCAGAATACGTTCTCATATATCTAATGTTGATAGATATCTTCCCTTGTACAATAATCTTCTCTTAATTGAAAAGAATTATCTCCGCCAGTTGATTGTTGAATGATGTATATCTTCTACTCACACTCATACTCGCCACTTGTTGCCGCCGATGACCCTCGAAGAGTAAATTGCCTTTGTTGATTGTCCATTTATAACCGCCCATGTATCATTGCAAATTGCAATCCCAAGTATCACCCGTATAGATGATATGCATCAGGTGTGTAATCGTATCAACTTTATCTATTGTATCTCGAAGTGCGTAAATTATGATATGTATTTAGTTGCATCATTTTTTTTGTTTATGATCGGAGGCCGGAGGCTGGTAGTAGTTGATGGTTAATTATTGCAATAGATTAGAGTACAATGACGGTGCACCTATAATTAGTCATTTCCGTTCAACAATTGTAAGATAATGTGAAGAAACAAATAGTCGCCGATAATTCTACTCTGTCAACGCTGATAGTGGAATTAGCGCTAGGCAACCTGGGGGGAATCCATCACGACGATGCACCTTGTTTAATTTTACATATCATTATCGTGTCATTTCCGTTCAACAATTGTAAGATTATAGTCGAAGAAACAAATTGTCGCCGATAATTCTACTTGCCACCGGAGCAAGTGGAAATAACTCTCGACAAGCCAGGGGAAGAGTTATTCCTCCTCACTTGAATTGATGTTGGTGGTTACATGATTATAAGCCACCTAGAGTAAACAGCTTCACTCTTGAAGATCTTCCCTCTCTTCTCGTCAAATTTCTTTTTGGTATCTTAAGAAATTTGGCGACTAAATGGTATCCTTCGGAAATCTGACCCGATTTTAGGCGAGACTAGAACTGCCCTTTCCGGTATCTTTCGGAAAATTCCCTACAAAAACTTGACATTTGTACAGCCCTTTTTGGTATCCCTCGGAAATTCCCCTATAAATACTTTGCTTCGGAGGAGGACGCAGGAAGACAATAAAAAACTGTTGGAGTTACCTTAGGGTAAACTGACTGTTGGAGTTACCTTAGGGTAAACTGATTATCCTATTACATCTTCTACCTTCCTATTTGATGCTTGACTTCCGGTTTATTCCCCTCCACGCCATTATCTCTGCTACTGTATAATTCTATGTACTGAGATAACACTTCCAGTTCAACACAATACATCAAGGAGATGTCAGATATGGAGGAGAGTTACGAGGGATTGTAGAGGGCAATAGAGCAAAAGGATGATAGTCGCTCATTTTAGATGATCTCCATGTCCTATATAGAGTTTTCTCAATTATCATGCATGAAAACTGTGCAATCATTATTATCCAGATTTGTAGGTATTACGATAGTATTGTCCTCCGTTGTTCTGCCATATCGACTTATTAAACTATTGCTATAATAGTATTAATAACATTCTTCACAGGCCATAATAGTTTTTCACTCCGTACCATCACTTCTCAAAACAATTGCAAACTCTCAACTTTTCAAAGTTCATATCAACTTTTTATGTTCACCTCGCGGTGGTTGGTGGAAATCGATAGTACTGTATCATATAGAGCTGCCGTAGTTTGATCAATTATAATAGTTTATCTTCGTGTAAAGGTTAATAAATATTAAAGTACATAGGTAGTATCAAAGCAGAGACAAATAATGAGCACGTCAGACAAGATTTGCAAAGAGGGTGCATCAAAATCAGATAGTGATGGTGTATGTGAGGTAAACGATATGTTATGTAATATGAGCACTACCGATAAAGATAGTAATGTATCGATATGTGCCAATTGCGGTAAGGAAGGTGCCAACAATATATGTAACAAATGCAAGATGGTGAAATATTGTAACGCCGCTTGCAAGAAGAAGCACAGACACAAACACAAAAAAGAATGTGAAGAACATGTTAGACTTGAAACTGAGAAACAGGACAAAGAACTATTCAAACAGCAAACGCCTTCAGAGGATTGTCCAATTTGCTTCCTACGAGTACCTACACTGAATACAGGGAGGAGATACTATAATTGCTGTGGGAAAGAGATATGCAGTGGATGCTGTTATGCACCTGTTTATGATAGTCAAGGGAACGAGGTTGATAATCAAAAGTGTCCTTACTGCAGAACTCCTTGGCCTTCTTCAGATGAGGAAATAGTTAGACGTTTCAAGAATCGAATGAAGGCTGGAGATCCAGTTGCAATGTGCAATGTAGGAGTTTGCTATCGAGATGGGTCATATGGATATCCACAAGATTATACAAAGGCATTAGAACTATTCCATCGATCAGCAGGGCTTGGTTTTGCTCCGGCTTATCTCCATATTGGCTATGCTCATGACTATGGAGAAGGTGTAGAAGGTGATTTGAAAAAGGCTTCGTATTATTATGAGTTGGCATCCATGATGGGAAGTGTAGTAGCAAGGCACAATCTTGGCAACATTGAGAAGAAGGCAGGCAATTATGATCGAGCAATGAAACATTACATCATTGCGGTTAAAAGTGGATATGGTCCATCGTTGAAAGAGATTAAAGAGTTATACTCAAATGGACATGCAACAAAAGAGGATTACACAATAGCATTACGATTATATCAGGAGTACCTGAGCGAGATAAAGAGTGTACAGAGGGATAAAGCCGCCGCGGCTGATGATCAATATCGTTACAACTAGAATCGGCACAGTCATACAATGCCCCGCCTGTCTACAACACAGCCTCGCATTACAGTGCGTTTAGATGGGTACTAAACATTTTAGTAGCAATACAAACATATACGTTTACATAGATTAGCTACTGCAAGGACTTCTTCCTAGACTGATTATTTACCCAAGAACCCCCAAGAGCTTTGGTCACGATTAGTTGGAAGGGGGGTTAATGGGGCAGAGAAGAGGGGAAGCGGTTGTTTTGATATTATATTAGAAGTTCATATAAATAATTAGATGCCTGTTTTGATTCAATAGAACTTTTATTTAGTTGGTCTTCTAGCTTAGCTGAGACAGGGAACGGGCCAAGGCTGTGGTTTGTATTCCTTAATAATAACGATACATCTCACTAGACGCAGCGGCTTTATCTCTCTGATCGCTCTTAATCTCCCCCAAGTATGTTTGATATGATTGTAATGCTTTTGTGTAGTGAGATTTTGTTGCAAGGCCAGCTGAGTAATATATCTTGATTCGGTTCAAAGATTCAGCACATCCACTTCTCACAGCAATCAGGTGGTGTTTTAATGCTCTGTCCATATTGCCTGCCATCCCCTCTTCGCGGCCTAGATTTTGCCTTGCAAGTGCATTTCCTTTCATAGCTGCTAATTCGTAGTAATGCGTCGCCTTCTTCTTATCTACCTCTACCCCTTGGCCAACATCATAAGCATTGCCTATACCGAGATATGCTCCAGCATAACCGAGATCTCCTGCCCGATGAAATAGTTCTAATGCCTTATCATGATCTTGTGGGAAGCCACATGCCCCCTCATGATAATTACACCCTTGATTGTAGATTGCAATATGATCATTTAAATCCATTCGCTTCTTCTCCCTTTTGACCATCTCCTCTTCCGAAGTTGGTGTTGGAGTTCTGCAAAAGGGGCACTTTTTATTATCAACTTCATTCCCTTCATTGTCATAGACAGGCGCATTAATACATCCACTGCAAATGACTTTTCCGCAACAAGTCTTGTATATAGAACCCTTAAATGATGGCAATAGTTGGAAACAAATCGGGCAATCTTCCTCTGGTGGAGGCTGCTTGAATAGTTCTTCATCATGCAACTCGGCAGCTCGTTTTCTACATTCTCTCTTATGCTTTGGACGGTGAGCAATTTGACATTCTCTATTACAATACTTTACCAATTTACATGCCGTACATGCTTTGAGATTATCACCCGTTTTGCCACAATTAGCACATACCGATAATACTACATCCTTATCATCAGTACCCATCTTTCGTAACATATCGCTAACTTCACAACATACATCATCTTCTTCTTCACTTGATTTTGATACACCATCTTTGCAAATCGTATCTGACGTGCTCATTATATTATCTCGTACTCTGTTTTTTTCACAGCCGCACTAATGTTCCAATAACTTTTAATAATAATATCTAATATCGATAATACTACTAATACCAAACTACAATACTACCTAGAGGACATTGTAGGGTATACATATTGTACATCGTCTTTGACTTTGAAAGCAACAGCAACGAGTGGTGGAGAGCGGTGATGTTTTCCTAATTTGATGCACCGTCTTATGTTCTTTACTCTTCTAACAACAATATCATCAATGATAATGAGATGATAATAAACTGCTAATAATGTACCTCCTAATCTTAGTGCCGCCGATAGAGGATGAATAATGATTGAGAAGTGAAATTTATAGTTGGAATTTGTAATTTGCCAAATATGAAGTTTCAATTGATCTCATCACTCATCACTCATCATGAGCTTTTGCGTCAACTCTATGTACTTCATATTCCCAGAGAGTATTCCCGTCTACCCACTTAAGTCACTATAGACTATTCCTACGGATACTCGTACGATTATCAAGGTGTATTTAATTGGCTTATTAATCAATTTTGCAACAATGATTTGGCGCCGTTAAATAACATAAGCATTAGCATAGCATTGTACCAACAACTATTAATCAAATTGCAACTTAATTTTGGTTGCACTTATCTCCACTATTGGTATACCATCATGAACATAATTTTATCGGCAGTTATATAAATAGCTATTAGTATGAGTACATCTGATATATGCAAGATTTGCAAAGACGGTTCATCAACAAAATCAAATAATGATGATATGTGAGTTGGAAGAGAAGTTACAGAACATGAGTGCGGCTGCCGATCTATCGGTATGTGCAAATTGTGGTAAAGAGGGTAGTGGTGTCAATAACATATGCAACAAGTGTAAACAAGTGAAGTACTGCAACGCTGCTTGCAAGAAGAAGCATAGAAACAAACATAAGAAAGAATGTGAGGAACATGTCAGGCTAGCCGCTGAAAGTGCTGCTAAGTTACATGATGAAAAGCTATTTAAACAACCTCCACCAAAAGAAGATTGTCCAATTTGTTTCATACTCCTACCAACATTAAACTCGGGAAGTAAGTACTATGTATGTTGTGGTAAAACTATTTGTAGTGGATGCTGCCATGCACCTGTCTACGATGACCGAGGGAATGTAGCTGGTGTAAAGAAATGTTCTTTTTGCAGAACTCTACTGCCTACTACAGATACGGAGATGATCAAAAGATACAAGAAAAGAATGAATGCTGGAGATCCTATCGCAGTCTACAATCTAGGAAATTATTACAGAGATGGGTTGTATGGTCTTTCACAAGATCATACTAAGGCATTCGAACTTTGGCATCGGGCAGCTGAACTTGGTCATGCAATGGCTTATTCCAACATTGGTTATGCTTATAGTAATGGTCAAGGTGTAGAAGTTGATCAGAAGAAGGCAATACAATATTATGAGCTGGCAGCCATGGGAGGAAATGAAGTAGCAAGGCACAATCTAGGTAATAGTGAGACACGAGCAGGCAATAGTGATAGAGCTTTGAGACATTATATGATTGCAACTAGAAGCGGACATTCTATATCATTGAATAATATCAAACAGATGTACACATATGGATTTGTAACAAAAGAAGACTATACAAAGGCACTACAATCCTATCAAGAATACTTGGGGGAGATAAAAAGTGCTCAGAGGGATAAAGCTGCCACTGCACGTGAAACATATCGATACCATTAAGTGTCAGCAACACAGCCTTGTATATAGATACTAAACAATAGAAACAATACAAACATATATGTTTACATGGACCACCCCACAATACCCCTAGTACCCTTATCAAATTCAACAGTAAATTCAGAAACCCCTGCATTTGCAAATAAACCCAACTTGTATAGAAAATTGATAGGTGACTCATGATCAGTATTTGTCGAAAGCTCATAAGTACCATATGACTTCTCTTCACAAGTAAACTCATCACAAATCTTTCTCTTTCTATTACGGCTACCCATCCATGTTTGTTGATACACCGTGGGCATCAATCCATAATAATAATACTCGAGCATGTAACACAATGGATATGTTGGCCGGGGAAGATTTTTCTCCGGTACCTTCCTACTTTGATTATTCATTCTCAAACGGAGATAATTAACAAGAAGAAGGAAGTTGTCTGGATCTTGATCAATGAATATATTTCCATCCCTATCCTTCTCCATTGATTCATCCCGCATCGCCCGCTAAAAGTTGCGGCAAGTAATGTATCGGAAAATTGTGTTAAAGTACTACGGCGTACCGATATGGATGTACCACCAACATTTAACTGTAGAATATTCGTATCTGTATCAGTAGATGGATGCTTAGATTCATATAGTTTAACACGTCTATCAAAATCAGCCTCCTTCTCTTTCAACTCTTTCTCTTTTGCAATGAGTAAATAGATGGGTAGCAGCGGTTGTTATACGATCCGAATTGTTCTGATTGTCTGATATATCATCAGACTTCCTCTTTTTATTGCCACTGTCTTCACCGCTGCTATTGTTATTGTTGTCCATGATGATATTATAAAGCAAGGACATCACATTAAAGCGTCTTCTTTGCAACCATACCGTACCACAAATATGTAAAATATATAGCACAAGATCTTCGTTTGCTCGCCATTAAAATCTTTATTTTATTCGTCCTTGGAGAGAGAGTTAGTTGTTGAGGGTGAGAGGAAGCACATAGGTACCTAGAGAGGCGGCGCACTACTACTGCTAAAAGGGTGTAGTTAGTAATAAACAATATGAGTATAGAATTGATCTGGTATACTGCAAGTTGCAAGACGAATTGTAAACAACACACACACACATATATCTACATCAAAACATAAAACACTAGACACTACACATCACGAATCAACACCACAATTTGAGGCACTTCCACCGTCTTAATTAGGTTCATTAGCAAGGACACTAAACAAAACAAATTATATTATATTATAATCGTATTATAGATTAGTCCAGGTTATATTTGCAATTGGAAAACTACAGCCTATAGATATATCGGCACATAACAAACAAAAATGAGTACATCAGATGTTGATGGTATATGTGAGCATCTCGATGTTTGTAAACTTGGGAAGATATCTGATGAAGAACTATTCAAACAACCACCACCAGCAAAAGAAGATTGTCCAATTTGTTTTCTACGTATGCCTTCGCTGCCTACAGGGCGTAGATACAAAACATGCTGCGGTAAAGTTATATGCACCGGATGCTGGTATGCACCTGTCTATGATAATCAAGGCAATGAAATTGATGATAAGAAGTGTCCTTTTTGCAGAATTCCAACACCTTATACAGATGAGGAGGCAGATACAAGAGAGAAGAAAAGAATGGAGTTAGATGATCCTATTGCAATTCGCAATCTAGGGAACTACTGTCGAGATGGGAGAAATGGATATCCACGAGATCATGAGAAGGCATTAGAATTTTGGCATTGTTCAGCTGCGCTTGGTTATGCTGGAGCGTATTGCAATATCGGATTAGCATATGAATATGGTATAGGTGTAGAACATAATAGGACGAAGGCCACACATTATTTTGAGCTAGCGGCAATTGGAGGAAATGTAAACGCAAGGCATAATCTAGGTGTTAATGAGGAGAATGCTGGCAATATAGACAGAGCTCTCAAGAATTTCATGATTGCAGTGGGAGGTGGGCATTCCAACTCTTTGAACAAAATCAAAGAGCTGTACTTAAATGGACACGCAACAAAAGATGATTACACAACAGCATTACGATTATATCAAGAATATTTGGGTGAGATAAAAAGTGTGCAGAGGGATAAAGCCGCCGCAGCCCATGAGAGGCATCGATACTATTAGTTAATGGAGATATTAGTCGTGTGGCCAAACTTCTGTCTAGTTACTCGGTCGGATCAAGAAGTTGTACCCGTAATTTATAACTATAACACATATATATGCCCACATATGCTCAACATTCTATACCCATTATCCTATATCTTCTGCTTACATTGATGCTTTACTTTCCGCTTTATTATTAGAGAATCAATCACTGCAGTTCTATGCAACCTGCTAGTAACACTACCATCAAAGCCAGCACAACAATAAACTTATATCCCCAACTCTTCACGATTTACAACTCGACATGTTCAAAGGTACCAGGTTCACTAACAAAGAAGTTTTGATGCTTACTCCATAAACTCCATTCACCATCAATCTTGACACGTAAATGATATTGATTATTCCCTCGTGGCACACCTGGCATGACTAAGCAAGGCTGTCCGCCGCATGTATTCTTACCCCCAATTTCAATATCATATATATCATTGATACTATCCTCATCGGTCACAGTATCATCAGCAATACCCGTATCTTCATTAATGTAATCCTTGCAATGATGACATATCTCATATCGTTCAGCATTTGGTATAGCATCCCATTTAATAATCGCCTTTAGTAAATGTTCTTCCCCCTCAACTAAATCACCATTTGCTCCTGCTCGATGTTGCTTGATCCGTGCGGTACCGATAAAGTTTGGACGTTCTTGTGATATTGTAGATGCTGCATCGGCACCATGTAGAAATGAGAATGTAATCCATCCAGCAGCCATCATACACATGATTGCGAGCAGTAGTAAATTGTTGAGTGTATTTCTATTCTGTATTGAATCTGATGTGCTCATTTTGCTTGATGTACGTCGTATCTTTTGTCGATAGTAAGTATCTTTCGTCCTTCTTAAGTAAATGATCCTAATATAGAACACGTCTCAATTAGTTGAATTGTTATATATCCTTGGATTGATGTAGCTAATATATACAGCGAATCTTTAGAGATAGTATAGCTTGCTTGCTTAATGACGAGTAATCCGATGATGATGATGTTGAGAGTTTGGTTGTGTATTTCTTATTATTTGCAGATCGGAAGCCGGAGTTATTAATCTCAGTATAGAACAGGAGCAGATGAATAGTATAGCCTATACAAATTAGTATTGTGGAAGATGTAGATGGCGCTAAGGAGAGCAGTAAGTTTGGGGCAATAGAGAGGTTATCTAAGAGTAGTGGGGTTGGTTTTTATTCTTGAAAATGACAGTATCGCCAAAAAGTATCTTCTGATTTAAGTTAGTTGGGATAGTTGTTCAAGCGACACATGCCTCACTATTCTCTAGTAATATCTCTCTAGATGTACTTCGAGGAGGTGTAATAACTAAGGTTGCTATCGTGTTGTTGATTGTATATCCATATATTAATCCATACTTGTAAATTTCGAAGCACATATCTCACACTATCCCACCAAATTTTATTGCAACTCGAGAGATACACCTCTACTCCATCAAACTATACTGCTCGTATTGGTAAGTATAGTATATGTCTTTATCTTATACGTTACACATGTACTAAAATGGATTTATAATTTGCTGTGTATTGGGTAATCATTAACTGAATCTAATCTTTAATCACACACACAAACATCACATATGTATACACATCACACATATCATATGCACATAACACCATATCACGCACCAACTTTACGTATCTTCCAGTACTTGCAACTTTAAGAGATAGGTAATTCAACACCATTATCAACTACCTATTAAGCCGCTAAACTTTTTGGGAATAATAGTATACGATGTCCGACAAAATTTGCTTATGTGAGGTTAACGATATGTTAAACAACATCAACATGAGCTCCACCGAAGACGATAATGATGTACCCAATACGTGTGCCAATTGTGGTAAGGAGGGTAGTAATCTCAAATCATGTACGGCATGTAAATTGGTAAAATATTGCAATAGAGAATGTCAAATTGCTCACCGTCCACAACATAAAAAAGTATGTAAGAAACGAGCTGCCGAGTTACATGACGAAAAGTTATTCAAACGACCTCCACTAGAGTTTGAAGATTGTCCGATATGCTTCCAACAACTCCCTTCTATGGATTCGGGGAAGAGATACAAACCATGTTGCGGAAAAGTTATATGCAGTGGATGCTGTCATGCACCTCTATTTGATGACCAAGGCAATGAAGTTGATAATAAAAAGTGTCCATTTTGTAGAACTCCAACACCTAAATCACAAAAGGAATCAAATGAAAGAGAGAAGAAACGAGTGGAGATGAATGATCCCATAGCAATCTACAATCGTGGAATATTCTATCGAGATGGCAAACACGGTTATCCACAGGAATACACAAAGGCATTAGAATTATACCAGCAGGCAGGAGAGCTTGGATATGCTCAAGCTTATTGTAATATTGGTTATGCTTATAATAATGGTGAAGGTGTAGAAGTTGACAAGAAGAAGGGTTTGCATTACTACGAACTAGCAGCTATGAAGGGAGATGTATTCGCAAGGCATAATCTAGGCATTAGGGAGGATAATGAAGGCAATATGAATAGGGCTTTGAAACATTATATGATTGCTGTTAGAAATGGACATAATGAATCGTTAAAAGAGATCAAGGATTTATACACAAAAGGACATGCAACAAAAGATGATCACACAGCAGCATTACAGTTATATCAAACCTACTTGGGTGAAATTAAAAGTGTACAGAGGGATAAAGCCGCTGCGGCTGTTGAGAGTTATCAATACTATTAAAGTTAGGCCTAATCTATTTTATTCTGTGTCTTTATCCCATTCGAATCTTTGTTAAAATGTATCCACGACGTAACATATGCAACCATGAAAAAGATAGGTATTGACAAATCATACATCAAATGACCTCCAAACTTGGATGCTACACTTTCACATGCCACACTTTCTATCCATGGTACAAGAGAAATGGCCATGGATGCAACTGACAGGGCACTATAATCAAAATTCTTTTCAACGTTGCTATCATTTAGTTTCTCACTGGCAGCTGCCATTGCAATAACCGCCTGTACATATCCAAGCGTCATGTTTGTTCTCACAAATATGATTCCAGCAAAAGCCGGTATGGATGCAAGAGCTATAGATGAATTAGAAGTTTTGTACATGATTGCCTTGAGCATGACAAACCAAAATGCCAATCCGACCACTACATTCATTGTAAGTTCCATCATGCCCATTTCTAAATACTTTTCTGCAATTGAACTTGTTTTCTCGTATTCATTCATGGTGCGATCATGATGACCAAGGAATCCATGGGCCATAGCATGCATAAGATGGCTCAGCATGGTGAACTTGAAGATCTCGTCAGACTCTTTCATGGCTGGACTACTGTCTTTTAGAGCATGATACACGATGCCACCAATCATCACAAGGAGAACATCCCAATAAAAGCAGAGATCATGAGATGACCAGTACGGTATGTCTTTGTTGATAATGCAATATCCATCCTTAACAAATTGTTGATCGAAAACTTTGCTTCCAGGTTTAGCAAAGAAAAGAACTAGTATCGTGTAAAGTAGAACTGACGCTGCGCCGACGGCTTGACATATATTTCCGAATGATGTATAATTGAACATGTTATCGAACTAGCTATCATACATAAGTATATTGCAATATCCTATATTGAAAGCAGCTCCGTCGGTGTGTTTGTTATTCCTGGGCGTGTACTGGGACGCACACCTTTGTCACTAACAAAAAGAAGATATTTGTTAGTAAAATGTTACAGTATTCTAAGATGTTTGTTATTTTAGGCGAGCATTGACTAATTTAGCACTTTGAGCGATAATTTGAATGAGCTTACGAGAAAGCTTATAAGAGCAAAGTAAATACTACTACGAAGCATTCTGTTGCACTCTATTTTAAGACATGACCATTTCTATAACATTTAATACTTTAATAACAGCAGCACTTTAATTCGCGCAGCGCTAGCCCGCCGAAGGCGGCTAGTAATACATAATAGAAGAGAGCACATATCACTGTCTACTCACAGTAGATGCAAGCCTATCACAAGTCACAAGTTACAAGAGTCAATACTTCGCTCAGAAGCTAAATCATTCAACGCCAAAAGGCCAATCACAATTTTGGCGACGCCGATAATATGATGGAACTGATTGCTGTTCTCCAACGCATATTGCACTCCAACGCCTGAAATATTAAGGCGTTGGGGAACTGCCATAGATGCAAGTGAACAATAAGTAGTACACAAGATGTGTACTCTTTTAATCATAAAATTCCAATTACACTACACATCATACATCGTGCATCAAACATCATCTCTCTCGAAGTCAACATTAAATCATCATTATTATCATCATGAAGGTATCATCCATATTCATCATCACTAGCGGCATTGCAATTGCAAATGGCCAGAAACTGAAGCATCCTTCCATCCGCCGTCGTGGCATGGAATCAATGTCCATGCTATTACAATCACCGAGCAAAAGGGTGGCAGTGGTAGTCGTACTACTAAATCATCTACTTCGAGGAGCAAATCTGGTGGTAGTTATGATTGGCTTGTTGGTGATTATATTGCATCTGAATCGAATCAGCTATTGCTGATCAACGGAGAAGTACCTCCTGTTGACTTACCATTGGTAGGAAGTCAAGCACTAGAGATTACTCGTCTTGGAGATGATGCATCGGCAAACATCTTTCAGGCAACGTATGTTCAGGATATTAGTGGTATTCCTATATCACCTTACTCATTTGTTAGGCTTGCATACGAAGGAGTGGGAAGTCTCAACCCTAGATTACAAGATGAGATCACATTCTATACGGACAACCTTGAGTTTCAACTCAAGGGAGGGGATGGGACATGGTTCCAGTTTGATCAAGAGGAAATGTCGGATACTTCATCGTTACGTTGTTCTCAATTACCGAACGATAAGGACGGATCTTCTATTGCCTGTGAAGTATATGAAAATGAGGTCTTCCCGCCAGGTGGAGCAGGTGGAGCTCAGGGTGTTAGTTTGGAAGTTATTGCAAGCAATTTGTGGGTCACATCTGATTAAGAAGATTATATGTCCACAGGGTACATTAGATATATTCGTGTAGTGCAGTGAAATGTAATGGGAGTACAGAGTACTAAAGTAACGTTAATGTTAATGAACATCTATATATGTCAATGTCAATATCCGTAGATGTATCGAACCTAATCTCATCATTGAACAGTATCTCGTTCTGTTATTTGTTATACATATACTTTTCAGTCTCTTAACTTTCGATATCAACTGTATGACCCTTTCGCTGTAGCATTTACTATTATCATAAACATTCATAGTCTTAACTTTCAATCTCAGTCATTAGCGTTGAATAAATTTAGCTTAAGCGAAGTATTGACTCTTGTGCTTGTGACTTGTGAATAGCCTTAGCATCTACTGTGATTGATGATGATTCTCGATAATGAATGATATACTATTCTCTAACGCATATTGCTCTCCAACGCCAATTATCCAAGATGAAATATTGAGGCGTTGGGGAACTGCCATAGATGCAAGTGAACAAAAAGTACACAAGATGTGTACTTTTCATGATCATAAATTCCAATTACTCTACATCATACATGTGCCCATCAAATATCATTGATAGTTAATCATCATCATGAAGGTATCATCCATGTTCATCATCGCTAGCGGCATTGCAATTGCAAATGGCCAGAAACAACTGAAACGTCATTCATCATCCAACCAACCTCGTCATCGTGGCATGGAATCAAAGTCATCTAAGGCTAGTAGAAATAGTGATGATGCTTATGATTGGCTTGTCGGTGATTATACTGCATCACAATCAAATCAAGTTTTATTAATCAATGGAGAAGTTTCCGACATTCCCTTTCCACCTGAAACTGAAGGAGATCAAACACTGGAGATTACTCGTCTTGGAGATGATGCATCGGCAAATATCTTTCAGGCAACATTCATTCAGGATATTAGAGGAATTCCTATGTCACCCTTCTCATTTGTTAGGCTTGTCTATGAAGCTGTGGGAAGTCTCAACCCTAGATTACAAGATGAGATCACATTCTATACTGACAACCTTGAATATCTAAATGGAACTGACTTAGATAATGATGATTGGGTACAGTTTGGTCAGGAAGATGTATCTGGTACATCATCTTTGCGTTGTTCTCAATTACCGAACGAGAAGGACGGATCTTCCATCGTCTGTGATGTCTATGAAAATGAGGTATTTGCACCAAATCCAGTATTCCCTTTGGGTGTTCGTCTGGAAGTTATTGCATCTGATATTTGGACAGACACATCTGAGTAAAGATCGTGTATGTCGGGGTACATATTAGATAAGTATATTCATGTAGTGCAGTGAAATGTAATGGGAGTTCTAAAGTAACGTTGATGTTAGTGAACATCTGGCATGATACGCGTAGGTACATTTGATATTATACTTCTCAGTCTCAGTCGAAAGTTCAAGAACTGTTAAATGCCCCCTTCCCATTCGCTGATATACTTCTTCAGAAGACCCTGCTTAACTTTCAATTCCCTGTTAAATGACCCGCCCGATTCGCTGTAGCAAATAATGATATCCAATATTATTCACTGTATACTAATACTAATATCACTATACCGCACCGAAGAAATATCATTTCACCAAAGTAGCCTTCACATCCAATAGAAAACTTTCACCCGGTACATCCTTCAATAGTTCCATTACACGTTTTATCCTCTGCTTCGGTCCGAATCCTTTGGGTATTGGACCAGGCTTGCCATCTTCTACACCCTCAATATATGCCATATTGGGTGGTATAACTATTCGTCGTATACCTCCCACTCTCATCCCTCTAATGCCTATATCAAGTCCTGGTATTGCTCTATTATTTCCAACATCCTCTGTTGATCCAACTACAAATATAAATGGTACACCGTCATTATTGGAAGATGAATCAATATCATATCCGTTACTACGTTTTAGTACCCATTGTATATTAACACGGTTGCCTACTTCGACTGTATCTCCATTACCGATACGTAAATCTTGATATGTAACTCCTGTGGATCCGATTTTGACTGGAGTTGATTGTATTGATGGTCCATTCTCGTACATTGCATATGCAGGCTGAGAAGATAAATAGGGAGATGAAATGGTAACTATGCATAGACTTGCTAGTATTGTTTGACGAATTACATCTCTTCTACTACTGATGTTGTTGATGTTGATGGGTGGTTGTACTTGTTGTGGATGATGTTGAGACAAAGCCATCGTCCCAATCAGTAAACTAAGTAAACAAATATACAACAAATGATAACGTCCTATCATCATCTTGAATTCTCTCCTCAATAGTTGGTAGATTAAGACTCTTCATACTATGATTGCAAGCAAGCTCTCTCAGCAATCCAACTAATTATTTAATCTTTATGACGCAAAGATACGGTATCCACCCCCAAATCCAAAAACAACAAACCTCAACAATGAGACAGATTGCAATAGCAAAGTAGTTATCAGCGGCGGCAGCAATAGGAGATAGACAGCAGCGGCGGCGTCAACTATCAGCAAATTATCAATTAACAACAACAATGTATCGTTTCATATCAATATTATACATCGCCTTTCTCGGAGCTGTCTCTTGCTTCTCTCCATCATCGACGACTACAATTTTAGCACAACCGAGACAATATCATAATCTCGCTAACTCGTTGAAGTTGAACAATGACAGTAGTGGAGGATTATTACAGAGTCGTTTATACATGTCAGATGCTGCTGGTTCATACTTGGATAGTTTGTCGACAAGGAGTGGCGAGGTTGGTGAAGAGGAAAAAGTATGTGTATTAAGATATGTATGCATAAGATATGCTCATTTCCTTTTGCATTGTCTCTCACACTCTCTGCCTTCACTCTACTATTCACTATTCAATAGACTGGCAAAATATTCACATGGTCAACACTCCTACGAGATCATACACGCTTTATATCAATATTACCCAATTATCTCTTTGCTTATATCCTACCAGGATATAAGTTAAAACCAACAACCATTGAAAGTATAATGTTAACAGTCAATTCATACAATACCTGTCCATATTGTACGGGATTACATGGTGAACTGGCACGAATGTCTGGATTAGACAATGATACCATTGTTAGTGGTAGTAGTGATACAGCTGATACTAATGACAAGGACAATGATAAGGATACAAATGTCAATGAGGAAGTCAAGTATGCACAAACATTTGCAATCGAAAGTGGACGTGGCAATGCAGTAAAATTTGCATATGACAATATGTTAAATACAATTGGGATGAGACATGCCAAATCTGTTAGAGCATTATGTTGGGCATTATTATGGGGAAAGACTACGGGAAATACTATCAATAATGCGAGAGATAAGATTCTCAAGAGTGGAAAGAAGAAGGAGAAGATTACTTCACTTGATATCTTCATGTTGATCTATTATGGACCATTGTTTAGTGTGATTGGTGTATTGAATAAGATATTAACTACTTTGCCAAGTGTACCGAAGGTGATTAGTTCGGTGATTGGTGCAGTGTTGTGGTTACCCCAGGCTATCAATATTACTCCTTTGGGGATTGTTTCACTTGTGTTGAATAAGGGAGTTGTCTAGGTTAGTGGCTATGTAGAGATAATCTATGTAAACATATATGTTTGTATTGTTTCTATTGTTTAGTATCTATATACAAGGCTGTGTTGCTGACACTTAATAGTAACGATACTCCTCATCGGCAGTAGCAGCTTTATCCCTCTGAACACTCTTAATCTCACCCAAGTATTCTTGATAAGCTTGCAAAGCTTTCGTGTAGCCTTCTTTTGTTGTGTATCCAACTGAGTATAATCGTTTGACATTCTCCAAAGATTCAGTAAACCCACCTCTAATTGCAATTATCCAATGTTTCAATGCTCTATTCATATTGCATGCCTTCATCTCAATAAAGCCTAGACTATGCCTAGCATCTACATCGCCTCCAATAGCTGCTAGCTCGTAGTAATGCCTGGCCTTCTTCACGTCTACTTTCACCCCTTGTCCACAATGATATGCATAACCAATATTGGAATAAGCCATTGCATGACCAAGTTCTCCTGCCCGATGCCACAGTTCTAGTGCCTTTCTATAATCTTGTGGATAACCATTCGTCCCATCCCTATAACGAATTCCTAGATTGTTAATTGCTAACGGATCATCTACCTCGACTCTTTTCTTCTCTCTTTCAATTGCTTCCTTTTCTGATTTAGATGCTGATGTTCTACAATAAGGACACTTCTTCTCAACAACTTCATTTCCCTGGTTATCATAAACTGGTGCATAATCACATCCACTGCAAATTCTTTTCCCACAACATGGATTGTATTTTCTTCCCGAATCAAGTGTTGGCAATTGGAGAAAGCATATTGGACAATCCTCTAATGGTGGTTGCCGTTTGAATAGTTTTTCATCATGCAACTCAGCAGCATGTTCGGCAGCAAGTCTGACAAGTTCCTCGCAATCTTTCTTATGCTTCTTTTTGTGTACCTTTTTACACACAGCATTGCAGTAAGTTGTAACCTTGCATTTATTACATATATTATTAACATCACTACTCTCTTTGCCACAATTAGCACATACCGATACATTATCATCGGCTGTACTTGTACTCATCTTCTGTAACTTCTCTTCCAACTCACACTGACTCAACGTCACATCACATGCATCATTATTATTTGATTTTGTTGATTCACCGTCTTTGCAATCAGATGTGCTCATACTAATAGCTGTTTATATAACTGCCGATAAAATTATATATTCGTGTATACTTTAGTTGATCAATTGTAATATATAACATATACGGAGATATACTGAATACCCAAAGGCTATAATATTACAGTGTCAGAAAGTGCAACCAAATTAAAAGTTGCAATGCAATATTGTTTTTGTTGTTGGTATAAAGCTCTAATGTTTACGATATGCTGTGATAACAACACCGAATCGTTGCAATATTGATCAATAAGCCTATTAAACAACCTTGATGACCAGTGCATAGAATATAGGAGGAAAGATTGACGTGTATGTCTTCATGCATCCACAATAACAATGAAACTTCATTTAATTTTGGCAAAATACAAAAATTCCAGCTAAAAGTTTCACTAACAATCAGTTCTCTTCTGCTTAAACCACACACACACAGTCACTGCATCGGCAGCTGTAAATCTTCTTCTTATCAGCAGGTATTACTTGCCGATTATCATCATCTCGTTATCATCATTGATGATATCGTTATTAGAAAAGTAATTGATTAATGCATCAAGTTCTATCAAATTATTAAGGAAAACACATCACTGCGAGCTACTTCCACCGTCCACACAACCAATCGTTTAACCATACTAATACTAACTAACTATGCAGTCTACATTGGAATTAATAATATGAACTTATCTAACAACAATAATACAACAAGAGAAGCCAGTACCGACAGTATGTCACCGGACACGAGCACGTTCGATAGTTGCAAAGAGAGTGCATCATCAAATGATGATGTATGTGATGTGAATGATAAGTTACAGAATATGAGCACGGCTGACGACAAAGATATCATCGTATCTGTATGTGCCAATTGCGGGAAAGAAGGTAGTGATGTCAATAATATATGCAACAAATGCAAGAAGGCAACGTATTGTAACGCCACTTGCAAGAAGAAGCACAAAAAGAAGCATAAAAAAGATTGTGAGGAATATATTAGACTTGCCGCTGAGCGCGCCGCTGAGTTACACGATGAAGAGCTGTTTAAACAACCTCCACCAAAGGAGGACTGTCCGATATGCTTTGTACGTTTACCAACATTAGATGCGGGTTGGACATATATGCCTTGTTGTGGAAAAGGGATATGTACTGGTTGTATGCTTGCGCCTGTCTATGACAACCAAGGGAATGAAGTTGACAATAAAAAATGTCCTTTTTGTAGAATTCCAACGCCTACTTCAATTGAGGAGGCAATTGAAAGGATGACAAAGAGAGTGAAGGCAGATGATCCTGTTGCAATTTACAATCTAGGCGTTTGCTCTCGAGAAGGTAGAAACGGATATCCACAAGATTATAGAAAGGCACTAGAACTGTGGCATCGGGCAGGAGAACTCGGTCATGCAATGGCTTATTCCAACATTGGTTATGCATATCATTGTGGTAGAGGCGTGGAAAGGGATGAGAAGAAGGCTAGGCATTACTACGAGCTAGCAGCTATTGGAGGAGATGTATATGCCCGGTCTAATCTAGGACTTGTTGAGGCACATGCAGGTAATTTTGATAGGGCAGTGAAACATTATACGATATCAGGAAGAGGTGGACATTCTAACGCTGTGGACAATATCAAACGATTATACTCAAATGGTCTAGCAGCAAAAGATGATTACACGAAAGCTTTACAATCCTATCAAGCGTATTTGGGCGAGATAAAAAGTGTTCAAAGGGATAAAGCCGCTGCAGCTGATGAAGGATATCGTTATTATTAGCACAGGTTTACCCAAGAGATTAAAGAGAAACAAGTATAAACACACCCGTACCCTGTCTAAGCTAGAAAGGCAAAGTTTTATATTAAATCAAAACAGGCATCTCATTATTTATATGAACTTTTATAATATCAAAAACACCTCCTCTCTGTCCCCGTCAACCCGTCCTTATTATTCTTGACCTAAAGCTCTAGGGTTTCTCGGGGCAAGATTGGCATGGAGTGGTAAAGGAAGGGTGGTATATGAATCCCACCCCCTTCCTCCCTAACTCCATTCAACATCCTCTTCTCTCTTCTCATACACATCTTGTGCACATCTTATGTTCATTATGAATTATATGTATAGCAATCCCTCCTCAACCCTCATCCCCAAATCATCTCCAAACACGAGCACTATTAGCCCGTCGTGCCCTATCACTCACACTCGAAATTAATGAACAATCTTCATTCTCGCCACTTGTCGGATCGAAAGAGATCATTTCCGGCAACGGCTCATGTCATCAAACTCAAACATCTCTTCTTCTCCTTCTCCTTGATTAATTTGAGGATTAACTTCTTGACATACTTGGGGTATCTCTTGACATAGCATATCTTGGGGTACATTATCTTGAGGGTCATCTTGAGATGGACGACGTGCAGTAGTTCGAGACTTGAACTGTTGATAACTAAGGTTAACATCCGGATGACTTGGTATCGTCGTATGGTTTAATCCCTTGTCCATATCAAAATATCCCTCCTCTCCCATACCACTATCCCCATCATAACTTAAATCATCCATACTAACCAATCGTATATACTCAAACCAATGTTTCCTCCTAATCATTTTAGTACTACAAACATCATCCATTACAAATGCCATACCCTCTTCTTTATATTCACCCTCTGGTGGTTTAATCCCAGCCCTTTTCCTCTCTTAGAGCTAGTCAATCTATGTAAACTTAACGTATTACTGTCACTCGACCAACCCTATGTCCCCTTTATTTACGACTTAATAGTATCGATACTTCTTATCAAATTCAGCGGCTTTGTCTCTCTGAGTACTTTTAATCTCACCCAAATATGCTTGATATAATCGTAATGTTGTTGTGTAATCTTCTTTTGTTGCGTGTTCATTTGTGTATAATTGTTTGATTGCCTCCAATGACTGACTATTCCCACTTCGTACTGCAATCATATAGTGTTTAATAGCTCTGTCAAAATTGCCTGCCTTCTCTTCAACAAGGCCTAGATTATACCTTGCTCCTTCACATCCTCCCATAGCTGCTAGTTCATAATAATGATTGGCTTTTTTCTTATCAACTTCTACTCCCTGACCGATAGAATATGCATAACCAATACAGCTAGAAGCTGTAGCCTGACCAAGTTCTGCTGCCTGATGGTAAAGTTCTAGTGCCTTGGTATAACTCTGTATAAACCCATTTGTCCCCTGGTAATAATAACATCCACCATTAAACATTGCACGAGCATCTTTCATATCCACCCGTGTTTTTATCCTTTTCCTTGCTTCCTCTTCTATAATAGGATTTGGAGTTCTGCAAAATGGGCACTTTTCCTCATCAACTTCATTGCCTCGGTCATCATAAACAGGTGCATACGAGCATCCACTGCATATAAGTTTTCCGCAGCATGACTTATATGTACTTCCTGAGTTGAGCGATGGTAGACGGAGGAAACAAATCGGACAATCATCCTTCGGCGACGGTTGTTTGAATAGTTCTATATCATGTAACTTAGCCACATATTCTTCACATTCTTTCTTATGTTTGTGTCTATGCTTCTTTTTGCACACAGCGTTGCAATATTTCACTTGGTTGCATTTGTTGCATATATTATTAATATCACTGCCCTCTTTACCACAATTGGCACATACCGGTACTAAATCCTCTTCTTCGGCCGTGCTCATATTCTGTAACTTCTCTTCTAACTCACACATCATCAACATTGTTTGATTTTGATGTGTCTTTGCAATTATCGGACGTGCTCATTATTTGCCTTTGCTTTTATTATATATGTTCCATAAATAACACCACTCAAATTATATACAAATCTTATATAGTTGACCAATTGATATACCAAATTATACTTCACGGCTTAACGCGGTCAATACTGCACGAAGAAAAGAACTAAAGATATTTATTGCTGATGTAGATACCCTAGCGTTATGTTTGTTGGACACCAAATCGACGTTGCAGTATTGATTACTAATACTTATTAATTATTAAACACAATCGTACTATGGTGTTAACCTCCTCCAAAGTATAACATTACTCTCTAGACTTCTCTAGAGAGAGTGTGATTGAGACAGATTGAGACGGAAACACACAATGAAACTTGCTAGAAATTTATGTCGCAAATTATTACAAATTCCAGCTCTAAAATTTCCCAAACTTACTTAGAGTTGTTTTATGTATGATGCCACATCGGCGGCGGCTGTAAATCTTCTTATAGCAGGTATTTGCAGGTTCCCATCATCTCGTTATCATTGATGATATTGTTATTGTAGCAAAGTAATTGATTCTTCAGAACAACGACGGTGCATCAAGTTCTATCAAGTTAAGAAGAACACATCACTGCGATAGCCTGCGATAGCCAGTCATTTACATATAGGGTCTCTTCTATACAATCTCCAATCGATTTATTGATATGAATTCATAATCTAACAATAATAACAAAACAAGAGAAACCGACACCTACAGTAATATCGAGTAAGAGCATGTCCAATAGTTGCAATGACAGTGCATCAAAATCAAATAATGATGATGTATGTGATGTGAACGAGATGTTAAACAACATGAGCACGGCATATGACAAAGATATGGTAGTATTAGTATGTGCCAATTGTGGTAAGGAGGTTAGTAGTGATGATAATATGAACACATGCAACAAATGTAAGTTAGTGAAGTATTGCAATGCCGCCTGCAAAAAGAAGCATCGACACAAACATAAAAAAGATTGTGAGGAACATATTAGACTAGCCTCTGAGCATGCAGCTAGATTGCACGATATAGAACTATTCAAACAACCTCCACCAAAAGAAGATTGTCCGATTTGTTTCCTAAGAATGCCAACACTTGCTTCAGGGAGGAGATACTATAACTGTTGTGGAAAAGTTATTTGTAGTGGATGCTGTTATGCACCTGTTTATGATGACCAAGGCAATGAAGTTGATAATCAAAAGTGTCCTTATTGCAGAACTCCTTGGCCGTCTTCAGACGAGGAGGTAGTTAGGCGCTACAAGAATCGAATGAAATTAAATGATGCATATGCAACCTATGATCTTGGATGCTGTTATCGAGATGGGGACGATGGATATCGACAAGATTATGATAAGGCATTAGAATTATGGCATCGAGCAGGAGAACTAGGTTATGCCAAAGCCTACAATGATATTGGTTTCGCATATTATAATGGTAGGGGTGTAGAAGTTGATGAGAATAGAGGTACGTTCTATTGGGAACTATCAGCTATGGGGGGGGATGCAACGGCAAGGAATAATCTACAAGAAGTAGAAGAAGCGCAAAAGGCAAAAACATAACTTTTAATACACAAAGTTATAACTACAATATTACCAACCACATACCTATCACTCATCAACATCACTTTCATCATCATTATCATCATAATTATCACTATCAGAATCTGCTGAATCTTCATATTCACCATCCGTGTAGTACTCAGGGTAATAATAATTAGATGCAATTGTTGCATTCATCCCCCTACTCATCTTTGATACATCATCAACAACGTTAGGGCTCCACTAGATCGGTAATGATGGAAATCACTGCACAGGCCATCAATAACAACACCATTATCAATATATTTAATATATTTGGTGACATATTTCTCAATTATCATATTGTGAACAGTATGCGGTGATGTATTGCGCCGCACGACTTCTCCATATCTTAAGTAATGTCGATATCTCCTATGACGATTTAGTTTCATCAATGCATTATGGATCAAATGACATTTAATATCAAATACTAGTCTGAGAAACGATATATCTCTTTCAGGTGAGAAGAAAGGGAATACTGGATATTTATTGTCTGGACAAAATACATTAGAACCTAGACGTGCAATGGCACGTTTGTATCTAATACAACCAATATTGATAAGATTCATCTCATTAGCAACATCATCAAGATTCCTCCTAGCTTCTTTGTCAATAAGAGCTAAATATTCTAGTGACATCTCGTTAAAGATGGACGGTCTAAGTTGTGTTCGATATTCATAAGTCTTGTCTTGACAAGGAATGTTCCAAAGTTCACCATAACACGAAATACCACAAATGGGCATGCTGAAATTACATATTGCTTCACGCGGCAACTTTTGAGGCTATACCGAGGTAAGAATGTGAGCTGATTATATTTACAATGGAAGTATGCAAGCATATCTCACCATCATGACAATCAAATTAATATTCGCATCTTCGGGTGGATAAGATTTGAATGGAATTCTTATACCATCACTGGTATTCAATCTGAATTGTCTCTTAGTATAACTGGGAATCTCTCTTCGATTCATTGAGAGATAACTGATAAAATCATCTAACGTACGATCTCTTCCATTCACAGATTGATACCAGACGGTATCATCCCTATTTTTGTAGTACTCGACATGGCTCACCACCACATTTGCATCTGAATGAGAATAGTACAATGGTTGATGACTGACTTTACCAAGATTAGTAAGGTTAGCTGAAAAGCCAGTTAGGATTTGATTTACATCTTGGCCGAAGATCCAAGAGCGTACAAAAGCAGCAACTTCGAAACTACAATAAATAGTTGTGGCTCCTAAAACAGATGAGGAGACAATTGAAAGGTTAAACAAACGTGTAGAGGCTGGCGATGCTGTTGCAATATTCACTATAGGTTGTGACTATCGAGATGGGGCAAATGGATATCCACAAGATTATGCAAAGGCATTAGAACTTTACCATCGGTCTGCAGAACTTGGTTATGCTGCAGCTTATATCGGTATTGGTCTTGCATATGATAATGGCAATGGTGTGGAAGTTGATATGAAGAAGGCGGTATATTACTATGAACTAGCAGCAATGGGAGGAAGTGTAAATGCAAGGCATAATCTAGGCTATATGGAGGGACGTGCCGGCAATACGGAAAGAGCATTAAAACACTACATGATCGCAGTGAGGGACGGTTATGTTAAATCTTTGGAGCTTATCAAAGCATTCTACACAAATGGGCATGCAACAAAGGACGATTACACAAGAGCATTAAAGGTATATCAAGAATACTTGGGGGAGATAAAGAGTGCTCAGAGGGATAAAGCTGCTGCGGCCGATGATCAATTTCGTTATTTTTAGTATCAATTTTTAAATTTGATATTATTACAACCTTATTTAGAATACCAAATACGTTTTACTATTGCCGAATAGACCTTAGATAGCCAGTAGTAGAAGAGCCACTATGCTAACCAAAATAAACTCTTTGCTCTCCGCCCTCTTTTCTGGAGAGTTGAATAAAGGATAACGTTATATTCAATAATCAACAGACATCTCTATTTATATGAAAACTTCTCTTCCTTAATCCCCAACCCAACCCTTAAATGCTTAATAGTAACGAAGCTCCTCATCTGCTGCAGCGGCTTTATCTCTCCGATCACTCTTTATTTCGCTTAAGTATTCTTGATAGGATTGTAAAGCTTTCATGTAATCTTCTTTTGTTGCTTTCCCATATCCGTACAACTCTTTGATTTGATTCAACGATGGAGCAAATCCATCCCGTACCGCAATCATAAAGTGCTTTAATGCTCTGTCCATATTGCCTGCACGTATCTCAATCAGGCCTAGATTGTGCCTTGAACATGTACATCCCTTCATAGCTGCTTGTTCATAATAATGTTTAGCCTTCTTCATATCAACTTCTACACCTCCTATTCCCATCTCATACGAATAACCAATATTGTTGTAAGCTAATGCATATCCAAGCTGTCCTGCCCTATGGAATAGTTCTAATGCCTTGGGTAGATCTCGTGGATAACCATGTAATCCATCTCGATAATAACATCCTATATTGTGCATTGATTTGGCATCTCCAGCCTCCACCCGTTTCTTTAACCTTTCATTTCCTTCCTCATCTGTGTAAGGCGTTGGAATTCTGCAAAAAGCACACTTTTCATTATTATTATCAACTATGTTGCCTTGGTTATCATAAAGAGGTGCATGAATACATCCACTACATATAACTTTCCCACAACATGACTTATATGTACTACCCGTATGAAGTGTTGGTATTCTTAGAAAACAAATGGGACAATCTTCTTCAGTTGGTGGCGGTTGTTTGAATAACATTTCGTCGTGTAACTTAGCGGCACGCTCAGCAGCAAGTCTGAGATATTCCTCGCATTGCTTCTTATGTTTGTGTCTGTGCTTCTTTTTGCATGCAGCGTTGCAATATTTAACCATCTTACATTTGTTACATACATTGTTAATCTCATCACTCCTTGCCACAATTGGCACATACATCTCCGTTATCATCAGCCGTGCTCAAGTTTTGTAACATATCATTCACATCACATGCATCACCATCATTTGATTTTGATGCTCTGTCTTTGCAAATCTTGCATATATCAGATGTACTCATCTTAATAGTTTAATATACAACTACCACTCAAATTGTATACGAGTCTTATATAATTGACTTGATACCATTCACGTACACTACAACCAAGCCAGCCTGAGGCCTAAAGAGGGAACTAAAGATTTTTTATTGCTAATGTTTATTTGTCGATGTAGTACCCTACCTAGCGTTTATGTGACAACGACACCAAATCGTCGTTGAGTATTGATTACTACTCATAATACTTATTAATTATTAAACACATCGTAATATGGTGTAAACCTCCAAAGATATACATGAAACTTGCTGTGAAATTTATGCGGCAAATTACAAATTCCAACTATAAATTTCCCTTCCTTTTTAAGGATAGAGGAGGAGGGGTGAGCGAAGGTTTTTAGTACTAGGTCCTACGTAGAAAATAATATGTCACACATGTAACAGGATGTGCCGCCAGAGGATTATTTGAGTTACTCACGTAACAATGCCGCGTAGTTTCTACAGCCGCCAGAACGATATCTGAGTTACATGAGTAACACTTTGGCGGCACTCAAAGTGGAGGAAGGAAATGAAAGGTTAAAGAAACGGGTGGAGGCTGGAGATGCCAAATCAATGCACAATATAGGATGTTATTATCGAGATGGATTACATGGTTATCCACGAGATCTACCCAAGGC
>Ga0214478_100370_pt1 | contig 26500 bp, 23 predicted proteins | sample M1_20Mar14CPVII9_2_FD_178001 | JGI IMG/M metagenome (GOLD analysis project Ga0214478, IMG submission 178001) | Marine eukaryotic communities from Monterey Bay, California, United States - M1_20Mar14CPVII9sort6BwellD7 | ecosystem: Environmental > Aquatic > Marine > Unclassified | place: USA...
CGGGATACGATAGATACGATGTAATGCGTCATCACACTCGACAAAGTAATTCCATACTGATGGTGTTGGATTGTTTGGTCTTAAGATGATATGAAGAAAATTTGCATCCAGTGGATAACTAGCAAATGTGTCCCGTATCTCAGTATTCGATGCCAACGGGTATGTCGTCGAGGCTAAATGTACCAATTTATGAAATGTAAAAGCATGCGGATTGTCAATCTTGTCCCCACCTTCAACACTAGGATTCTTATCATAGTAATCTAATCCAAATACTGTGTGTAATGCATGTAAAGTAGCTTTTACCATTGTGAATCCACCCCAATTAACACGAACACGCTTTTCATTCGGAACAATACGGATTATTTCTTGTGGTGAGAACTTGTCATTCATTTCTTGTGCATATTCTACTAATCGTTTGTATGTTGGATCTGCCTTCTCCTTCCCATCAACATGAATAACATACTTGGTCACACCGGGTACATATACACTTTCAATTAATCGTATAGCCGCTTCAGGTTGATCATGTGTCAATATAACATACAACAGTTGTAAGTCCTCAACATTCTCAATATAACTTCCTGGTCCTGATATGGGTGCGTCCTCTTTCGGCGGTTGATATGTCCTATATTGTACATCTGCAATCTTAACATTCGCTGGTAGATTATCCCAATCACCATATCGTGGTATTGCCTCACATGTATTCGGATAATGAAAGTCTTCAAATGGAAACTTCGTCTCCTCAGCGAAACCATTTACAAACAGTGCCATGTGTTCTGCTATCTTGGCACGACATTCATGTGACTTGGCCTTATCAAACATGCTTACCATTCGTTTATGTAACGGAAATGGTATGCCACTTGTTGGTGATAACAGTGCAGTAGCTGCCTCCTCTGGTTCCATGGTTGCAAGATTAGATAATGGTATATATCGATGTTTCTTCTTTTCATTTCGTTCATATTCCTCTTCAGCATCATCTGATGAATCTTCACTATCACTACTATCACTTGATGAACTATCTTCTTCTTCATTTGATATTAACTTTCCATCGGATGTTACTTCAACATGTGGATGTGCATCAGTATCAATAATCTTCATAACAGCGAGGGCATTCGATTCCCATACTCGGGGTACTGCCTTCTTCTTCTTTTTCGGTATTGTATGTCCATTCTTTGAACAGGACGTGGCACAATGTTCATTCATGTAGTTGGGATTCTTTGTACATTCTCCAGCTTTTGCCCATGCTGGACATCGTTTGTCTATATCCTTCTTTACTTCTTCTTCAATTGTTGTTTCATCTTCAGCTGCTGTTGATGTATCATTCTTCGCCTCAGTATCATTAGCTTTACCTTCTGTATTAGACTCCGAAACTTTACCCTCGTCTTCTGTATTAGTAGTCTCCTTCGACTTTTCTTCAGCTTTAGCCTTTACATCACTTTCTAACTTCTTCTTGGCAATCTCTTCCAACTGTTTCTCTTCATATGTGTCCTCATCTTCATACCATTGATCATCTGCATATCCCTCATCAGTATCCTCGGGTAAGTTACCTTTCAGTGGTGTTCCGCGGTCTAAATCTTTTACTACTGTACCCTCTGCTCCTCTGTTGTTATTAGTTATTTGCATATAGTTAGATATGGTTTAATTGAGTAATACATGCACATGAACCATAACTATCATAATACAAACATAAAAATACACCATTTACACACCTTGCAATATTCTTCTTATCAATTAACTTAATACCATCCTTAGTAATCTTTTTCATTTGTTTAGCAGCTCGTGATAATACCGAATGTCGACGGTGTGTACTTGGTCTTAATGTAGGCTTGTTATTACCATTGCCAAAGATGAAATTACCATTGGCAACAGTATTATTATTGTTTGAAGTTGATAGTATATTGATGGTTATTATTACCAATATTGAGGAAATTGATAGTGATATTAGCCACATTATTGATGGTTTAGTTTGTTTTTGTTTATCTGCCACCGAAAGCTGCATTATTAAATCACCATTGTTAGGTACATATTTATTAGTGGTAACGGCTATAATGTCTGTCTTAAATATACGGGTCGCACATTCTAAGAAAAATTATAAACTATCTAACTAATTAAGGATACCCACGCGACCCTAAACATTTGAGAAGTAACCATTGGGTACGGCATTTATTTGTTGATTGAGTTGTTGTGTTTGTATTGGTGGCGGCCGTAGTGGTATTATCAATGGTGTCTACGATTGCATAGAGATTGCATTGCAATAAAAGTATCCCAGCATTATTTTTAGAGAGGAAATCGATCTCTACAACTAGACTTCTACCAAATTATAGCTTGTGTATTGCAACGATATTGATAGTAAACATGACATCATCCAATGTGATGAACGGATCAAGACCCTATATAGTAGAAGATAGGCCTATGATTTCACGATCTAATGGAGATAGAGGTGAGTATTGGTTGTCTGTATTGCAATTGCAACATACAAATATTCAACTCAACTTTATCATCTCACAACAATATACAGTCAAAATTACACACACAATAACACCCGGTAGTGACGAAACTGGAGTTATCGTATGTTGCTATTCACCTCCTGAATATCCAATATTAGCCAAGTGTCCATGCTTTGATTATCCTGAGTATATTGTTAATGAAATGAAAGCATCTCAGTAGTAAGTGTTTGTTTTGAATTGATTGATAGGTGTATGTATGATATTGATATCTTGCTATCTCTTATTCTATCTCTAATAATGTTATATCAACAATGATATATTACACATATGATCAGCATATACATACGAGAAAACTCAATGAAATACAATCAACCAACACTCCAACCAGCTAAAGCAGAATCACATCTATCAACATTCTTCTGTTGTGGACATTCACCAACAACACTAATAGTACGTGATCAAATATCAACAGTTTACTATGACGATATACTAATGGACTCTATACGTAATGATACACGACCATGTAATCCGTTACATACATTCTGTTGTGGTGGACGTGGCGAGGAGGTTAGATTAGAGAGCAGATTTTGTTGGGATGCATGTTATAGAGGACGGAGTGTGGGTGGTGAACATTGCGGATTATTGAATAGTTGCTGTTGTTGTATACCATGTGTTCCGGTTGGTTGTCCTGATTGTTTATGTCCTTTTGGCCATGCAATTTGTGATATAATAACAGAAAACAATCTATGTTGATGATGCAGAAACAGCTGTGAAGATAATGACCCAGGCAAGAGATGATGCAAAGATCAGATTGAACGTAATTGAGAGATAGTCGAAGAGTAGACCGAGTCCAAGGGGAAACACAAACAATATGTTCAAAAGGGTTGAGGTTTCCAACTAGTGCTGCATGAAGAAGTGAACCAATCAATCAATATATCAATACATAGAAAACGTATTAGAGCTGCTCTTTTAAGAGGATCATCAGTTTTGAAGGCTGTGCTGATTGCAACAACTTGATATCTATTAGCTGCTGTAGAATAGAAGTACAAATATGTACACCTCTAACTAATGCAGCAATCCAAAGTCATGTTGTAACGAATAAGTTTGATCGAAAACTGCACTGAGTACAGAAAGGCTGCTCAACTTGATGCACTCCGATTTCGCACTTCTCACAAAATTCTAACCAGCCGCGCCACACAACTCATAACATAAGGAAGGAGGCGATAGAGGGGAATAAGCACCTATAGAAGGAGGCCGTATCAATCTGAGTATATGATTATATAAGAGCTTAGTTCATTGACAGTTGCAGTGTTCGACTTGGCGGCGGCTTACAATTGCAACAACATTACCAAAATAACAACTCAACTTGCACCACTTCTGCTCGTGTCAAATAAATTGCAACACTAACATAATATTATAATACAATATAACAATAAAGCAGTAGTATCATGCCATCTCCATCACGTATGTCATCACCTCAAAGCTACTCTACAGGAGAACGAACACACGGTACACGCAATTCCATACCCCAATCATACAAAGATAACAACAACTCTGCACAACAACACAACAATAATGCACAAGATCAATCAGAAGCACAACAACAATTAGAATATGATAACTTAATACTATCAACGTCATCACCATCAATTCGACCAAAAAAGAATTGCTGCACATGGAAGATTGCTTCATTATTCTTAGTTTGTGTTGCTGTTGGATTAGTCGTTGTTTGGGTAATACTGCCCGCTGAGGATATAGTTGCCAAGTATATACCACAGTTTGATGAACCTGATAATCCATACCAAGGTCCAGAGGCGGGTGATGAAAAACAAACAACATGGGGTGATATTGATAATACCAATTCACAAGATGGCAGTGGTAATGGTGGTGGTATATCAATCGGTATGCCAGGAGAAGAAGACGTTAATAATGATAGTGGATTAATCGTTCCTTCATTCATGACATGTCCGAGTAATAAAGAGTTTAGAATGACAGCAGAAGGAGATGAACTATGTTGTAATGGATCGGTTAGTAATTGTAAATTGAGAGTGAATGAAATGATGTTTGGTATGGTTCATAATGCTATGAGTTCAGAAGGTATGATTGGTTTGCTGTAGGTTGGGATATTCATATGTTATTGTTTGCCATATATTTAACTTTTGCTCACATCTATATCAACATCACAAAAACAGAGGGAGGTTTCTTCATTGGTTATAATCATAAACTAGGATTAGAAAAGGCGTTGGTTGCAGGATATAGGGGTTTGAACTTGGACGTATGCAATTGCAATGGTGTACTACAATTCTGTCACAATGTTTGTGATTTGGGTGAGCGGATGCCAAATGAGGTGTTTACAAATACACTCCAATTCCTTAATGATTACCCCTCCGAGGTTATTGTTCTATTATTTCAAGCCTCACAAGATCAGGGACCAATAGTCTGGGATGATTTATATGCTGAAATGAATAATGTTGATGGATTTACTGATATGATTTATGTGCATCAATATGGCAATGAGTGGCCACTCATGAGTGATTTAGTTCAACAAAACAAGCGTATTATCGTATTCTACTTCAATGGAGGTACATGTACCAGCGGTATGAGCGCATGTCCCACGGGCTTCAACTACTTCTTCAATTATGCCGCTGAGACACAGTTTGAGAGTGCATCGATTGCTGATTTAGAAAATTACGAGTACAGTTGTGAGGTAACTCGAGGTCCTCAGGATGATGCATTACCGGCAGCCTTCTTCGTTGTGAATAACTTTGTAACACCTCCCGATCCAGAGGCTGCCAAGATTACCAACTCCAAGACTTTTCTGTCGAATCGGCTGACTAATTGTGCAAATCTGAATAAGCAGAGACCCAATTTTGTCTATCTTGACTTTTGGAGTGAAGGAGTGACTAGTCAACTAGTTCAGTTTGCCAACACACAGTTTGCAGAGCAAAGTAGAACAAGTTGAAGTATAACCGCTAGGTATGTGGCAATGTTTAGAGTTACTATTAAAATGTCTAGATTACACTGTTTGAAATCTAATATACTAGCTGTGCCATCCACTTTTCAGTTTGATGTATGTCCTCTTCCATCAGATCTTCATATCTCTGTTCTAAAATAGCCATACCAATCTCTCCCTGATCTCCATCCTCACTCCGATCAAAGTCTTCAATCAACACAAGGCATCTTTAAGAATCACATAGTGAGAGTAGAGTGAGAAAGATGATTGCTAAGCAAGAAAGCATCCCCAAACAAACAACGAACTCACTTCTCAGCAGCTAGTCTCAACGACTCCTCCTCTGTTGTTAAACAATCGAGTATAGACAACAAAACGCCATCTCCACCCATGATTTGAAAACGAGTAACTTCATAACACATTAGTCTTTCATAAGTTGATAAGATTTGGAGTGTTATCTCTGAATCATTCTGATTCTCGTCTATGAATACACTGTGAATCATATCAACAATGTTGTTGGAAGCAATCCAATGACTACATTCTTCACTTGAACATAAAGTACCAAGCAAGATGATGAGTTCCAACTTGATATCGTCATGACACGATGGGTCGTTGAGTGAATGGAATAACTCGACCAAGTCAGATGAGTTGTCATGTAACAAATCTTGCCATTGAACTCCAGCAGGCAAATCATCACGAGTGAGATTACTCATAATTCCAAGCCACTCAACAAGCAGATCATCATTTGCACACTTATTACAGGCAAGTGTTCGTTGTATAATAAACTCGACATGTGAATCAAAGTAATGCTTATCCCAGTAAAGTGATGTCATACTCCGTTGTTGTTGATTCGTTTCATCTCCATCACTTTTAGTAGATTGGATGTAAGAGTCTGGATCTTTGGCAATACCGTCAAGAGGAGATAAGTCTTGAGATTCTATTGCTTCATTCAATCTACATTGGAGTGTTCGTGTATATGAACTCAAATTACGAACAACCTTGAGAAGCATTTGAATGTTACCATTAGTTGTTCCTTTATGTCGTTGAGGCGTTTGAATGAAGTTAATGATGTGACTTATTGCATCATGACAAATCATCTCTTCTGAGCAAAGAGGATTCAATGTCATCTGTTTGTTGTGTGGTGACGAGTATGAGATATAAGATGAACAGTACTCTCAACAAAAGCAAGAGACATAACACAACGACTTACATTAACAAGAAGACCGGCAAGACCTGAATCCATCTCTACTCCTCCTTCGTCGGATGACGATGTCGAAGTATGTGCCTTGAGAAGTTGAACCAAGTGTGGTGTAATACCAGCTTCGTACAGCTGCTGACGATCTTCTTCTCTTGAACTAAGATGATACATTAATTGAAGTGTGTTAGTAGAACTCACTAAAGGCTCATTCTCCAAGAGTGTCACAAGTCTTGAATGTATATCATCGGCATTAGAAATCAAGGCAACACAGTCGTGATGAAAGCTCAAGTTGAACAATGTAACGACAACATCTTGTTGAACAGTTATTGACTCGTTATCATTTGAGGAGGTATTACTGCTTCTTGACAACAGTTCAGCTAGACGACTAATTGCAACACTACTACTTGATGATAATTCAATAGCAGTCTCCTCAAATTTGCTAGCCTTCTTCAACAATGACAGTGCCGGACCAACATTCTGCAAATAAATACACCCAATGAGACATTGAACGAGTGATTTTTTGACCATCTTGCGTAGCACAGTGAACTCGTCAGCCAAATTGTCAAGTATGCTCAAGCAAATGAAGAGTACATTCTCCTCCTTCCTTTTGAATGTATAGGAGGAGCAACTGTCTTGTTCACTTCCACCACCACGATGGAGAGCTCGTTTCAACTCGAGGTCAATAACGTCTAAACAAAGTGAGCCTACACGATGACTTGATAGTAGTTCAGGATAGTCTTCAATTAATGTTAACGAAAGGAATATCTTTCCAATACCAAATGTCAATTCGATCGGATGATGTGATGATTCAGAGAATAATCGTGCCAATGCTCCCATTAGTTGATCATTCTCAACTACGTCGTCAAGATGAGTAGTCGCGGAGGTGTTGTTAGTAGTGAGTAGAGTTGTAATCTTGTGTATACCCTCAAGTTTATCCTCTGCTGTTTCTTGATAGAGATTCTCAAGTGCGTCGTCCATCTTGTTGATTGATTAGAGAGTATTGGGTAGAGTTAGAAATATTTGAACATACATACTAGATACCTCAAGTAAAAAAAGAGGCTAGGTACGCCTATCTAGAGATCCTCTCACATTTGACTTGACAAACACAACAAGCACAACAGACAATGACCAATAAAAACAATGACGAGTGTAAGGTGGTTGAACAAGTCTCAGCGACGACATCAAGCCTGCACAATACCAATGACAACGACAACGCCGCCGATACACAGGATAGCTGGAAATCACGACTTGACAAGTCATTGACATCTCTTGAACAACAGACACGTGAGTTTAACAAGAAGTTACAACCACAGATGTCAAACATTAACAAACTAATAACTACTGAACTACATGATATACATACAAAGGAAAGTCAACTCGGTGAGCAGTTCAAGAACAAGTTAGATGAATACAAGAAGGTGAGTTTAGGAGAGGCAGCGACGAGTTTTTTACTGATACACTTTCAACACGCACAAATCACACATACCCAACAATATATTATAGGCAAAGGAACAACTTGAACAGCTCGAGGAGGAACATAGTGAGCTTACTGAGAATACAAAGCTACTAGCAGATGATTTGGAATGTATTTCAGACGAGTTGGATCAAATGAAAAAGAAGATGGAATCAAAGAGCAGTAGTGTTACCGATGCAACTCCGTTAATTGATATACAAGCGGCAATACAACGTTTGAGGAAGGAGAATAAAGAGATGGATATTCGTATTGGCGTCTTAGACTATGAATTGATTCAAGCAAGAAAGGCAGAAGCGGCCAAAGGCTCACAAGAGTACAGTACTTCTCGTGATATTTCGGATGATGATGAGGAGGAGAGTGATAATGATAATGAAGAAGATGATGATAGCTTGCACGGGTAATAGAGATAGAGTTATAGAAGATATATAAAACAAACTCTTTCTTTAAATCTACACATGTTCAAACGCATTAACTAAAACTCATTCGTTCGACAACATCCAGCATCCCAAGATAATGAAGAAGACAATACAAATTGCAGTTACCACTGATAATGGGATGACAGCTAGTTCCAAATAAAACTTACAACCCTGACGAACATCAAATGGCACCACAACAGCTTGTGGTGTAGAACGAAGTATTTGGTAGACGGTGTCCAATGCATAACTCTCCTGTTTTTGTGCATATCATATGTGTTAGTTTTGTATGCAAAAAATATTAATACACGTGATGTAGAAGAGAGCTCGACACTAAACTAGGCATGACGATGATGAACAGTGATAGTCAATAGACAGTGCCTTACTTTACAACTCTAAATATTATAAACGTTACTTTCTATTCCCTCTGTTCACATACATAAACTAATCTCTATCTCCAAGCTTGCATTGGGTTGGATGCATCTAAATGTGTACCGACATCAGTTAACTGCATCAATAATAGATGGTTCCACCAATCCACAGGACCGGGCAAACTGTAGAGCATACATTCCTGAGGGTCTATGGAGCAGTTTGGCCCAGCATCCGATCCAGACAAGTGACCGTCTGGACGCAAGACAGACATCATCCATGGATCGAGTAGCTCGATATTCGGCCCACTCTTGACTGTATTTAACAAGTTCCACTCGTTGATGATACGAATGGCATAGTCGTTATACGGCGGTAGTTCACCCCACCAGTGCCAGAAGGCGCCATTCACAATACGAGGACAGTACTCGCCGTAATGAGCGTATGGATTATCATGTAAGTCACATTCCTTGTGTCCGGGTATGGATGTACGGAACATGATAATATCACTCGCTCTTGCAATGTTGGCCACGGCCATTTCATCAATCTTGCCTACAAAGTTTTGGAAGTTGGCAATGTAACCTTCCCAATCTTCACCCCAGTGATATCCCGTATTCATAATCAATACTTGTTTACCAGAGTAACTTGAGAAGTCACTTGACCAGGGATAACAATATTGATCATTGGCTGGTCCACAGTTGGGATTGCCTGGACTTGGAGTAGTGCCAGGTTCCATCATTCGATCATTACGGATGTATGTGATATCAAATGATTTCCCGGTGGAGGAACAGGCAACAGTCTTGGAGAAGTTAGGCACGACATTAGGGTCTAAGCTGATATTATCATTCTCATGGACGAGACTTGCAAGACTTATCGCTTGAGTCATGGTGGTATGATCTCCCACGAAGAGGATACGGTCAAGACCCAGACGATCCATTTGTGTACATAGCTCAGCCCTCCTCATAACCTCGATGGGACAGGTAGCCCAAACACTCTCATCCCACTTGTATGTGGTGGGTGCTCTATATGGATCCTCGGCAGTGGGGCTAAAGTTCGTATCAGCACATCCTAAATATCCCTCAACAGGATCGGTGTACTGCATGTCAGGTGCCAATGCCATATCAGGCTGCCATGCACCGATTCGTGCACGTAAGTGACGACAATCGCCTTGGAGGAAGTTCGGGGGGAACTCAGGAATAGTCAATCTATTCAAATAATCTTGAGGAGTGCATGTTAACCAAGTACCAACACTTGGACTTGTAGTCTCATACACATATGTGTAGGCATCACGTGCAATTGCCGGTAATAAACACCCAACTCCTGGTGGACATACCAAATGATCAGCGGTAATCATTCTCATATACCAACTTGATGTACTTGTAATGACATTGTAGGTAATGTCAGCTCGGGGATACAATTGTCCAAGGAAGTGGTACAGTTCTTGGGCATGTAATGTACAACCCTCACCAAACTTGGCACAGGTCGGGGAAACAACAATGGCAACATTGGTCGAACTTCGAGGAATATGCATTGCATAGACCCAGTTCGGCAATGGATCGAATTGACAATCACATGTCTGTTGACTCATATCACATCCATCATTGGCACAACTTAGTGATACCACCGATACCTCCATATCATCCTTCTCACGATGGCTAAATTCTTGTGCATTACGTAACCAGAATGTCAATGCACGTGTCTCAACAGTATTCAACCATTGTGTAGCAACATGTCGTAAGTTATTACGCAGCCATGGCAAGACTTGTGAAAAGTAACAACCAAGGTTACATGTCGGAGGGTCATTCGTTGTATCCAAATATGTATCACCAGTAGGGAATAATACACAATGTGGATCATTCGGATCATCACTTGATGCACATCCACTACAGATGGTACGTAACATATTCCCATCGACACAACCCGGTTGGAATGCATAAGCGCTAATCGACAATGGATAAGGCAAGTGGAATTGAATAGTAGTCATATTACCAGTACAGTATCGTTCCCACTTGGCACAACGGTGAGTGTAATCAACATTCAAACCCAAATGATTATTGGCACTATCCAACAATTGTGCCGCGAACATGTTAAGTACGGCAGTGTAGGGTGAATCTGGATCACGACATACATACTCAGATTCGGTGAATACGACTTGTTCAAAGTTGGTAACGCCTGCATCATAGGCATCTAACCTATCAATGATAGTTTTACACATACGGGTATGTGCCGGTTCATTAAAGACGGTGCCGTCGGGTAAATCGGCGGCTCGACGACGACGTTGATCAAAGTCATCTAGGAAGTCATGCGTGGAGGTGTGCATGTAGTCGGTTGTTTCGAGTGAATGATGTCCTTGGTTTAATGTAGTGGCGGGTGGATCACCTGTTGGTTTGAAGGTGGATTCTTTAGCAGATTCGACTGAAAGGGCTGCCTCGGATGAATCCTTGAGGGTACGGAGAGATGACGAGTCTTCTTCTTCGGAAACCTTGATGCCATCAACATCTCCTTCTTCCACAGCTGCATCAACATTCTCAACCTTATCCACAGCCTCCTCAATTAAATGACCCTGCTTCAAACTACGCTGTTCCTGATGCACAGCCGCGGGCTGTAAGTATGTCATATCACGCATCTCTTGGTGGAAAGTTAATCCCAATATAGCCACCACTCCTACCAATATAGCAATTGATTTAACCATAAAGCTAGACTTAGCACTTCGGGATGTAGGAGCGGAGTTATAATTATATTGATCGTAAGGTGATGATGACTCGGAATATTCATCGGGATAACTATCAACTTTGGAACTAATACGACGTGTGGATGTAATACGCTTGGATCGTAATTCACGATGATTACTAGGGTTGTTGTTGTTGGTAGTATTAGTATTGAGGGAGGAGTTATTCCGAGGATGCATAACATTACTGTTGTTACCATTCCTTAACACCGAAGGACCGGGCTGGACATTGGATGGTGTATACATTCCACTTGCTGCGGAACTACATGTAGATGATTGATCATCATTATAAAAACCATTTTGATTATAACTGCTGTTTGTCGTACTATTTGAAACACTATTATCATCATTTATAGGAGGGTCACCATACTGACCACGAACTTGTCGTCCATGAGAGATATTATTTTTTCGAGATTCGGGTGGATCTTCTGATTGTACCATTTTTCGTTTATATTGATTTGTTGGTGAATTGTTTGGAGATTCAGGTATTGATTTAAGCTTTGCTGATTTTAATTGATCAGAGAATGGCATGGTTTATATTATGCTGCATATTGTTTAGTAGCATGTGCTATCATGGCGGAGTATTTTATTGCTCGTATTTTTAGTATGACCATTCACGAGGATACCAAATGACTTGGTATCCTTGTATACAAAATTGGCCACGGGAGTGTACAAATGAGGCCTCTAAGCATGCATATAGCTACGGGGACGCAAAGGATATTGTATGTATGCTGTTGGGTATACAGCGTGATGGCATCATACTGGAAGTCAGGGATGAAAGAGTGGAGACATAAAAAGATACCACCGTCAGTCATATGTTGTGTATTTCATGGTTTGAAACTCAAACATTATTCTAATATCAACCTTGCATATGAAGAATATGAAGCATGGATATGATTTACTCATATTCCAGAGTCTCTAAATCTAATATGAGGCTAGAGAAAGACTGAAGACATTGAAGGGTATCCTTAAGGATACCACTCATATCATATCCAACTCTTTCTTGTAAGTTTGATGTTTGTATTTGACTCAGTATTTTGCTTATATTAGATTCCCTCATATAATATTTATATCTGGCGCTTGCACTTGTTGGTAGATATGAAGTAAAGCAGTAAATAAGCAGCAAGAGTCAAGGCAAGCGAGAAGAGGGCTCTATGTCCGGGGGCGATTTGAGAAGTTGAGCGAGACCTTTTCTCTCAACCGAGAAGAACTCAACGCATAGATGCCACCACATTGAAATTACAATGCATCCACCCTTCAATTCAATGCAAAAGCTTATTGCAAACCCAACGGCATCTATTGTATTATAGTATAGTGTCAATAAACAGCGGTGGCTGATTATTATTGCAATATCCCTCTGGATAGACTAGTGATCTGTGCACAGTACATACTCTAATTGCAAAGAAGTACTAAAAGTTACATAAATATAAGTCCTCCTTCAAGAGGAGAAATAAAGAACAATGGGTGTAAGAAAAAGTAATATGTTGTTAAAGGCAACAATAGCCATTGCTCTAATGAGCGGAGCCTTGGGTAGTAATAACTATGAGATGAAACAACAAAACAATAAGCTCAACACGAGACGTGCTCGTAATAAGAACAGCAATAACAACCCACATCATCGTCACAATGGCATGACAGGCTTTGTAGCTGACAACAGTAATAATAACAAGAAGAACAGACGTGATTTAACGGAGGATATTGACTTCTTCACACGCATGACACAGGCTACAGGCTCGATACCAATGCCTCGTCCAACACCGTTCCCAGTTGCATCAGTACCTCCAGCACCAATCCCCACGAATCCACCACAGGTGATTAGTACACCAAACCCTACCGATCCTCCCGTACCCGTGCCTGTTAGTACTCCCAATCCTACTGATCCACCTGTACCACAACCGACAGATCCTCCGGTAACAGACGCGCCGACTGTACCATTAGTATGCGGTATTACCGAGGAAGAGCGTGCCACACAAATGCGTGAATTAGCATTAACAATTACAGATGAGGCAACATTGAACGATCAGGCATCACCACAGGCCAAGGCATTGAATTGGCTCTTGACTGAGGATACATTGGATCCACCAGTTTGTCCTGATGATGGACCATGCGGTGCTCGACAGAGGTATATCATGGCAAGTTTCTACTACGCCAGTGGAGGAGGGACATGGGATCAATGTAATGCTCCACAGCGAAACACTGCTGGTGCTATTGCCTTGGCGAATGCCAATTGTGATCGTGTCGTTACACCCTTTCCGGTAAACAACCCAAGGATTGGAGATAAGAGTACCGATGCGTGGTTAACAGGTGTGGATGAATGTTTGTGGGGTGGCTTGGCATGTTGGGGAACTGATGATGACCGTAGTAAGTTGTTTTGTTTGTTTAGAGTGGGTTGTGTATTTTGTGGGGTAGTTGTGTGTGTTTATAAATTTGTTGTGCACATCTTATGCTCACTTTTTACTTAAATTATTTATACTATTAGATGGATGTATGGATCAGATTGACTTTGAGAATGATGGTCTCAGTGGTAACTTGATTCCTGAGGTAACAAACTTGGATCAATTACGTTTCTTCATCCTCGAACAGGGAAGTATCGGCGGAACCATCCCAAACCAATATGGTGAATTTGATAGGTTACTTATATTCGACTTGGACTTTAACGAGTTATCTGGAAGCATTCCCGACGAGTTATTTGACATGAAGGTATTACAACAATTGGATTTGAATGATAATAACTTGGATGGTGCTTTGTCAACAAATATTGGTAGTATGACAACTCTAACCTTCTTGCAATTGGATCATAATAACTTGGAGGGTACAATCCCTACCGAGGTCGGTTTGTTGAAGTCATTACGTAAGTATCTCTTGGTTGCTACAACAACAATATAGTGCACATCTTGCTTTTTTGTCTGTCTCAGGTACTAACAAACTTCTCTTCTCTTCCCTCAACTATATACAGGTATTGCTTTCTTTAATGATAATGACTTCACAGGCTCAATGCCTACTCAAGTTTGTGCCAATCGCAACAACACGAGCCCACCAGGCTTCCTTGGTACACTCGTAGCTGATTGTAATCCCCCTAATAATCCAGAAGTGGAATGTCCATGCTGTTCGTCGTGTAATGTAATCTAAATGACTACGCACGGTTTGGCGATGGTAGGAGAAGAAGTATTGTATAAATAGAAAAGAAGTTTTTGATGATGAGGTCAATAGGGATTTTTTTTGTGAATGGTCTTGTATGAATGCATAAACATAGTTGCCCTCAGTGTGAAAAGTAAGTGTCTTGCGATGAAGTGAGAAGATAGAAAGATTAAGCCTTAATAGCTAAAACAAGTTTGAAAGTGTAGTACAACCGTAATATATGATCACTCTAATATAATAATCCCTAACAAATGTATCTCACCCCCAGTCTGACCCCCTCGTCAAAGTATTGTCCTAAGACCAATTCTACCTACCCCCTCAAACAAATGCCTGAGGCAATTCAGGTGGCAACTCGGGTGCCTTTGTACAAACATCTTCTCCCTGTGCAGCATCTAAAAGTACTGCTACCGCACTGTTTGATGATCCCTCGTCCTCCGCCTTCTTGTTAAAGTGACGAACACATACACCTTGTTTCTGTACTTTATTTTTGCAGCCTTCAACTGAACACAACTTTCGTTTCGCCCCGTGCTTGACGCACACTTTACCGTCTTGTGCGTTGCTATTGCATCCCTCGACATTGCACTTCTTCACCTTAGCCCCTGTACAATATTTCACATAATGTTATGAGATTCATAACTTGTAAAGAATAATCACAAAGTACATCAACTTCTTCTTACCGTGCCTGACACATACTCCTTCCTTCTTAGCTTGTTTGTCGCAACCTTCTACACTGCAGAGCTTGTTCTTTTTTCCTCCGTCTAAGCACATATGTGTGGCAGTCAATAAATGTGAGCATAAAACATATGATCAGAAAGTACACCTCCACACACACCTCCACACACACACACACACACACACACATCAACTCACGTCTTTTGCATAATCCAGCTTTCTGAGGCAAGTTTGTACAACCTTCATGTTTGCAAGTTGGCCTCTTGGCGCCATGTTGCATACAACTGTATATCAATGATATAAAAAATGTGAGAAGAAGCAGAATATAAACAAATATGCATATTTTTATCAACGATACTCACACTCCTGAATTTACAATACTCCTGGTACAACCCTCATGACTGCATTTCTTCATGAGATTTGCAGCACCATGTCTCATACACCTTCCACCTCGTTGAGATTTGTCTATAAAGAAGAGAGTGTAAGGTCTTGTATAGATGTCACTTGAACAAAGAAAAATAAAATATGATATCACTTACTGGTACACCCCTCAAATGTACAAGTCTTTCGGACTGCACCATGACGAGAACACACATTGTTATTCTGTACTTTATTGTTACATCCTTCGAAACAGAAATATGTAAGAAAATATATTAGACTGAAATACACAATCACACACAATTATATGATATGTATAAACTATACCTGCATATGAACAAATTTTGGTTTGTGCACCATGCTTAATACAAACTCCATCATTAACAACTTGATTATTACATCCTTCTTCTGAACAAATAGCACGGTTACGTTTCTTTTTTGGCTTGGGTGTATCATCATCATCATCTTCTTCAGGAGGTTGTTTTCTTTTACTTGACATATCTTTCGCAGAAGGCTTTGTATCCTCATCGGCCATAATATCATTATTGTTATCAATGGGAGGTAAAGAAGGTGGTACCACTCCATCAATTGAAGGAGGTTTCATATCCTCAATAGGAGGTTGTTGCATGTTGTGTTGTTCTAATACAACTGCCATAGAAGCGGCACTACTACCGTTGACATTATCTGACATATTAGTAGATACTTAGTTCTTTTAAATATATAAAGGAGAGGAGGATAACAACCACCAATACAACAACAATCAACAACAACAACCGAAATTGATTTATTGATTGATGTCGTTTTCATGTGAAAACTCTGTAAAGGATACCGTCTCTATCAATGGCAATGCAAAAATTGCAAGAAGATATTATTGAACGATGATAAGCTTGGGATCCATATGTTAAGTGTCATACATTGTGCCTCAATATCATGGTCAATAATTGTAGTTCTTATTATCTAAAGGCAATATGGTAGTAGCGGAGGGCGTAAATCGATTACAAAGGATGAACTCCTCAAACTCTTATGATTCGACTAGATACTTGGATGAAATGATAGAAGATATGATACCTCCCCAAACTAATAGCAAGAGGGGCAAGAAGCACCGACGTCAATTCTCAGCACCGGCACTACTACGAAAGAACTCGTCTAGTTCATACAACAGTAGTAGCAATATGAGCAGCAGTAGGTCATTGAAGAAGAGTTCATCTATGTCTATCCAGCAAGTATCTTCATCGGCAACATCTGTAGCATCTTCCAGTACTCTTGACAATTCATCTCGTCCACGCTCTGCATTGCGCCGAGGAAAGTTTACCGGAGGTAGTGGAGCTACATCTGCTGCACAGCATAGAAGGTCGAATTCTCTAGATGTAGTCGCCCTAAATGGTTTATTCAGTAATGATGCTAACAACAAAAATTCTACAACTGCATCGTTATATGAGGTACTGCAAATCTCACCAGACGCAGATGGAGCAGCAGTACGACGTGCATATCTTAGTCAGGGACGGAACTGTCTCGCCGTGAATACAAGTGATGACAGCACTACTACTTCACATCGTAACTTGGATGAAGTGCCAGCTATACAGCGTCGAAAGTTCCAAGCAATATCAATTGCATATGAGATATTATCGACACCACATTTACGATCTGATTATGATAAGTATGGTGTTGTATGCGCCCTATCACCCCGGAGTGCTAGTGAGCTACAGAATCCCAACAGTGTTCGATGGAGACCATATGTCGAGGAGAAGATTATCACTGATTCACATCCAAATGAACACTTACGGCCGGAAGATGATGATTCTCAAAGATCCATGTCACCAGTTGCTGAGCTCGAAGATTCTTCATCTGTATCATCCAACTCTGAACAAAGTTCTCAGCAAGATTATCATGGTATTAGTTGGTTCGAATCTCGTATTAGAAAGTTTGACAAAGAGGCTGAGAAGTTCTTGAGTGGTGACAAGATTGATCAATTATTAGATGAAGGTGTAGTTGAAATTAAGAAGTCCATCGATTCAATCGGGGCAATCGGTACCATTATTGGACAACGAGTACAAGAGTATGATGCCTCGTTGGCAAAGAATATGAGAGATAGTCATGAACAACGCAATGCCAAGGTTAAGGAATTCCTCCTTGAACAAGAGAAGAGGGAACAAGCGAAGAGTAATACCAAAAGTAAGATTCTTCTCCTGCCGAAACATCGTGAAGAGGATAGTATGTTCCGTAAGCAGGATGACTCTTTTGTAATGCCATCTGTGGAGAAGCAGCAGCAGCAGCAGCAGCAGACTACTCCTCAATACCAACAATCAAGGCAAGATGTTAACACTGCCATGGAAAGAAGTGGAGGGAGTAATAGCAGCATGATTGGTAGTTTCTCTCCACTATCAGTGATTGGTGAATTTGCAGCTGCTTGTTGTCTCTCGGAATCAGCTTTGTATGACTGTGTTCCAGGCCGAGACGATGGCTTGGCAGAGTTCAATCAGAACAGCGTTCAGTAAGTTGTATAGAGACATTAAGGGATAGTGATTGTGGGGAAGTAAAAAGACGATGAGTGGTTTTGTTTTCCTGTATAATAGAAGAAGATATGTATGTACTTGCCATAAGGCAAGAGTAATAGCTGTAGAAGTGTCTCCAATAAAGTAAAGTTGCAAAGATATGATATTCTTTTGTCTGTCAACATCTAGTTCAGTTTAGGAGCTTTAGATGACCTAGTCTGTCAGCTTCACTTATATTCTGGATACATATTAAGCAGTACCCTTATCTTTTAATCAGTTGAAGAATCAAACGAGATCGGACTGTCCTCAAACGTCAAAGCTTCCTTGACATACTTAAATGATAGTCCTCCGAATACGAGTGCGGCCAAAGCTGCTTCAGCTTGCCATGGAAAATCCTCTGCATATCCTACACCTCTAGCCATGAAGGTCGCAGTTAATGGAACTATAAAATGATTATGATAGATTTGAAACATTATGAGTTGTGAGACGATAAAGATGGACACTGCTAAACCATACTGCATTTCAACTCACTGATTCCAATGGCTGTTATCTCAGCATTACAAATTTGCTTCATACGGTTTGCTAGCTTCTCTCCCATTGGTTCTAGTTCTCCATTTCGCTTTGATACACTTCGTTTGATAATGATTATAGTATTGAAGAATGAGGCTGCACCAAACACTCCTACGAAGGCAATCTTTAACCAAAACAAAGGCTCGTGAGAATAGAAATCAAAACCTTTTTCATATTGTGCTGCACGCAAGTAACCAGTATATGCAATCAAGGCACCAAAGATACCCAATCCAATGTCAGCACCGGCAATGAGGTCTTCTTCTTCACTTGTCATGTTTGGTTTGATCGTCAACCTCTCTACCATTATACATCCTAAGATTCCAATGAGGGCAAGGTAATGTCCATATGCTGCTAGGGCCGAGGGCACAGCATTATTAGTAAACGCTGTAGCTGCAGAGGCCACCTCCGGAGTGAACATTATCGGAAGAGTACTGCTGGCCAAGAAGATATCCTCAGGTCGTATAACTATATTGGCGCTTGATGATTCCTGTTGTAATATATTATCTCCGAGACGATTGATGGATGAAGACTTGTCATATTGTTGCAACAATTGTTGTTGTGAAGCTTGAAATGATTCAGTTGAGGTTTTTGGTTGAGGAGTAGTCCATGCTGACGTTGATGTGATTGCCTCACTAATGAGGATGATACTAACAATGATGTTTCTCATATTACCCTTTTCTTCTTCTTGTATTAAATCAAGTGTGATGCTCTAGTGGAGTCTTAGTATTATGATGACGTTTGATGGCAATATGTTGATGGAAATGACAAATAAAGATATGTACCGTATCTTTTGTAGAGTACCAAAGGAAACAAAGCCTAATAAAATTAACAGTGGGATGTTATAACACAACAATAGGGTATATGTTCTGTTTGTATAGCACAACACAGTTTGAAGTAGCTCTACATAGAGTGGGGGAGAAGAAGAGGAGCGCGCGAGTAAATCATAGTTTGGCCTTGCATTGTGGCTAGGATACCAAAGGATACCTTACTCCCTCCATCCCGCCCCGCCGGCCCCCCTTACTGCAGGTGAATGAATAGTAGACTGTAGGCACCTTCTAAGTCGATTCTATTGTCATATACTTTTGCTCGATGAGAAAAGGTGCACTTTATGCGGTCTTAAATTAACATGTACCGAGCAATGGCAAACACCCTTCCTCACTCAATTGCAAACACATTATTATCAGTCCTTCAACTTTTCTACCTCTGCTGCCAAATAGTTCAATCGATCCTTTAGTACTCTTAGCGAGCTTAATACAATATCCTCGGCATCTACTGCTCCCGTGCTCTCTACCGTGAATACAAACTTATCAGTACTTTGCACCACATTCACAAAATCATCATCCTCTGGTCGTTTCTTCATTGCCTCCTGAGCAACCTTCAAATCTTCTGTAAATGTTGCCATCTCATACGCATTCTCCACAGCTACTAAGTTACCAGTAATTTCATCCAAATCCAATATCCTATCAGGACATGCCTCAACGAGTTCCTGTTTCTGTTCCAATGTTAACATATTACACGCCTCCTCATTGATTGTAATTACAGGCCAGAAACGGTATGTTGCCACGGCAACTGGACACCATTTTGCATGTTCTTTTGATATGCCCATACGTGCGATTGCCTTAAGTTTTAAGTGCTGACCAGGACCGAGTTTAACGATTGATATTCCCTCATCGTGAGAGTCATCCTGTTCTTCTTCATTAAGAAAGTGAGCAGGTGCAACTAGGATATTGTTGGATATCTAGTATTTGAAGTGTACGTATATGGTGGTATAATAAAATTGTTTAGTTGATTGCAATAAAGATATGATGATGACAAGCAACATACATAAGAAGTCAGACATATAATTGACTTACCAAGTCTCTACTCGTCACAGTTAATGGCAAATCTTTCTCCTGATCAGGCCTTGTCTGATTGACCTTATCAAAATTAACATCCAGTTCAAGTTCTACACAGCACCGCGGACAGCGGTCATAACAGACACACTCTCTGTGTGGTAAGAAGGCTTGATGACAGTCTCCGCCTCTGTATTGTTTATTTATTGTGTTTGTGTTTGGCAGTCAATATTAAAGAGTTGTTAGTATACACGAAATATATACAATAGAATCAACGGAAATACAAAATTCCCTTTCCATTAACACAATAATATTGTGACAAGAGCATAATACGATGATAAAATTATAGATATCCAACTTTCCCACATACCCCACACAATCTTTAATAAAGTAACTCACTTCATAGTACCCTCGGGAGTATACCGAATAGGGATCAACCCCAAACGATGTGCAATATATTCATCATTTAATACACTGGAATTTTCACTATATTCCACTAAATCAATAGCCAAGGTTGGTACCTCTGCAATCATAATACGTCGTAATGTATTGGCCATACTTGTATCTGTCTCTGATAAGATGAATGAGATTTGATGTGGTGCTACTGAGAGGATCTCAATTTTTGGGAATCGTTGTTGAGGCATAGTGAATGTTTATATTTTGTTGTTATATTGATTTTTACTTGTTGTTGTGTTGTATTGTAGATATTATGTATGTAATGATTGATAGCCACAAAAATTATGGTATGTAATTGATTTAGTTTTTGCAATGAATTTGATACTTGAATATAATTTCTGACCGCAGCCTTTGATGATATCCTCTAGAGCAGTTGATAAACAGGGTATTGGTCAAGTAATATCTCTCCTATGTATTGTATAGAGGCCGCGCGCGTAGAGTGTTAGTTGTGTGTTGTAAAGTGTGTTGCCTTGGATGTTGTACTCACGCCGCTCTATTGACCGTATTAAGACTGGAGTACGAAGAAGGAATAAAATGACAAACAGCCGCAGTGTCAGTAAGCGATCTTCAATAGTGAGCATATCTTCTTCGTCGTCTCCGCAACTTTAGAGTATACCAAACAATATGGTCAGCTCATCAATAGTCCTGTGTTCAATCGCCTGTGTGGCGTCGCTATCATCGACCGTTGTGCAGGGCTACACACCAGCAACGAGAAATTTGCACATGTCAACAACATCAAGTACCAACTACTCAGATAATATATCACCACCGTCAGCAACATCAAGACGAGGATTTGTATCAAAGAGTGTTGCCTTTGCATTAGGAACAGTTACCGCTTCTACACTTGCTAACAATAATGGTATCAATAACAATAATAATAATCTCAGTACAGGAGGAGTTGCAAATGCAGTTGGACCTATCAAAATCAATATTATCAATCCTACTTACAAGGCTGCTCCTTGTCCAAAGGATAAACCCATTCCAGGTGAAAAGGCCATGAAGGGTATGAGAGGATTATGTGTTCAAGTTAAGGCGGAGTTGGAAGAAAACTCTCCAAAGGTATGTGACATTTGTATGATTTGATCCGAAATGCATTAATATGATACGTGCATTTGATGTGCGCATTTGATGTGCGTTCGTTTTTTCTTTGCTATTACTTACCCCTTCTGTTTTCATTCATCATCATTTGATATAATGTGATAACTACCATCAACAATAATGCATAAAACAAACACCACAAAATGATAGGATTTAGATAAGGTTGGTGTATATGGATATGTAGAAGATGGTGAATCATCAGAATCGGTCTTAGCCAACAATCCCGATGCTGGAACAGATGCTGGACAATTTACAATGATACCAAGCATTTCAACAACTGATAAGAAGATTGAATTTGAGTTCATTGCCGCGGTGCCCATGGAGAAGGATATAAGTCAATTTGAGGACGGTATTGGACCTTTGAGTTTTAAATCATTGCGGGTTATTTCCTTTCCAGGAGGGCAGCAGTATGGTGCCATCAGTCCATGTGAAATGAATGAGTTCAGTGATGAGTGTGAGGCCTGGGAAGCAGAAAATGGTCCATATGAGAAGGCAGACTTTATGGTGAAGAGCAATGCTAGAACCAAGGGGCGCTAGAAGGGGAAGAGTTGGTGCTTTGGATATGTATCTTAGTATTATTGTGTGAATTTTTCACAGGAGTTTGCCATACTGATCCATATGAAGAGGACTTGAGTAATATGCTAGATAATGTAAGTGCATTCATTCTAGAGACTATAAGAATGAGAATCTTGTACATTTTGTTGGTAATAATATGCTAGATAAATGTAAGTGCCTTCATTCTAGAGGTTTGGGGGTTGCCATCGGTTGGGGGTTGCCTTCGGTACACTGTACTGACGGCTAAGATACTCTGTATTACTGCAGAACTAGAAAGGGAGGGGCTCTTACAAACGTCAGAAGCTCGCCTTGAGTCAATGACTCATACCTTTGGACTATAGAGCAATTGACATTTTGCCTCTATTCCCTGAACTTGGCAACGATTGTTGACCAAACTAGGCAAACGTACTGCATGATTGCACTTCGACTTTACTCCTCCTCTCTATCTTCCTTTGATTTATGACATACCCAATAATGAGAAGAGTAGTGAGGCACTAAACTGGCTTCTTTCGTACACTTTCTTCCTTTGATTTATGACATACCCAATAATGAGAAGAGTAGTGAGGCACTAAACTGGCTTCTTTCGTACACTTATTGTAGTTACTTATGGAAGTTCTTGTACCTGTATAACTCACACATTTGATACTAATGTTAATTTGTCTACATCATTCTACACAGCCAGTCAGTCATCGGGAAGAGTAAAGAAGAGTAAGTTCAATTAAGTATTTCTTGATGGGAGATAAGGGGTGTGGTCGGATTTCGAATACACTGGTGCAAGCACTTCGATGTGTATTCAGAACCCCACGAAACGATCGATAAGGATGAAGATTCTTCCACTTCGCTTCTGGTTAAGATCCTTCGGACTCGGACAGACTCGGGCTCCAATCTGTAGCTGCCAGGAACTCTGAATATGATAGAGGTGTGCCGTCATGACGGTAGGTTATTTAGAAGTGCAATCTTCAAGATTGGTCACATCTGTGGCGACGATCGGTCATGAACACACATCAAGCACATACTTAGAGCTTCTTTGCAGGTCCCAGCTTGGAGACGTGGTCTCTCTTTCCTTTAGAGAACTGCATGGTTGAAATCAACCCCTTACTAATTGAACCACCCGATATTAAATGACATAACCAAAAGAAGCATGTTGCTGTTGAGACATGGCATGCTCCAGTACGTACTCTTTTGACTTTTGTCTGACATCTAACATTATCTTCCTATTCTTCTGTCTTCAATTCTCAATGTAGAGGTATATAAGATTAGTTTACATCTTGTGCAACATCAATATATATATAATATATATATATATATATATATATATATATATTGCTCAAGCACTTTATATATTACTCTTTATATTGCTCTCTCGTTGAAACTTAAAATAATGTTGAAGCATTCCAACTATCATACCAATGGTCATTGGAGCTAAATTTAAATAGTAAACACCCGACTTGTATATATCCTGGTATGGTCGAAGGATGTTATGATCACGGTCCTTTTAAGAACTTGGAGTGTAAACGGAAGCAAGCCGATGGTTGCTAATGGGGCTAATAGCTTTCTATGCCAGGTAGATTGAGGACTTACCCGATCGATAGTACGGTTCACCATTTTGGGTGCAATAGAAAAGGCAAATTTGGAAGCTGATGGCAAATTTACAAACATGAGAATTGACAATCCAATGTAACGTTGTTTCGTTGTGAGTGCCCCTTCTGTCATGAGACGCAACACAATAGGTATCCCGCCCTTGATGGGGAAGTACAGTCCTGCAACATTGAAGGCAATAGCGTAAACCTGAGCCCAATGAAATGATGGTGGAACTTGAACTTCTGCTTTTTCCTCTCCTCCTCCTCGTGTAGAAAGATCTACACTACTACTACTACTACTACTTTCATCAACAATGCCACCTCTTGCAATCATGAAGTGATGACTACTGCTACTATGAATTTCTCTCTTCGTCGTCGTAGAGGTATTTTCCACTGTCCACGAACTCGCTGATGCAACAATCATCAGCAACAACAAAGTAGACAGCAACATCCGTAGCATACAAAGTCGATTCATTATGTACTAAAGATGTTAAGGGAGGGTATATAATTTATCCCCTGATGTAAGCATCAACAATTTTAATATTGGGTTTTTGGGAGAAACAGTGAGCTTTGGGTATCACTGACCTATCGCACCAATAGTATATTGTCGCAAGGTGCATAAGATATGCACTTTTTTGCAAACTAGAATTACCTTAATATTGATACTGCAAACACGTGACCTATTAATCGAAAGAGTTTTGTTCTACTATACGGCGGCAATCTAGTGTTAGATAATAGATATTGAAGAGAGTTGAATGTTGAATGATAAGAGTTGAGTAACTAGATAGAGGCCGGCTCGGCTCGGGCCTGAACCTGGCTCGCCTAATTGCTAGGATACCAAAGGATACCAACCCACTTGCCGTTGTCAAAAAATAATCACATGGACCATGTTGGATAAGCTATTAGAGGATCAATAACATCACATAAACACGCCGACAGCACAGTAATATGCCTCCAATAAATCGTCGTCAAACCCTCGGGCCTGCGGGCGGTAAGGCCAAGCCGCCTAGAATGTCAATCAATAACAAATCAAGTGGAAGTGTAGCATCCTCAAACACAGAACGAAGGCGTATACCAAAGTCTAGGAAATCAATGATACCCCGCTGTGCTGGAGAATCTAATAATAATAGTAGTACCAATCGTGAGAATAATGGCCGTGTTAGTGGTATAGCCGCACCATCACCATCCCGTCATCCATCCGGCGGACCTCGTCGATCAGCTGCACGTAAATCACTTGGAGGTGCCATCTTACAAAATGGTACAACATCAAGTGCTACGCCCTCTAAAAACCGTCGTGTATCAATAGTACCAAATAATAATTCGTCAAATTCAACCACCGCCGGTAGTTCCGCCAATATCGACCCACGTGATATTAAAGATAAGAAGTATCTAAATGATGCAATTAAGAAAATGTGTTCCTACCTCAAAACACGTGGTTATTCCAACGCTTCTTCATTAAATGTGAAACAATTAGTGAACGGTCCCAGTGGTAAAGACTTTCAGAATATAATGACATTCTTATTCCGAAGAGTTGATCCTACGTTTTATCAAAGTCCCGTGGGTAATAATAAACAAACACGAAGTGATGAGGTACAAATTAAATTTGAAGATGAGGTAACAATGGCATTCCGTTGTTTGGGTTATCCATTTCCCATTAGTAAAACTGGATTGGTAGCGGTGGGTTCACCACATACTTGGCCTGCATTAATTGCGGCAATTGATTGGTTAGTCGATGTATTAACAATTAGGGATGAAGAAGAACAGTATGATTGGGGACCAAATGATGAAGATTTGAATGATGAGGAATTATTAACAATTACGGGTAGTTCCGAGAGGGTTGAGATGCAATTTCATAAGTTTTTACGGAAGAGTATGGTTGCATTCTTGAATGATAATAATGAAGAGTGTGAGGAGTTGGAGGGTGGATTGTTGGATGAATTTATGAAGGATAGTGAAAAGGTGGAGGTATATTTAACTGGGTTGGATGGAGAGTGTGGTACGATGAAGGAGGAGATTGCCAAGATGAATGCCGAAGTGGGTTGGTATCCTTTGGTATCCTAGCAATTAGGCGAGCCAGGTTCAGGCCCGAGCCGAGCCGGCCTCTATCTAGTTACTCAACTCTTATCATTCAACATTCAACTCTCTTCAATATCTAT
>Ga0214478_100371_pt1 | contig 26464 bp, 12 predicted proteins | sample M1_20Mar14CPVII9_2_FD_178001 | JGI IMG/M metagenome (GOLD analysis project Ga0214478, IMG submission 178001) | Marine eukaryotic communities from Monterey Bay, California, United States - M1_20Mar14CPVII9sort6BwellD7 | ecosystem: Environmental > Aquatic > Marine > Unclassified | place: USA...
AGCAAGCATTGGGGTTATCGTAATGTATGGAGCATGTTGAAGCCAATTCTTTTCTGGTACGGTAACACTGGAGATATTCCTGAATAATATGTCGAATGGTAGGGGAGTGTCAATTGGATACGCATTCGAGTACCGCATACGCTGTATGTATGTATGTACTTTACCTCTTACTTAAGAAAAAGGGCCCAACCTTAGTTGGTCTCACAATATCTAAATATAAAGAACAAATTGTCATCTACAACAACGCTCATAGCGTACATTACACATCCGTAATCTCATAAAAACAAAGGAGAAAGGATCCTCAAATCCTCCAATGACAACGTGTATAAGGGGACACCTGTCGCATGACCCTCATTTGAAATGTCGGTTTTACTTTACTCGTGAAGAGAAGGTAAGATGGTGTGACTCCTTGCCAGGACACCTACCGTCTACCTCCAACTATCAGATACTGACAACATGTCAATACCTTTTATAATATCTTTGCATGGCTTGCTACATCCCTTTGACCGTTTGGAACATCTTGTGACTTGCGGTCAATCATAGGAATGAATTGCATTTTTGAAGTGTTCACAAAATACACAAGTATATCTACTTGTATTGGGTAATGTAAATTTGTGTCCTTCAGACAGGCCTTACACACACTGGTCTTGTTGTTCTTTCCTTGACACTGGTCTTGTTGTTCTTTCCTTGTCTTGTTTTTCTTTTTTGGCTAACAAACGGTTTTTTATTCTTAATCGGCCACGGACAGAGGACACAAAGAGCGGTTTGTAGTTACCTTGTTAACAGGACTCCAGGTATGGTGCCATATATGGCACCACTTTTGGTTAGGCCAACTTCTGGCCACTGTACCTCTGCGGGGAATCAACCTCAGATCAAAAGTGGCGGTGTTTTGGAAAGCTCTGCTCTTGCTCTACATGACTGCACTGTCGGTCAGATACCTATCTCACACCCCTGTGAGCGAGTCCCACTTGAAAAACGAGTGTCAAATGGTATCTTTGCTCCTCAAGTCTCTCCATTTATTGCCATTTGGTTGACCATGCAGCACATGGCGATCTGGCATAGTAGGGGCTCGAAATCTCGCCAGTGGCACCAGGGAGTCTTCCACAGCCATGCCAAGTGATGTAAGGGAGGCAACCACTAATTAGACAACCCCCAATCAGCTGGGGTGGAGGTGCGGAGGAGGGGGGCGTCCCTTTGCCCCCTCCTCTGCGAAGACTATGTGCAGCGGGCGCAGCTCCGCGGACATAGTCCCCCTCAAACGCATTTTTTAACTGTACCTTCTCATAAAATTTCAATTTCAGACCTTCTAGCTCGTGTGGTATATTGTTCATAACCATATAAACAAAAGTGCTTTAAACAAGCATTGCGTCAAATTGCCTAGGAGAAAAGATACAGCCACTCAAAGTAGGTTCAATTCTCACCCTTGGGTAGGATACCAATCTCTTATACCCTGAGTGCTGTTAAGGTAAACTGATTGGTTCATCTACCACGGCCACCTCTTTATAAACTTGATCTATATGAAAGATTTGAGGAGTTGGTGAGACATGATCAGCGTATCTTTATCAATAGTGATATATGTATGTCAATCACGCGGCTAGAAATCCGTATCAATGCCAATACTGATGTACCCAAGGGGTGGTACTCAGGGCTTACAAAACTACAAAAACGCTTGCACGCTTACTATTTATTGTCTTTTTTAGTTGCGGCTGTTCTACTGTTCAACTCCCAAAAAAGTAAAAGAAAGAACATCTAAGATTTGGTTTAACATTACTTAGCATACCCAAGGAGAATTTCTCTATCTACCCTTTTCTAAATATCATACCACAACTTTTTCTATAGTTTTTAGGTCTGAGACCAGTGTAGTGGGTTTTGTATCCTCTCCCCATGAGCCCAGGGAACTGCCTTGCCAAAATTGTGCTTTTTATGCGTAGCTATAGAAATTAGCGCTACAAGAGAGCACAAATCTCTGAAGAGTATGGAGAGTAGTTAGACTGTGTACATAATAACAACAAAGTAATTGCTTGTCTCCTGGATCAACCGCACAAAGGCGCGGGGACTCGCTTTCCGACAAATGGAAATGTGGACAACAACAAAAAAAAAAAAACTATGCAATTGTGGAATTGCAACTTCAATGTATGACACTAGAGTATTTCAACGTATCCCACATAAAAATTTAGGCTTCTCATCTGAGGCAGTACAGTATCTCTTTAGCGAATATTGGCAATGTGGCTGAACATGGTGTTTCACATAGATAGACGCAAGCTGATTGTTTTTTGGCACTCGTGGACCCCCCCCACTTGTGATCATTTGGAGCACCACAAAACCGAACGGGTGCAGGCCTCTAACTAGCAAGAGTTAGGGGTAGTGCGATTGCAAAAAAGATTATTCAGATGAAAAGTAAAAAATGTCCCCATGCAAAAATAAAATTTCGACAAGATGGAGCTGTCGAACTTTCAAGCGTATATCGTCGCCAGTAATAATAATTAAACGACGTTTAACATATGTAGAATTATCTACATCTTATGCTGAATAAGAATCTGCCGGCGCAACACGGGATAATAGCCCGGAATTAGTAACAACCCAACATGTCAGATTGGCCTCGGCTAGTTTGATATGTTATGGGCCGGATACAGACGATGCAGGTAGTTAGAATCGACGCTACATGTTCCGCCATCAAGCGTGTGGAATACACCGTCCTTGGTGTGTGGATAGAGCTGTATAAAGGGTAATACTAGTTGGAACCTTGTTTCAATTGGAAAACACCTCCGGCCAGCTGAATCTAGGAAGAAAAATGCAGGACACCCTGTGTTATACCTTTGTTACAAGGTGGGCGTATTAGTCCAAATAGGCACACGGGAGAGATTGAAAGTTATGTAGGTAAGTACTTGCAAACCTGCAATCAATATGAGTTGAAAAGTGGAGCAGTAAGTATCCGATGTCGTTCAGCGACAGGGCATGCAACGCACGGCCTTCGGCCGGCATTCTGAGACTTAACTACACCCACCGTGCAAGTTACTAAGATAGTAATTAATCAGCTATAAGATTTCAGTTTTATTATTATTAAGAATCTGCCGGCGCCGCTCACTCATTTTCCCGTTAGCTTTCATAATTCAGTCGATTGTGTACTCAATATTGATGATATGGCCGCCAGCGCTTTATAGTCGTCCAACACCGTCAACCAGCCGATTAAATGAAAGGTAGTGATCATAATATCAATTGGCTATCAAGAGATAACGTTGTACGGTCAATAAAGTTGTTGTTCTATGAGAAGCATCCATGAACACAAGATATGCAAATCATCGATAATGACAATGTTCTAGCTTAAACTAAATGGAAACTAGTATATTATGTTTATATCTATATATAAGCTGTCAATGTCATGGCATCAACTTATTGACGATGATAGGTATTTGCTAATAACAATAAAATGTACGATTGTGTGAAAATAAGGGGACAAACTGTCCCCCTACCCTATACTATATATACAAAGGTAAAAATAAGTAAAGTGTTAGGTAGTTCCCTTTCAAAGTTGAAGAGGCTCAGCCCTCAATCTCATCACTTTTTTTTATTGAAGACTTTTCACCATGATGCTGAGCCTTCTATCTTCTACTACGCTAGCTCCCCAACAACAATGATTGATAACAACCTACAGCAGACACGCCACAATGATATAGTTGGCTATGATGTACGAAGAGATTTATACTACCAACTACCGTAGTTACTATGATATCTATACTTCTATCAGCACATCAAAAAAAATGATAGATAATGATACATTGAGCGGCCGGCTCCATTTGTGAAGCCTGTGGGATATCTGATACATACCTACGCGATACCCCATCAACTATTAGTATTACTAAAGCACCGGATGGTGTTTTTATACTTCCTACATCCAAGATGAGTTCTACAACGATGGATACGCTACCTCCGTCAATTTAAGAAAAAATGTGGTGGTGGAAGAACAACTCTACACGGAACAATACTGGCAGAACAACAGAGATAACATACGACAATTAACATTTGATATATAAGAGCAGGTTATACTATATATCTAGTATAGATTGGCCGTGTGGGGATATTGAGAGGATCCGATACTGTTTGATGTACAAAATGCACACATGATATGCACAAAATGTTATGTTGTATCATCCTGGTATCAAATGACGATAGGGGTGGTTGGGTTTGCACTATTGGGGTACTAGAAGACTGTACAGATCAAATTATAGTCCAACTCAATGATTATTGGATGCAATATATGCTCGTATATGATATTCACAACAACATATGCATAGAAAATTCATAAAATGATCACACAACATGCCCCAAACCAGTTCACATTGCAATAAAGTAGATTATAAACATTATTAGATACTAAACATTGAAATCATACTGTAGATACGAATATCATACACATGTAGAAGCATTATAATGCTACAATAGTATAATATGTACTCTATCTAGACTTGCATAAAAATAGAAGTATCATCATTCTCTTGTTAAAATAGAGTAGATATCTTCTCTATAGGTATAATACTTGATGATACGATGATATGTTGGCGCTCGTCACCCTCGGATTGCCTCCAAATGAGCAGCTAAAGTTATGCTATGGAAAGGAGCTGTATTAATGTGGCACTCATGTCTGGGGGACAAGTTGTCCCCTAATCGTAAAAATATGCGGTTTGTGTTTTAGGGCTGGTACAAAACTACGTACTAGAAGTTTCTACGTGTACACAAATCGAATATTATAGAAAATGTCCCCTTTTGTCCCCCTCCGCAGTATCCTAGTACTGAATTCCTACGTGGTTGTCCCCCAATTCTGGATTATGTCAGTTTATAAAAGTTGTACTACACAGTCAACTAGCCTCGCTACCTGCTTGCGCAGTAAAGTTACCTTATATTAAGTATGTTTGTTTAGTGTTCTTGTTCTTTATCTCTTTTGAAGTCAAGAGTTGAACCAAATCTGGGATCGATATTTACGAGAACACTAAACCAAACGGCTATTCTTTTAGTCAGGCGGTACTACTGCGTTACGGACAATCAAGCTCTAGTAAAATGATAATGCAGTATTTTCATTGCAATAAGTGGTTCTCGATGTCGTTCAATACCTAATGGATGGACTACATGAGGTGGCTGCCGTGCCATTGTCCAAATGAAGCCGTATGAGTGTCGGCTGTAGGGGACCATTTCATGGTAATTTTGTCCCAAAAATTTGTTAATAGCGACCACAGTAATCGGACCACAAAAAATAAAGCTAAACAAAATTTAAGGTATCCTTTTTTGTCGGTTGACAGGCAGTACATAAGTGCGTGACAAGGACAATACATATGTAGATCATAAATACATACACCAAATACACGGAGTAAAACCAAAAGACTGCCTAAAATGGTGAAAACATAAGTAGATAGAATGAACAATAACAACCATAGCTTCTTGTCCTCCTCTTCAAGCAGTGACGACGAATTCTTAACATCCCCAGACATTGTTGGTGGAGCAATAAACGGCGAGGATGGACGTGAGGCATTAGTGCGTAAAAAGCTATTGGAAAGTTTCTACGGTGATGCATCCCCTACAATATCTATTGGTGATGATTGTGTTGTGAATGATAGTGTTGTAGTAGATAGTGTGAAAATGGAGGCAAATCAATTTGATAATTATGATAAAGTGTTGAGTCTATCTGCTACAAAACAAGCAAGTTTCACAATAACTACAACAACCCAAATAACACTACCGTTCAATGCAACTAAATCAGATTTGGATTCACCAATTTTCACCCCCAAAACATACACATTATCGCATATAGTCCACTCACCACTCGAAACATTACTAATAACAAATGAATATTTAGCTTTGGATATACGCACATTAGACTCAACCATGCAAACATTAGTTTATGAAAATTATTCCAAATTTATTAATGCTACTGATGCTATCAAATGTATTGGTGTTAATGTCAGTTCTATTAGTGGTGGTGAACAAATGATGACTACTACTTCGAATGAACAGGAACCAAACATAAAAGGAGAGGGGAATACAGCACATGAAAATCATGGATTACAACGTTTACTAAAAGGCATAAACAATATCCAGCTAACATCCACCAAATCAGAAAGACTCTTACATGAAAGTAGAGAAGCAGTAGCAGAAAAATTACGCATCCAACGTTTATTAGTACGTTTAGATGCATTATTATCATTACCTACTACATTACGAACATATATTTCTCAAGGTAAATATCGTTTAGCTGTACAAAGTCATGGTAGTGCAACTGAAATATTAGGACGACATTCAGATAAGGGATTTGAAAGTTTAAAAAGTATTGAAGTGGAATGTGGAGTTATATTGAATGAGTTGGTGATTGGTCTGAAAAGTAAGTTAATATATTGGAGTGGTGGTAGTAGTAGTAGTTATGATAATAATAATCTTTTGAAGGGCCTGAGTGGGGATAATCGGACTGCAGGTAGTAGCACTTATAGTACATCAATGAGTCGTCCACCACCACCAAAATCAATTGCAGAAATATTTGAATGTGCTGGTACAATACTTATGTTATATTCTTCATTTACACCGGGGTTTGATAAATATCAATGTCAAACATTGGCATTAGCAGCATGTGGACAATACTTAAGAGAACTACTCACCGGAGATACAAGTTTAACATCATCAGGATCTCCTCGTGGGAGAAAAAAGTGGGGTGCTGCACTTACATGTACCGACACTGAAAGTAAGGCCGCTGTATTGGAACTTCCCATGTCGTTTTTAGATGGTATATTGGAGGCTACTACCTTGTATGGGGTAAGTTTCCCATCGTCCACCCCAACAGATAAGACAGATACGGGACAGGATTCACTTCAAAAGTTTGTTACGAGCAATTTTGACAAGTTTATTAGTCATGTTCACATGCTTTTGATCCAACAGAGTGATGATGATGGCAGCAGCAACACCAAGTTACAAGGAACAAGTAGTGGAGATGATGACGACGGAGAAGAATCCAATGATAATGTTAATTTCCATCAAGTATCAATTGCCCTAGGACATCTTATACGGTCAATACGTGAATTAGCATCAGGATTGGCACTCCCAGAGGTTGGGTTAGATGTCTTATTGGCATCAACACTTGTTGATCAAACTATGGAGCTGGCAGAAATGTTAGTAAGGAGACTTGTATCGAGAAAGTTCCATCAATTAAGAAGTGTGGTCGTCACAGAGTGTTTGGCACCGTTGGTGATGGAGGTATCAAAAGCAGGAGATGTTTTTGTCAAACAGGATGGTGTAACTTCTTCTACGCTAGGGGGAATGGTTCAACTTGCCAATGTCGCCCTATCCGACGGACTGCAAATGGCAGACGACTTGATAAGAGATACACTCCAATATTCTCAGGCAAATCTCATCACAACTCCCGTGAACACGGAAGTAATGAAATTGGCCGTACAGCGAGAGGCCAAGCTGTTTGGATTTTGGCTGGCGTCGACACTTGAACAGTTGGTAGGATACCGTAATGATGGTTCATTATTGGAAGTACATGATCATCGTGAGGAAGGAGAGAATGATTGGCAACAACAGACAAAAAAAAATAAAATCATTCCACAATTGAAAATTGAAGAGGTCGGAGACTGTCAACACTGGACTACTGCACCCTTCTACTATACCCATTCATCCGCTGACTCTTTTAAGGAGGGTGATACATCCAACCTAGTCATGAATCTTCTCGTGCAACTAGATGACGGTCTATCTGATCGAGCCTATACCAACTTTCTCCTTGCTATTTGTGAAATGTGCCGCCTAGCCGAGCGCAGCATAGCCAATACCCTTAACCAATCGATCCAATCGGCCATGGAAGAAGATTCTCGAGTGGCAGACTCAGCTAATACGTTATTTGGCAACTCGGTCAATCCCAACAACCGAAAAGGGAAGGAAGGCTTAGATTCGGAGCAGATTCTATCCAAACGGTTTCAACTGGCTGCATCTCGCGCTTTGGCAATGTACACAATGAATCGTGGTGCACATGCTGCATCGGAGATTTTTACAGATATGTACTGTCTATCAGATGCTCGTGATCCATATGCCATTCCTCACAAACCTCGTAGTGGGTGCCTCAAGGTGTTTGATATTGTCAAGGCTTCCTGTGAAGATTGCATTACTATTGTTGGAGGTGACTTGTTTGTTTTGCCATTACCACCATTCCCAGATGAGATTGAATATACCAATGTCTTTGGCGATCGTTTGACAGAATCAAGAGGAAATGGTGGCGGTGGTGGCACCTCAACTGGTTTGCAACTTGATGTTGAACGAATGTTCATTGAGAAGAGCCAAGTTTATCCTCACTCGTTGGATCGAATAGAGTTTACTCGTAATAGCGTCACATCAGGCATCCTTCGCGTAGCTCTAGCTGCTTTTATGGAATGTGTTCGCTCTAGCGTTGTTTCATCATTAGGTTACCGACAGTTAAAGGTGGATGCTATCTTCCTGCGTTATATTATTCCGCATTATGTCAATGATGAGTTTGGAACAGATGATGCAAATGCATGCTCTAGCTTATTGAATATAATCGATGATGTCATGCTCAAGGCAGAACAGAGATGCTTGGACCATGAGGTGACTAGCGATGACGACTATTACGATGTGAAGAAGGATGAGATTTATACCCCCTTTCAGATTGTGCAGAGGTATTGCAATGCGGACAAGGTGGTCAAAAAAGTGTCATTCTAGTCGATTGGAAAGATACAACGAACCATTGGAAAGATACAACGAATAGTTTGCAAAGAATATTTTTTTCGGATGAAAAGAATGCGATTCTTCGTAAGAGTGTGATATGGTTGTAACCATGTTTGCCCACCATTAATACTAGTGCCCATCTTTCTTTCACTCTTCTACTCTAGATACTGTCCTTTCTCCTTCCTTATGAGTTTGATCCTGATGAAGATCCAGGCGGCTAATCCAGTTTGTTGGTTGAAGACTTTCATTATTACTGGAAGAGGGTCAAAAGCGCATCTCTCCATCGTACAGTGGACTTCATTTCAGCCACTCCAACAGTTGTGGAACAATTATATCCACGAGCTTTGTGCCATTTGCTTGTTGGAAGTCTATTTCAATTGGTGGAATAAGCTGGTCAAAGAACCAACCCTGGTGATGAAGAGTTGGTTTGATAGTCTCCAAGGTGTTTCATTGGACAGCTAGTTGAATTTGCCTGCGCCCCCACGGAGTTGAGGCGACACAACCCATTTAGCGAGGGGGTAGGCCCCCGAGCGCACAAAAATCGGGAAACCTTGAAACTACGCTACACCTACCGGTAAATGCGGACACCTATCTAAAAATGATGTAATGGTAATTTTAAGTAGGGTTTTATCTAAATTAAAAGTAGGTGAGGTTAGAGTTCATCAAAGGCTGTCAGTTTTCACATATGGAAACTCCAGTTTGGATCCACCCTTTGTATTAATTGTCTGTCTGTCTGTCTATCTATGGTAATCTGCACGGCCTTTGAGACGAATTAGTCTCATTTTGAAGGACCCATATCTCAGAGCCAAAAATTGGACCTAGATAAAAAGTCAAAGTGCTTAAGGATACTTCAGACTATTTCCAGTTTAGTAGTGCTATCGGTTTTAGGGTGAGGAGGCCATATGATTGAGTTACAGACGTCGGTATGGCCGAAAACACAATGATGAACAGGGTCGAGACTAATTAGTCTTGATGAACCTTAGTATCACAGCTAACACCCTAGTTTAGGTCTAACCTATACCTATATTTTACCTAGTTTTGGGCCCTTTGTTAGCCATAAATAGGGTTATGACCACAGGGGATCGAACTCGGGGGTTCATACTGATAGTCACACACACAATTTCACAGAAGTAGGCGCAGTCTAGTGCTTATATCTTGTCTATAGCTCGAGATAGACACTGCGGAATTTTTTTTCCTGAAAGCTGCTATCCTTAGCTTTAATCTAAATATAGGTTTGCCTATGGTTAAATCAACTACATTATAATTTTCAAAATTGGAGACTAATTAGTCTCATTGAGACGAATTAGCTATGCCGTGCAGATTTGTCTGAATTTTGCCCCATCTGTATTTAAAGATGGTTTTTGGGCAATATGAAATTGTACGCTAATAAAAAAATGATGTTCATTAATAATACCCATATTTGAGATATGAATAATTAATCTTACAATACATGGATAACTTGTCCCATATATTATCAGTTTTCATGTAACACCTGAAAGGTGGAGAAAACTCTATTTTTGATAGGATAGATAGGACCCCTTTTTGTTTAATTGCGGGACAAATATGCACGATACCAAGACCAACACCAATTTTTGGGTGTCTTGACTAAAGATACCGTATGGTATGATAAGGGGTATGTACCTACTTGCGGAAGTAGAGTATGTATTCGTATGGGGTACAAGCTAACGAAGTTGGTAGAGTAGCGTGTGATGAATGACGCTATTTAACCTCAGTTATTCGTATAGCTGCCGACAGTATAAGAAGAATAATAGCGTCATGGCTTGGCATATTAGTGTCTATCATTCTCATTCTATGGGTCTGAGTGGTATGTTGTGATGTTCTAGGAGTGTAAGAGATCCGTCACCCATCACCCAACAACATCACCTTCGAATTGCAAAATGATGTTCTCTTCCTGCCGAAGATAAATGAATATTGCAATTACAATCATAGTATAGATAGGTATAGATGTACATCGGCCATATCTGAGGAGGTAGTGTAGATATTGCAATGTGTTGTGCTCTAGCCAATGCATCAGAAATGATGACACGATATGAGAAACAAGATTATGATGATGTCTATTGATTTGCAAAGACAAGTGTAATCGATGGACGATAGTTTGATAACATCCAAGTGAAAGAGACATTGCAATATACAACAATCAACCAGGGGCGTTCGTAATATATGAGATATAATACGATAACAACAAACATAAGTTCTAGGGAAGAGTGGTAAGTGTGTTTATTTACTCTCTGCCGCCATCACTACTCATTCTCACATTTCCGAATCGACTGCTCGTTTGATGTTATACATGGTATTAGTTTTCGAGACGGCTGTGATGATGAAGAAGAATATATTCAAAACATTCATACGAACATATGATATGCCCCCCACACTTGTTGAAGAGTAGACGGGCATACATAAACGCAACCAAACGACAAGGAATTGTAATTGTTATTAAAATAGCAGATGTGTCGTGTTTATCTATCTACTGCCTCGCTATCTAAATCTAATAATATATCTTTTTGATTTAGTAGTTGGTCATTAAGTAATTAGATATATACTCTACTAGCAAAAGTATTTACTGCTTAGATATCATTGCATCTATGCCTTTTTGTAACTGATGGGCCTGGTATTGCAATACTAATAGGTCCGATTTGAAGCGTCTATCTACCTGATGTCTATCTACTCCTTTTTACATCGCTGGTTTGATGAACAATCATCTACTATCTCTCCTTTAGATTGCTTGTTCATATCTAATGCAATACTTCTATATACAGCCTTGTCGTCTTCCGTCATACTATTCCAATCTTGTAGAGCCATCAATCTAAAATGCTCAAATGTTTCTACTTTCCTTTTCTCCTCTGTATCAGGATCTCTGTAGTATGCATTCTCATTTTTAATAGTTTTCTTCCTATGCTGCCTCTTCTATCTTCTTATTCTTATCAAATGGTTTGTATAAATTGATATACTCCTTGAATTCGTTGACGTCTGTAAAATCGTTTTCTTTGTTAAATATCTCGATCGATCTTCTTTTGATGTACACATTCCATGCATTTAAGTATGATGGTCGACGACGCTTCATGTTCATCGTTTTTTGATATGATATAATCTTTTATGTTGTTAGTTCTGTTCAATGGCGGCGGTGGTTGGCTATGTGATATTAGCAAAAGCGTAGCAGATGGGAGGATGGATAATAGGATGCTCTCTTTTGACGTTCATAGCATAGAGAAGACACATCGATCAACTCAACGCAATAAATAGCTCATTATTGCAGAGAAGCCCGGAAGAATACACTTAATCCGTTTGGCGATATTTGGCGATCACATCTGTGAAGGAGGAGGATGATAAGTCCCATTGTGCTTGCCCATGAAAACTGCCGGCCCTCCTCGGGCCCCTCGTTATTATTACTTCATATTGATGTTCATTCCATCGTTAATTTAATATTATGAGTCTTTCATCGGTATTAGTAACGATACCACATTCACTTCTTCATATAAGATACATCTATCTCTATTTCCGTACACATGTCTTCTGTACATAGGGTAGTACCACATTCTATCGTATTAAATATATTGATAATGGTGTTGTTATTGACGGCCTGTGTGGTGATTTCCATCATTACCGATCTAGTGGAGTTGTGCAAGTTGTGGATGATGTGTCAAAGATAAGTAGGGGGGCAAATGCAACAATTACTAATTATTATTACCCTGAGTACACGGATGGTGAATGTGAAGATTCAGCAGATTCTGACAGCGATGATTATGATGATAATGATGATGAAAGTGATGTCGACGATTTCTGATTATTCAACTCACAACTCATTTGTATAGGTAGTTATAAAATAATTTGTAAAGTTTTTACTCTCTGTCTGAAATACACATGATTTATATCAAAATATGATTACTTTGCTCAAATTCTTACACTGCCCATTGAAATTGAGGTGCTCTCTCAAATAGCACTCGTACTATCATCTTCTCATTTATCATCGTCTTATTGATGTACAATATATAATAAAGGTATCTATCAGAACATTGTGTAACAATCTTATATTAACCTCTGTGTAACAAGTACCTATCTCTTATATTAACCTCTGTACCTATCCCAATTAACTTATGACTCCCAATTAATATGTTGTATGATTGAGACTACATAAACACAGCCAGTTGTTTTGGTGGTAGTCTCCTTCATAAATGTAGGCAACCTGTTAGATGTCGTAATACAACAAACTGTACTAATTAAGGTTTATCTTATGTACCATGGTTCTTGTGCCTAACGAATTTTCACAAAGAGACCTGTGCAATACCACTCTGCATCTACGTGTTCTGAGTAATTCTATTGCTCCTAAATACGCTTTCTTCAGCTCAATCATATGCAGTTGCCACTGCAGTGATACATTCTCTTCAAAGGGTGAACTGGGATGTGTATAATACAAGTCATTCTCGTAATATAATGGGTTTTTTGATGATTCACAAACATCCACTAGATGATGATACTCAGTTTTGCAAAGACATGATTTGATTCTTCAAGCAAACTCTTTGATAGCTGCATTAATATTAGAGCTACTTCAGTTTCCACCTGCTGTTGAGATTGGCGAAGAAAAAGTGACAGTGCCTTTGTCTTCCGCACTACCGATGGAAGTAGTAGTGGCTTTGTCTTCCAAACTACCGATGGCCGTGGCAGTGGCTTTGTCTTCCGAACTACTGTTGCTGTTTTGCCTACGATTTCTTTGTAATCTTTTTAGTTAAACTAATCAGGTCGGCATCCTTCGTAATAATATCATCTGTATTTTAATCAGTGTTAAATCGACGATTTGTAATTGAACCTTTAGCCTTGCAATCTCTAATTGATTGACAGATCATATTTATGCACTTCCGGTAGGGAGGAATGGATTCGATTCCCATAATCATTATTATACCGTTGACTTACATACTAGTTCTTTTGTGACTTTTACAGTATTTTAAACATAGGTATGGATCTAGAGATCATATGGTACACCCTGTGAAAACTGCCTGCCGGCTCGGCCTTGATGTACAAAGAAAGATATGATCAGTACATCATATTAATAAAGAACAGCTGTCAATAGTGGTACGAGTGAAGTACTATGATATTGATGTTGAGATGAGTGATGTGTTTTGTAATAACTCGGTAACAAATACTCCGGAGACAACGGATGAGAGAAGAAGAAGAAGGAGGAAAAATAGAGAAAGGATAGCAAGATAGGGGAAAGCATCCTAAGAAATCTTTAAGTGATAAAGAGTTGGATGATATACGAGAAAAGGGGCCTTTGAGGCAGAGAAAATATGTGGCAAATAAGGCGCAAAAGAAGATCCACGCTGCAACTACTATTGAAGTAGGTCACCATGATGGTGGGAGCGGTGGTGATGGTGTTGTAAAGAACAGCCCCATCGACAATGTTGATACAAATAGATGTAGATGAGGAGGCAGGTTAGGTGCCGGCCGTGTTGTTGATATTGAAGGCAACAATAATAAGTATACTACGTATGGATTGGTTGAAATTAATAATGATGTTGTCCTCATAGATGACAACAATGACAATGATGATGATTGCGCCACTGTTGTGATATGAGTTATGAGAAGTTAGTACAAGTTAAGGTCGCAAGACATATGAAGAGAAGTATTGGGTGGTTAGAACACCACACCATGCATGCGCCGCGCCATGCATCCGCCGCTCCCTAATTGCGCGGCAAATTCAATATATAATAAGTTGTTTTTATGTTCTTACTCTATCATGCATTGGTTGGGCGGGGCGGTGTCAACACTCAATTTTGTGGTCAGATTATGCAACAATGTATATGTTGCAACTGCAATTATTGGTAGTAGATAATAACTACTTTAAATCACAAACAATACTACTAGCCGGTGCTCTATTGTAACAACAGTTTTGGCACTACCAAGTTCTACTGTGGATTGTAAGTGTTCGATGGACAGACCATTACAGTCGCGGGAATAGATCTGTTGGTTGTTTCTTTGAGGACCATAAGATTGGATCCATGTTGATATTATGATATTTTTCCCTTTTTATTCGAGTACCAGTTATAATTCTCTGGAAAATATGTCTCGACACCTTGCTTCTGAATTAAGATGGTTTCCACTCGCAGGGTTAGATGTGTTTATGACGGGCGCAGGACTTTAGGATATCTCTTCGTGTGTTCGAGTGGTATCTCGTGGTTCCATTCTTTCTTGTGCCAAAATTTCAAGAGTCGTTTTGCGCACCACTGACATTAAGAATGCCTATATCCAGGCACCAACATCTGAGAAACAGAAATAGAACATAATCAAATAAGCAAGTGGGGTTTATACTCTTCAACAGTTAGGTCATTTCTTATATCTGTTGAACATTTATTCATTTTTCTATTTCAGTTCAGCGCTTTTTCGCTTTTCTATTACAGTTTAGCACTTTTGCATTTTTCTCTGTTACAATTCAACATTTCTCCTTTTCTATTACAATTCAACACATTACGGTTACAACGTCATCGTTTACAAATGTGCACCAGAACCCATTCCGAGTCCAGCACGGCCACCTTTTGAGGTGCTACTACGGGACGTTGTTGACTTTGCTGCATCAGTTTCGCTCACAGAGATACTGGCGGGTAATCCAGTACTAGTATCTCCCCTCTGTGCCTGACTGACACTTCTTTCATTACTGCTATTATCGGCTCCTCGGCCTCTGTAAGAACCATGATCATATCCTTGTCCATGACGTCCACCGTAGTTACGGCCGCCACCTCTACCTCTAAAGTTATCGTATCCGCGTCCATAGCCACGATTTCTATGAAAGCCACGGCCACGTCCTCTTCCAAACCCTCCCCGGGCTTGATTGAACTGGCGTCCTCCGCCACGTCCTCCGCTATTAAAACTGTTTCCTCTACTCATGTAGTTACGAGGTGCTTCGCCTCGCTCGGCTCTTCTTTCACGTTCCGCGGTTATATCATTGCGTACGTTATTACCCAGGGCGTTCCATTCACGCGATGGTATACTGAAGACATTCCTATATGTCCTCCCATGAGTTCTGTAGCTGTAATCAGTATCGCTCCTAGTCGCTTCACGGACAGTTCTCCTTGCAGACCGAGGGGGGTGAGCTGGTAAGTTCAAATTGCCATATTCATCTGCAATCCTTCCAGTGAGGTATTAAACAGCTCCACTATAATCCTTTCTGTATGCTGTTTTGACTTTGTGGACATCCAAGGCTAACTTGTGGTTATTGTGAACCGGCGACATCATTTCAACTAAAACTTTTACCTTGTCTTCATCCGCCAAGCGGCGGTCAGGATTTCTCTCGAGGATATTAAATGCGGCAGTTAAACTGTTCGTTTTATCAATAAATTCGTTAATGTAAGTCTCGTCACCGTATAGTATCGCGCCTTTTGCAATAGTGCCCAGTGCCTTAGCTTCTTTATGTTGCCTAGCATCGGAGCCCTCGTGCTGATTGTACAATTGTTTCCATGCGGCTGCAGCATCACTGCCCGAGACGGGGGAAGATTCATCGACGCTGTGGGTCCTCACAGTGTCCCAAGCGGAGGAGTTGTTGCGGACGGCAGGCACCAGGATAGTCCAAAACTTCTGCACGTCATTCTCATACCAACTACCCTCATGTAGCAGCTCATATAAACGCCTTGTTTCTTCATCTGGGGCATCATTTTCAGCATCCCATTCATCCGGCTTATCTGGGCGTATGAGGTAAAACAAACTTGCTCCTGTTTCACTTGGAATATTCTTTAAGTAGCCTGTGAACAGATCGAGCCACATGTCCCAATCCGTTGTATACACAGGGATTTTCTCAGGCTTTACTATAAATTTACCTCTTTTCTCGTCATTCTTTTTAATAATATCATACAGTTTCAGGGTGTCCAAGGTTAAATGAGGATGTACACGGTCTTCGTGATCAGGGTCTGCCAGTGGCTTCCCTCGATATTCACGCTCCTTAGCCCAAAATGCAAGCAGGATAAGGAACCTCCTGACTCTCATGTTGACTGTAAATTCATTTTCGTCATCCTTATTAAAATTGGAACATGAATCCTTAATATCTTCATCTGACATATCTATTAAATCACTGAATGTTAGAAGGCCCGTGTACTGGGCAAATGCCGCTGCTGCATCTTCCTCGTCGAACCCTATTACCCCTAGGGCTGTTACCATAGCCGCCTTGTCGTCTGCCATTTCTACTGTTATAAATTCTTCTAGGCGGTTGCGGTGGTACTGTCACTGCCGGATAGTTAATTCTTCTTGGCGGCGCTACTGCTACTGCCGCAGGATATTCTCTCCTTACCCTTATAGGTGATTTCTTTCTGGGTCGAGTTACCCAGTTCGTCAATGCCGCAATTGCCGCTGCTATCAATGCCGCTGAGATAATTAAACCTATGTCGGCTGGATCTGTTTTTACTTCTGCGACAAATTTCATTTATAGCTGCAACCTCTCTGTCACTAGCTTTCTTATTCTCTCTGCTGCGATCTCTCTATCGTCAGCTTCCCCCTATTCTCTATAAGCGGTTCTATTATTCCGCCGGGGATTCTTGCGCTTTATACTTTTTCTATCAGCGTTCACTCTCACTGGTGACGCGCGCTTTTCTTATTTTCTTTTCTTATGCAGTTTTCATGAGAGGGCCAGTCTCAATCGCTTTGCGCTATTCTTTTCTTATTTCTTTTTCTTTTACTTTATATTTCTTTTTCTTATGTAGTTATCAGTGAGGGGATCAGTCTCAACTACTAGCACCGTTACAGCACTTTTCTCTTCGATTATAATGATTAATGTATCAGCTTCGTAGCTGTTCTGGTTATAACTATTGGGTCTTTGATAAACCGATAAGATATATAACTAGTTATTATTCTCTTTATTGATGTTCATTCTATCGTTAGTTTAATAATATTATAAGCACAAACTCTGATCAATCCAGATGGATCTTTCATTGGTATTATACAATACCACTATCGCTTCTTCTTCATCCATCTCTATTTCTGTACACATGTCTTACTGTACATATGTAGGGTAGTACCATATTCTATTGAATAATACAAACACACTCACCAAAAAGTAACATATGTCGGTTGATTTATCTATATTCTCTGCTGCGTCCCCGAATGAGATATAGCGCCGTCCCGTGATAGTGATTTTATTGCCGTCCCGTGATAGTGATAATCTCTCCTTGATAATAATACCATCGTCTCAAAGCCACACAAAAAACGGATAGTTGCATCCCAACAGCTGGTTGATGTTGTATGACTACTGCCAATAGTTGTTTATGATATGGTATTGTTCAATGTTTTGTGTTGTTTGTTATTAAAATACCGTAGGTAATTGTAACATTATAGATAATTGTTTTATAATACTTGTGAACATTTTGTTTGTTATTAAAATACCGTAGGTAATTGTAACAATAGTAATAGATAATTATTTTAATACTTGTGAACATTTTTGTGATATTTGTAATTGCCATTGGTAATTGATATAACTGCCATTAACATACAATCGGTAGTAGAGACAATTATTAAAATCCAACAAATATTATAATATATTGTACTTTGTGTAGAAAACAAGAGACGTACAAGGTTATGGTTATCCTACCTATTATCACACTGTTGCAAGCTGTGACTGTGCTTTGTTGAAACGATATTGGGAGTCTTTGGTTGCATTTCCGAACAATTAAAGTAAAAAGGAGGTAATTTAAAATATAGAGTTTTCTTTAGTGAAAACTGATCTCAAGAAACTATCAAAACACTTCAAAATATAATGAGAGAAGTTGCATCAAAGATGGATCGGCCAAATGTATCCACCATAAAACGTCGCAAGCTTACTTGTTGGAACATATTCACAAAACGCAAGTCATTGGAGAGTATGTTGCAGCGTGAATTTGTTGATGACAATAAGTTTATTGGGTATGTTATTGATAATAAAGAATTCAAATACCAAAGTAAAGAAGAACGTCATAGAAATAGAAGGAGAATCAGAATGAATGTTGGAGTAGCAGATAAACTCTCTACTGGAAGCATTAGAAAAGAATTCAACAATCTTACTCTTGATAAAAGATATTTCTATGATGAATTAGCCCACGCGCTCACTAAATTGAGAGATGAAGATGAACAGGATAAGGAAGTAGAATAACAATCTTGTAGCTTAGTAGCAGCATATTGATACATACATACTTGTTTTATTGTTATTAGTCAGTATATGTATATGCAGAAACAATGAATATAACCGTGCCATTTTAACAGATATTTGATTCCGTGGTCAACCAACATAACTCCACTTCTTCTATTTAACTCATTGTTATTGCATTCTTGGGCACTAGATAATGAAAACTCTCATTGCACCTCCTCAACTTTCCAAACCCAACATGTACTTGGTATATTTCATGACCCATTCTAGAATCATTGTATTGTCGGATTACCAATGGTTCTAGTGACTAATCCCTCGATATGGTTGTGCTGTATTGTTTATTGTTGTGCATGTGTTGACTTCAAGGCCTATCGGCAGCAGTTTTCACAGACTATTGGTTTATGAAGTCTAATCTTATACTAAATCATCACCTAATAGCACTTCTTTCCTTATTAGCAGCCAACCTCTTCTGACCCTTCTCCGCAGACTCATTGGCTCTAGCAATAGCACTTCTTTCCCTATCAGCAGCTAACCTCTTCTGACGCTTCTCCACAGACTCATTGGCTCTAGCAATAGCACTTCTTTCCCTTTCAGCAGCCAACCTCTTCTGACGCTTCTCCACAGACTCATTGGCTCTAGCAATAGCACTTCTTTCCCTTTCAGCAGCCAACCTCTTCTGACGCTTCTCAACAGACTCATTGGCTCTAGCAATAGCACTTCTTTCCCTATCAGCAGCCAACCTCTTCTGACGCTTCTCAACAGACTCATTGGCTCTAGCAATAGCACTTCTTTCCCTATCAGCAGCCAACCTCTTCTGACCACAACAATCGGTATCTCTTACTTGAAATGAGTTTACATCTCAGGTAGGTTCGTTATGAGTTACGATATGACCTCAAAAAAATGCAAATGAAAATGATTTTTAAGGTAAATAGTATCCTCCACACACAAAAATAGTATCAACCATGATAATAGGCCATCCTAGGTCGGCCGATGCTCATTCAATGTATATAATTAGAAAGGTTTGACATGTGATATCTCTTATTAAGGAGTAGTAGATATGCTAATCCACCGGCAAACCTTTCTAATTATTTATATTTAACTAGTTATAGCCCATTAGGTAGACCAGCCACCCATCATCACCATACTAATACTCCGATTGCAACACATATAGACCATCATAATAGACGTCCGGCCACGTCGAGTCCTTTATTATGACCATATAAAGAATGTAGGGTGGTCATACCATGATGCAAGGCGTTATCGTTCGACGCCGCGACCCTCAACCACATCAATCAACGATGATGCACCATGTTAGTGTCCTTTCGAGGGCTATAAACGGTCTCTAACCATGCTACCGGCGTATCGATATACGCCTATGGGTGCCTACTAAACATCCATACGGCAGGCACTCGCATCGGTGTACTCCGGCGGCTCCTATGCCGTCGACAGCACCACATCAGGTAATTGCTTATTGCAATAACTTAATAGGGAGTCCAGAGTAAAATAGTCATCGCTGAAAATAGCATTTTGTACTGTAAAATGTAGCGTATTAGCGATGATTGGGTATCGCTATTTAGCGATAATGTACGCTCATTCGGTCAATTGTTGTGTGACGCTTCTCCGCAGACTCATTGGCTCTAGCAATAGCACTTCTTTCCCTATCAGCAGCCAACCTCTTCTGACGCTTCTCCGCAGACTCATTGGCTCTAGCAATAGCACTTCTTTTCTTATTAGCAGCCAACCTCTTCTGACGCTTCTCCTCAGCATTCATCAGACTTCTCCTCAAGCGAGGAAAGCAATCATTCATTTCCTTCTGAAAACTTTTAATCAATTCATCAACAGTCAATCGCCTTTTCTGCTGACTATACGGCACCTTAAAACATCTCATCATAGATAACTTATCTTTAGACAATTTCTTCCAAATTATTTCCTCTACCTCATCATCAGACTTGCCAACTAAACAATACTCCTCACGCTTCGATAATACATAAGCCACTCTCAATCGACGCCGCTGATCATTCGAGATGTTTTTGTTGTTTAATAACATTTCCTTCGTGTATTCAAACAACTTTCCTCTTACTCCATAAACCTCTGGCAGGATCATTGAATATCCCAGGAATATCCCAGTCAACGTTTGATAAAAAAATGAGAAAATAATAGAATCTCTTTTTATCAAATGCCTATCCTATGTACTGAAAAATCTTTGAATGCAAAATTTTACTATTGATAACCAATCTTTTGATTTAAGACTATCATTGCATGACGAGTGATGTGCCAGCATGACATCACATAATGCCAATATCATGGTCATGACATCATCACACGTATGATATCATAGCATGACATCATATACGATATCATGGCATGACATCACATACGATATCATGGCATGATATCATATCATTATCATAATAAACCATCAAATATGCCTCCAATTCAACGATCGGCTCTTGGGGATACCGATTGGATGTAGATTGGCAGATTGGAAGATATATTGGAAGTATATATGGAGATAATGAGAAAAAGAGTGAGCTCATCTAGTCATTGATATCATGGCAAGATAACACCACTACTAGATTACATATAATCTACTGTATTTGTATCCATGGGCTGGATTCTGGATACTCATTACTGCAGTCCTAGATACCGGTGGCAAAGTCTGCTTTCGCCAGCACAAGAAAGCAAAAGATCGATCCACATTGCGCACAGCAATAGACTGTGCTCACTTTATATCGATAACCTAGTTATATATCTCTATGCTTATCTTGGCTCTTAGTGTAGATGTATTACATCTAGTAACCACATCGTCGATATCATTGTAAGATAATATCACTGATATCATGACACATGATAACATCACTTGGTATCATTATCATTGCATGATAAATGATAACAACTCGATATCATGGCATGATAACACACTCGATATCATAATCATGGCATGATAACACAGTCGATATCATGGCATGATATAACACCATGTCGTTGTGGCATGTTGCCATACGTACTTATGAAAATAAATTATTGTCATTTTTCTTACTCTCAGTCCTATCCTCAGTCCTCAGAATAATAATTTAGCAGTGCGTTCCCCCCAATATTATTACCATTATTACTCTACTTAGAATGACATCTCCGATACACAATAATGACATTGCAGATGTATTTGATATATTGCTTCAATGCTCTATTAATCTTGATAGTACCGCAGATAATTTTCAAAGAATTGCAATTCTAGCTGCAAAATGCAAAAATAATAACATCACAACTAGAACAACTTGTTGCGGACCGCGAGGCTATCTGGTTACAGAAAAGAGGCAACCATCCACATCGTCAACAAAGTGATCAACCTCGAAAACGAATACACCGTCCTAAATCAGATGATGATGATATTATTGATAAATTACCTAGACGCGGACCTGGATTCTATAATTTTTTAGGTAAAGAGCTATTCGAGAAGTATAATAATGTAAAGTTAACAATGAAAGAATATAGAGATGCAATGGATAGGCATAACGAGCAAATCAATAAAGAGAAACAAAAACACCAAACAGATGATGGATTGCTAGATAATAGTGGTAAATATTGCAAGCCGTATGACCCTTGAATAGATATAACACATCCCACCAAACCACAATATAATATGAAAGAGCTCGGATTGTTAGTGCACCCCAATAAAAATTATATGTTCAAAATAAACAATGATAATATTGAAGTTCGTGTGATGAATATATTAAATGAGATGAGTATTGATTTGAAGTATCTCATCTCTGATCGATTTCAGGAGGATAATAGGATCACCTATGTTATTGGAGATGACGATGTCGAAACTATTGGACCAAACATGTTAATGGAATTTTTTAGTCAATATTCACATAATAAATACCACCCATTATATCAGCATGGTAGTATTATGTCAAACATATGCACACAACTAATAAAGGTTATGGATAGTCTATTATCGCTATTTAAATATCATGATGATGGAGGTATCTCTTATGATGAAACATCCCTGGATATGATCTTATGATGAAACATCCCTGGATATGATATGCAAGCATATAGTAGACACGACAAGGCCATCACTAAAAGCAATTGCAATGGAGATTCATAGTAATATTCTTATATTACAAGGAGGGTACTACAGCAAATTGCATGCTATAAAAGTTGCAACAACATATCCAAAATATTCAAAGGAGAGAGGAGATGCTATCCAACATATGGTCAATAACAATAGGTATGTGCCGAGTAAATCAGCATTGGAAAGGCTAATGAAAATGGAAAAGGATGGGCAATTGGTAGTAGATGATGAATGGAATACTAGTAAAGGCGGTCAGAAACGTCCATCCATCTTATTAGAGAAGGAAAGATTTCATGCCATTGTGGAATATATGGAACAACCATCTCGTGCAGAAGTGAATTTAAGAAGAAGTTATATGAATGATTATGAAAAAGCAGTTGACATATGCATGACAAAAACTGATGAAGAAGTAAAAGAATATCTTAAAAGGCGTGGAAAGCTTGAAATGTATGCAGATATAACCGCCAAGAAGAAGAAGGAGGAGGAGGAGGAGAAGATGGGTGTTACAAAACAAAAGGAGGGAATTCAACAGCCATCGAGGGACATACAAATGAAACAGCTCAAGGCCCAGCTCAAAGACGAGGTTCCAGAGTCAAATAGTCCTGTGCAAATACCACCCTATATCCATGATATACTTTCTGCACTTTACATTACCAACCCAAACTGGATATCCAAGGAAACTGCCAAGTCCATTGAGCATATCTTGACCTCCGATTTGAAAGTAAATGATGATAGCGTATTTAAAGGGATTAAGGGTATCAATGCCATGATAGAAAGAGATATCAAGGAAGAATTTGAGCACCAGAAAAGGATGACTCCATACATGAAACAGCAATGCCTGAAATATAGCTTTCTACACAGGAAACCTTTCAATCCTGTTAAATATGTTAAAAAACTAGAAAAAGATGCAAATGGCAGAGAACGGGATAGAGTGAATTACATACGACAATATAACAAAGAAATACATGCAAAGATAAACAAGCTGATGAAAGAAGAGCAAGAGGAGAAGCAAAAAGAGCAGAAGAAGATAGACTACTACAAGCAACAGTACAACCAAATAGGTTCATTAATATTGCCATTACACCCAGTTAGGATAGAGATGCTTAATACATCTGAGCATTACAAAGTATATGAGTTCCAATCAAAACCGTTAATAACAACCGCTTTGTATTCTCCACCAAAGTTAATTGAAGTTTGTAACAAGCTGGGGCTGACTGGCGAAAGGTTGTACTTCAATCCAAAACAATTCCCAGTTACCAATCTTGCAACTGCCGGAGACAATGAAACATTTCAACAATTAAAACGATATGTCGTCGACCAGTCATCAGTAGCTGCTAATTCTCCGGTTGTATTCCATGGTACCGATCATGGTTGCAAAAGATTTAGTTGTAAACATGCCCGCTGCAAGTTCTCTTTTCTAGTTAAATGGGATCAATATGGGTATTATATCTGCATTTCGAGGCCCAATCCAAGCTATGATGAGGTCCATTCAATGATTCATAGGAAGTGTGTCGTTGGATGTGAGTTTCATAGTCACTAAAAATGTAATAGAAAGATGAATTAATGTAATGAAAGATTGCTTACCTAATAGCTCTTGCTCTCATCTCTGTTTTTGTCATTAGCACTCTCAAAACGACTACAACCGGCTTAATAACATATGGTAGATTGGGATGGTTGCAAACATATGAGTGGGCGGATAAACATAATATCATACATTTGTGCACATCATATGCACAAATTCTCACATATCCGAATCTCTACGACCTCTAGCAGCGACATAATACCGTCCCAAACAAACCAGTATTTGATAGGGATCGAGTTCTAGGTATTAGTTGGATGATCGAGGGCCGATATATAATATTACCACCAGCCACCGAAATATCAAAAATAGAGAGATTTGTAACAACCCTTTAACACTCCCAATATATTATCTACAACCGGCGTAATATTTGAAAAGAAATTGATCTGGTATATCATATGAGAAATATGGATGATTATAATGCGTGCGAGAGGAGACAGATATGCAAATAAGACCTGTGAACAATATAAATTTACGCTCACATCATAATATACACATAATCTCACCTTGTGATGTTTTGTACAGCAGAATTATCGAACTCGTAAATCTTAAATCACATGGGATTATTGTAAATCGACGAGTACATAAGTACAAACCAGGATAATTGATAAGATTGTGTGTTGGATATACCAAATCAAATTATTCAACTCCTCATAAAATGATTTTTGTACATAGTGTGAATTAACCAATTGCAAATCATATCTTCAATTAAATGATACCTCTTGTAATCTTGTAATTGTATCCTGCTGTTGCCGATAATACCTCTTCTGAATATACCTGATATATTATATATTATATTATGGCTGCCACACACTACATACCTATGTAACTCTATGTAACACCTACCAAAGATGTACGAAATCGTAACCCGTAACCCGACGCTAAGCCTACTCTGGTAAGTACCTACCTTAATCTCTAAGAAATGACCTGTTACCTTGTGATACCTTCGCAAATAGAATGAAAATAGGATACCATCTGAACGTAGGAATTAGTACGACAAAAAGGTATCCTGGTATCCTTACAGAATGGCCAGACAGACAGTTTAACCAAAGGGTGGATCCAAAATGAGTTTCCCAATGTGAAAACTGATATACTTATAATTGTTCTATAGCGATAAAGCTAAGAGCAGTGACAATAAAGTCAATGTAAACAAACAAGTAAAAGGTAAAAATTAAATTATAAGGTCCAGTTCATCGAACTAATCGTGTCATGGGTCCAACACCATGGTATCTGAATTCCACGTGTAACCATAATATTGCGTACTATTTGACAATCTAATCATCAAGTTGTATTGCAATGTGCCTCATTTCATTGCATTAATAGATGGAGGAGTGAGTCGTCATACCGTGCATAAATTTATTGTGTGTTTGTAATTAATCTTTTGTAATAATAATCACTATTGTTAAGCACATACACTAACCGCGGCAAAATAAAACACAACTTACTATTGCAATAATAATAGGGCATCGATGATCTGTGGTGACGGTGGTCCGTAGATTGGGGCCAGTGGTTAGTAAAGCGTTTTGTTACATCGAAATCAATAATCCATTAATCCATAAGATTAGAAATCACAAGCCAATAGTCTGTGAAAACTGCTGCCGATAGGCCTTGAGTTGTATGGTCAATAACATGGCTAAAGTTGTTGCTCTACTAGGAGGAGCATCATCATGAACACAAGATATGCACATCATCGATAATGACAATATTCTAGCTTAAACTAAACGGTAACTAGTACATTATGTTTATATCTATATATATATACGTCGGTGGTAGGTCATCCTATCATCAAAATCAAAGCATCAACTTATTGATGATGATGGGTATTTTGGAGCAATAAAAACTCAGTTGCTGAAAGTTATCCTACTCAGCCAATAATACAGTATTTTCATTGTTTATTTTGAACATATAATTTTTATTGGGGTGCACTAACAATCCGAGCTCTTTCATATTATATTGTGGTTTGGTGGGATGTGTTATATCTATT
>Ga0214478_100373_pt1 | contig 26324 bp, 14 predicted proteins | sample M1_20Mar14CPVII9_2_FD_178001 | JGI IMG/M metagenome (GOLD analysis project Ga0214478, IMG submission 178001) | Marine eukaryotic communities from Monterey Bay, California, United States - M1_20Mar14CPVII9sort6BwellD7 | ecosystem: Environmental > Aquatic > Marine > Unclassified | place: USA...
TCTTCAAGGAATTGTAGTGAACATAATGGGCCCGGGGGAAAGATCTTCTTCTTCGGACCATTTCTACTCTCCTTCTTGACTTCTTCATCAAGATTCAACCCAGTGATCACCTTCTCATCATCGCCACTCTTCCTTGATGACTTTGATTGACGAGCCAATGTTTCAATCTCTTCCTCAGCATCACCATTTGAGACGCCATCATCTTCATCTTCATCCTCAAAACCTCCATCATGATTATCAAACAACATTGGACTACTGTGGTTGTCATCCTCATCATCCTTTTCATGATGAGCTACAGATTTGGCTACATCGTTTTCATCACTCTCGGGGCTCAATGTATCAGGTTTTAAGGAGTCATTCTGTAACAAATCCAAACCAGCAAGGACATTATCATCATCAACACTTTTATCTTCTTCTTCATCTTCATCAAGCGAAACTTGGCTAGATTGTTTTGACTGAGCAGATTCAACACGAAGCTTGATAGTCGACAAGGGAGAAGTCTTTTCCTTCCTGCCGTTCTGAAGTAAAGCATCTACATCAACGTGATCACTGGAAAGTGAGTTGAAATCATCTTCATTATCAATATCAAGAACACTTGCATGCTGGTCATCCTCCGCGGGAGTGTCATCTCCATCCGTAGGAGGATCAGTGGCGTTGAGCTGCTCTTGACTTGCATCATCTTCAGCATCCTCCATTTCATCAGCATCAAATCCACCTTCATTATTATCAAACTCTATAGGATCATCATCGTCGTTGTGGTACTTGTTCTGTGGTTCTTCCTCGACACTCTCCACTAGATCTTCTCCCTGTTCATCTTGCATTAGACGTTGTTTGGATTCAATATCATCAGACTGATGATCATTAAATACCGAAGAGGACTCAAAGTCTTGAGTGAAACACTTGGATGAAGAAGTAGCAGAAGTAGTCAGATTGAGATTGGCAGCAACTCCTTGAGATGCATTATCAGTAGCGGCAGTGGTATTCTCAAAAAGAACATCATCCTTGTGATTAGTATTAGTTTCACGAAATGTTTGTTGATACTGAGACGATGCTGTCCTCTGAGCATTAGCATCATCATGCTGATTGTTATCAGTAGTAGACTTCAATCCTGGACAGTGCCAAGTAGCCCCAAAATCCGGATGCACGTAGTAGGGTTTCTGCTTTGTCTTTGACCAACGTGTCTTCCATCCTGAAGGAAGTTGGATAGCTGTGGAAGTTTTTGATTGCTGATGTCGAGTAGGCTGATCCGTGTTGTTGACGACAGACTTAGCCGTCTGGGAATCAATAGTATTGGCACGTCTTAGTTCTTGATGAATGTTGCTCTTCTTTGAATCATGTTGGACTTTGGTACGAAAGATATCAGAGACATTCTTTGTTTGTTGACGATTAGTAGGGACAGGGAGACGATCTCCACACGTAGTCATTGATGCTTGTGATTCATTCTCCACGTCATCAAGTGCCGTCACCTCAGATCCATCAATTGAATATGATCGTTGTAATGATGATCCTCCAACAATTGATCCAATCACAGAATCAACCTCCCTGTTGTTGTTATTTGCAGGACCACTGTTGAGCATTGCCTCAAGAACACGCTTATTATCAGCTTCATTTAGAATACTACTACTATTTCTATTTGATGGTTGTTGATGATTGGTATTCCTTTGGGGTGCAACAGACTGATGTTTGCTTCTCCTTTCAACCTTGGAAGGTTGACCATGAGACTTCTTCACAACTGGCTTGGCAGCTTGGTGCACATCATCTTTCCCATTTAGGGGAGGATCAGGCTTGTTCAAAGGAGAAGTAACGAGAGGTGATACTTGTTCTGGAGTTGGTTCTGGAGTTGTACACACTGTATCATCAGAAGGATCAAGACCAAGAGGTTCGCGTCTACTTCTTGTAGGCTCCTTCTTGGCTACTTCCTTGGATGATGGGAATAGACGTTTCAAAGAAGCAGCAATAAAACCGTCTTTACCGTTGTTGGTCTTTACCCTAGATGGAGCAGCACGTTCATGCTTCGATGAAGGATCTTTTGTACTCTTCGTTAATAATGCTGAATTGCTTTTGTGATGCTTCATTTTCAAGTGTCCATCTTTTGAAGACGGATCTGGACGTTTAATAGGCGAGGGATCTCTTCCTTTTGATAGTGTAGTAGTAGATGAACGATGCGTATTATCTCTTTCTTTTGATAATGTAGTAGTAGACGATGACCTCTGCGTAGTAGACTGTTGTCCTCCCTTTCTTACAACTTTCTTACTCGGCTTTTGTTTAGCTCCTTTTCCTACGGCAGCAAACTCTTTAGATAAGTTGTAGGCACCAGCAGTAGCTGTTAGATTAGATGTCTTTGGTGTCTTTGAGTTACGAGGACGTTTCTTCTCTTCCTTCTTCTTCTCCCCTTGCTTGCGTAGGGCAGTCTTTGATGTTTTGCTTTTCTCTCCTCCTACACCCGAAGTCGTCTTGCGCAAGATGAGAGCATTACCATCTCTTGTACCGAATGGTTTACGCTTCTTCTTTGTTAATAAAGTAGACATAGTAAATGTATTGCGTTGTGTTTTATCTGCTGATGTTTGTTTGTTGTGACGCTTGTAAAAGGTATATTAAATCTTTTCTTTTTATTAAATCAAGCAATGTTACGCCACCGCCGCCGCCAGTACTAAACGATTCTAATAGATATCTCTTTGTGTACTTGTGCATCTCCATGCTAGACCGTGGTAATTGTTCATCATCGGTCGATGATACCTCGTCATCGTCCATCAAAGAAAAATGAGAGATTTTTGCCTCGTGATTTCGCTCACGACTAAAAAGAGACTCACGAGCTTAAACACATCTGATCTTCGATCTGTCTCACAACAAACATACATGGAGCAGATGATCCGTGCTGGATTATATCATTAGTTTGGAGTTTGGCGTATTCTTTTGTGGAGCAACAAGTGAACCTAGCGACAAGTGTATTCACTCCTCATTATATTATTCATACTATTACTTTCATTAATATTATTAGCTGCCTGGAAGTTATTGAAAAATGAGTGGAAGATATCAAATAGAAGCCGCTAAATCCAGGCTAGAATTGTCCAAGAAGTGGGTCAAATCAGCTCAAGATCAACTAGATTTAGCAAAGAAAGAGCAAGAAGAGGCAGAAGCATACTTGCAACAAGTTGAGGCACGATTGGAAGTTGTTAATGTAGATTCAGATGGAGAGGAGGACGAGCCTCCAAATACTAATGATGACGGACGCAAGAGACAACGCAACGACTGCTCCGAACCTGCAACATACAATACTACTGCAGTATCCAATACTCTTTCCAACAGCAACGGTACAAATACTACCGCGATATCAAGCAGATCTGGAAATAATGCAAATAACGACGGGAATTATGTACAACAACAACCTAACGGCGACAATTATGTACAACGGGCTCTTCCTCCACCTTCAGCATCAAATAACGGCGGCAATTACCAGCCACCACCTCAACAACATCAGCCACCACTACCACAGCAGCAACAACCAATGATGATGTCAAATATGATGATGAATAATATGAGGAATAATATGAATATGATGATGCAGCAACCATATCTTCCTCTGCAACAACCAATGTATCAACCTCCACCACCTCCTCAATTCCAGCAGCAACAACCTCAACTACCAAACAATCTATACCCTTTGCTACGTCAGTTCTTCGACTGATGAATATGTTTCTGTTGATAAATATAATGGCCGCCAATTTTGAGTAGTACTAAAACTAATGGTTTCATCTTCTCATTGGTAAATCCTTTACTTTACCCAGTTGATAATATCCTACTCCCCTATCCAAGCAGTTGTTGTATATATTATATCCCTCCTTTGTTTATAATACATAAAATCCCAAAACTATCATCATGAGTGAAGATAACACCACTATACTACTCCTAACATCTTAGCAGTTGTTGCATATATCTACCTTTATACCCCTTGTTTACAACGCAAAAAGTCCTGATATCATCATGAGTGAAGATAACACTATACTATTCGATAACGATATAGTGGCCGATGATGCACTTAATATTGGACACACATCACCACAAAATGGTCCCTGTACGTCCCACTGTGGAGTTGATGTATGTGTGCAGCCAGACTGGAAGAAGATTGAATCAGCCGCAAAATATGGGAATGTATTCTCTCCTTCTGCATTAGTGTCACCCCATTGACAGAGATTCTGATTGAAGCTTTGAGCAAACATCATCATGTAGTTTGCGTTTGTAACGGATGTCATATTCCATGTCGAAATATCTTCATTAAAAGACTGCGCGTCCTGAAACATGAATGATGTTGAATTGACTTTTGAGATGTCCCACTGCTTTATGCCACCGCCTTGGAATGCTTTAGCGCCCGAAAAAGTTCCTGTCATCGTTTCAACATTTGATGTATCCCATGCAGATAGGTTACCGTTGAACTTTGTTGACCCTTTAAACATCCAATTCATATTGATTACACTTGAAGTATCTGTTGAGAAATTACGAGGAATTATCAATCAGAATGAGTATGAAAAGTTTATCATAATTGAAATGCCAGAAAACACATGCTCACCCCAACCGGATATATCCATATCTTCATTAAAGTCTCTATCCTGAAATAGATATGACATATCTGTAACACCTAAAACGTCCCAACTTTTGATATCTCCAAATGTATTGAAAGCTTGATTTTGCGAGGTTACATTAGTATAAACTCTGACTGCATCCTTTATGTTTTCATTGGTTAATTTTGTTACTGATTGTCCATTGTTGCAATGAATGAATACTAGCAATAAGAAGATGGTCTTCAAATAATGTACAGTCATCTTTTAGATATGTGTATAGAGGTGATACCGGAGTAATAATAATATGTAAATGATAATAATATAGAGAGGTGATACGATATCGGAGTAATACCTATATTATAATGAAGAGAGATACCTTTTCTGTAAATAAAGTGCATATGATATGTAAGCGGATCAGTAGTATATAAAACGACAATAGCATATACTGATAATTTACACCGATACCCGCTCCTCAGCGCAATAGATAGTGAAAGTATACGATATCCACAACCTTGCAAAACACATTGCAACAAAACACATCACTATCACATAATAATCTTCTCACATAATGTGTACTGCGATATATATTTTGGGAGCTTCTCGTGACGAACAAACCCATTATATAAACCAACGATATAATATCAGCATATATCACTCACCTTATCAATAATAGTAGGAGGATCTACCATCACACGGGTAGATAGAGACTTTGCCTCTTGCTTTTCTTTATGTCAAAATGAAACTTCTATTTCACACCAAAAATGAAGTTTCTAAATAACTGAGTTAATTTATTTGTTTGCATAGTGAGGCATATTGTATTGATGTTATTAGAAGCGAGCGCGGTTAATGAGGGTCTTGGAGTATATAGAAACCAACTGGGTATGTGTTTATTTGATGGCAGTACATATCTTACCGAGCTATAGAGAGGCAATCTAAGTTATCAACTGCCTAACGAAGAAGAAAATTATTATATAAACGAACTTCTGATTGAGTTCTGAATTATATTTATTCAGTATGGATCATAGACAGCAGCAGCAAATACAGCGTCAAAGTTCGTCAAGTGGCCATCAGCAGTATCAATACGCTGCGCAGGGCAGTAGTAATCATCATCAACAATTTCCTCAGACACATCAAAATCAAGGTGCACCTATACATCTCATCCATCAGATAAACAATCAGATGTCAAATCAACAACAGTATAATATGCAACAGCATGCTCAGCAGAACCAACATCCACACCATGCACATTATACACAACAGCAAATGCAACATGCAAATCAGGCAGCTCAATTTCAATCCCAACATTCACAATCCTATCCTTCCTCGCCATTATCACAACAGCATAATATGCAGCAATCTCACAGCAGTAACAGTTATCAACCACCAGTTATCAATGGACCACGAGCTAAATGCAATCAAGTTATATACGAGGCAATAACAAAATCATGTGAAATTGCAGTTAGAGGACGATGTACTAATTTACTTGATGATAACATGTTCAATACGATGGCTAATAGCAATGTTGGAGGTAATAATAGAGGATATTCAGATGGTATGATAAACACACATAGCAATACTAGAGATACAATTACAACAGGTAGTTATGGAAGGAGAAATACAATAACAACTACTCATCATGCTGATAAACGACGGTCATGGAATTATGGTGGTAATCAACAACAACAAAGTTCATCAACAAGTACGTCAAGTAGATTCAACATTGAAGTGAATGAAGTACCAACAATACGATCAACAGTATCATCAACATGGAAGAAGTCTATACATTTGCCATTGAGATTGGATATATATTATGAATATGATAGTTGTAATGATCAACAACAGCAACAGGAAGGTGCACCACCACCGCCGCCACAGAGAGAATTATTGGAAAGATGGTGTATAGATTACATTCCATCAACTTCATCCTCTATACAATCTCAATCATTGTATAATTCATTATCATCAAGTCCATCAACATCTCCATACTCATCTCCTTACTCTAGTCGTATCTTAACTGGTGCTATTACCAATTCTCCTCGTACTGATAATAACAAGTCATCATCAAGCTCAAGCAGTATGTCACAATTACGTCAAGTTTGTAAACGAATAGTTATACTATTAAGAAGTTTACATTGTATGACACGAATGTTACCATCATATCAATTGAAATGTGCACTAATATCGAATATGTTGGGTGCAGTTGATGGCGTTATGACACAGCAACAACAGCATGGTCATCCACAACAATCTAATCAACAACAAAGTGTAGGGTGGGGTCATATTGGATACTCAATACATGTTGGCGATGAACAAACACAGCAATACGACCCTCCATTGCCATCACCATCATTTCAACGACAGACTTTACCAAGTGTATCAACGCCATATGGTAACATGGTATTGAGTGTGATGTATGATGCTACATTACAACCTAATCATATGTTGTATGATATTATTGAAAGGAGGAATGGTTGGTTGCATAATCAACATAATCAACAGCAACAGATACCCCAGCAAGTGGGCATGATACCAATCAGTGCGACGAATACACAACCTATCCCGATTAATACACATGTTGTTGGACAACATGCAAATAATAATAGTCCAGGTCCACTGACAATCAACAGTCTACCTCGAAATGCATCAAGGAGGAGAGAATATGGATCATGCCCACCAGCGGCACTAATGATGGGTGGTCATCCTGCATCCTTTGGAAGCGGCGGCCCTGCATCCTTTGGAAGTAATGCTCAACAACAACAACGATCTCGTGCAGCATCTATAAATATCATATCAGATTATCATCACTCGCCACGGTTGAAACCAACATCAGCATCACCAGGGCAGAAGAATCATCTCACACCCAGTAGTGCTGACGCTTCATCTCCTGCTGGGCAAAATAAACGTGTTATGAGTGGCCTATCATTGGCAATGATGAATGAAGATGATAATACAAGTCCTGTTGAAGATCAAGTACCTCCTTCATCGAGTCCTCATGAGTTGCATCCACAAGCACAGCGGGAAGTTGATGCATTGATATTACCATTTGGATCACCCATGACTCGTGCTGCTTTTCATAATCCACCACCAATATTGTCTAATGAAGAGAGCGAGGCACAACCGCAGCAGCAACAAGCATACTCATCAGGTGTAGAGGATCGTGGTACACACTTTTTTAAACAGCATGGTGGATACGGTTATGGGTATAACGGATCAAACTTGCAATTCACCGATGAACAGCAACAGCAAACGAAGGAGGATCAGGTTCCTCCGCCACCATTTACACCATCTTTGGGGTTAAGCATTAGTCCCAATCCGCGTGTATTGAGCAACAACACACCTCCACCTCCATCACCAGGGACAACATCCCTTCGACAGAGCAGAAGTGGCACACCCCCGACATCTATCTTGTCGAGTCGACCATTGATTAGCAGTCCAAGACAATATCATCAACAAGGATTGATAGATAGCAGAAGTGGTAGTGATGTCCAACGAAGTAGTAGACACCGAGCAACATCATCATCGGCGGTAGATCTTCTCCCACCAGTAAGTACACTTGATATGCTAGGCAAATCTCCATTCGCCAAGAGTCGTAAAGAAAGATCTTCTGGGAAAGAGGGAGACACCAATACAAGTAGTAGTGACTCTGGAGGAGGCGAAAAGTTACTATCCTCTGTTCCACGAGTGGTAAATGATAAGAGTGATAGTACTGGGGTGTCAACTCTCGGAGGAGGAGAGGATACAGGATCGTCGACTAATCCAACGGGCTCTGCTACCGGTCTGCAAACAAATAGCAGTGACAATCGAAATAGAACCAATACAGATTCAGGTGAACAGCTTCCATTTGCAGTAGATGATGATGATGATGCCAAACCAACAAGTGAAGGAAAATCCTCAGATAGCCCTTTAAAGGCTAGTGGTATTAGGGCAAACAGAGAATTATGGGGCAGTACAAAGGCTGATATGCTTGGTGATGACGGTCCAGGAGGTATTACCCTTGGGGTAGCAGAAACCATGGCTGTGTCGTCATTAGCTCACCGATGTGCAGCCGACTCAAAAGTACGACTGCGAATGTTTGAAAGTTCACCGGCAGTGGGAGGAAACGAGCAACTCTCCAACACAGCTACCAGTGTTAGTCGTCCATCCATAAAGGAACAATTATCAGACTTCAGATCGTTTAGAGCTTCTCTAATGATGGATAGTACAAATGAGAGTGACAAAGATGAGTAGAATATAGATACAGGTACTCTTACACAGAGTTATAGACAGAAACTTTGTACATAATGACAATTAAACTGAAGACCGACTGTTTGTGTACTATCTTTTGATCTCATGCTCTGCCTCTTTAGTATCACTCGACTTTGTCACACTCTTTTCAGCTTGCCACCTCTCAGAGAGGCCGCGCCATATGACCGTGAATAGTATACTTTGCAATGCATTAGCAAGTAATCTAGTCTTTAACCCTCTCCCAAACAAGCCTCTAATACCATCCGCTGCCAGTATCAGTGATATTGTTTCTGCATATGTTGTTTTTGATCTTGTGGAACCTAATGACTGCTTTGTTGTTTTGATTACTCTCATGCTATTAGCAATAGTATCACTCACAATACTTGATATGAATCCTATCAATGCATTCCTTGCTGTTGACCACTCAATACTCATTATAAACTTGTTCTTTGATAACAGATTATATGTGTAAAACCACGGAAAATGGCCGATAAATGAAGATAAAGCATTTGCAAGTGCTCCCGAATAAAGCAAATGGATATTCCCCTGGCGAACTTTTGATAATAGCTGATCCACTCCCTTCTTATTCTCAATCTGAGATACAGTCTTCAGTGTATCTATCGGCATTAATAACATACGGCAGAAACCCACAACTAATGCAGCAATGGCTACCTCTCGTCCGGGACCTAAATTAAAGCTCTGCAGTAAGACTCCGACTCCATCGTTTGCAGCTGTACTTATAAATCGTGATATAGGAGCCTGAACAAGCGCATACTTATAGCCAGAGTAGAGTCGTGGAATTCCACCCATACCATACAATGTTGTAAGTGCTTGAATAAAGGATGAACCATATCGATATTGATAGTTTATTACTGTCCGCAACCACATGAGTGATAGCACCTGTATAACACCTGCAACTGCGCCAGGTACCCCACCGCCTAATGCTTTGTTCATCGCTTTTCTAAATATACCGTTTCCATTTCGAGATGATATCGATATCTTTTTAGTACTATCACTTTTCCGTAGGTGTGTAGTTGATGATTGAATCTTCACAGCAGTATTGTTATTAAGTGGAGGAATACCTCTGATATTATTCACCACAACATCAACATCTTCTTCAGCATCGATAGTTTGATTGATACAGCCAGCTGGGTAGAAAGTAATAAGTAAAAGTACTATCCAGATTTGCCTTTTTATCAGTACCATCCTCAGCTTTGCAATGCTATTCTTACTGTTCAAATCGACGATAAGTATTATCGATTTATCAATATATCATATTATTATCAAACATACTCAATCACTTCATTGATAATTGATAAATTATGATAAATGATAAATGTCAGTTTTCATGTCAATGAGAAATGAGAAAACTCTGTTTGGTAGAAGGGGACACAGGATCTGAATGAAGGGCATATCATCGAGTGTATCTTTGTCTATGCTATATAGTGTCTAAAAGTTATCATCATAATATACGCATTCAAGCGTAAGCCCCTCGGGAGGCGCAGGCTTGCATGGATTATCCTTCCGTCTTAGTTTCTTGTCTCCTTCCTCATTGTTATTCTGAAGCAGGTATATCAGTTGCTCTTCTGCCATTCTACCAAGCCAAACTTCTATTGCCGTACCGACCATATTACGTACCATCTTATATAATGCTCCTTGAAGTAAAAAATCTATTCGATAGTTCCCTTCTTCACCAAGAAAACCCGACTGTTTCTGATCATCAAAATCAGGTGATGAACTTTCATTTGCAAAAGTATAGCTTTCTTTCAAGGGCTCCTTTACCAACTCTACTCTATATACTGTTCTGATAGTATTGATTATCGTCCCCGATTTCTTTTCATTCTGTTCAATCTGACCGCCGAAGGCTTTGAAGTCATGTGTTCCTTCATATAGTTGTAAGATTGACTGCAATCTATCAATATCTTGCTTCGTTAAAGTATATGGCTCAATCATTGCAGATTTAGATGGTCTGTGCTTGGATGTTGTTGGTACAAATGATGGCCGATGGACAAAGTGAGTACGAGTATATCTTTCTTTTGGATTCCAGAGCGTTGGTCCCAATGTGAAGCGATAAGAATACCATTTGCTGTTTGCGGATTGTATTGCATGCCATGGTCTAGCTCTAGCTGTTGTTTGTGTTGTTGATATATCTTCACTTTCACCATCATCTGATTCTTGATCATATATAGTCCATGTATACGGTGCTAGTTGTAAATTGAATATCCTTATATCCAATGGTAACATTCTATTCAATGAATGCTCCAACTCGTTAATAAAGTCAATGCATTTTTGTTCTTGATCATCGTCATCTGTTGTGACCATTATCGGTATCCCGCTATCAATAGTTGTAGGTGGCAATGGTGGTACAAATGGAATCTCATGTGGAAGCAAATCAAAATGTATAGCTTGGCCACGAGCATGTACGCCTGCATCAGTCCTACCTGCACCCAATACTGGTATACGACGATCTTGAAAACGCAACTTTAAGATACTTTCAATTGCACCTTGTACTGTTGATCTATTCTCTGTTTGTAATTGCCATCCATGAAACTGAGTACCATGATATGCTACTCTAGCACGAAATCTAGTCTTCTTTAGTTGATTATTTGTAGTTTCGACATCATGATTTGTTGCAAAGTGATATATCGAGTGATGTCTTATATTATTTAAATGACAGTATCTTATCGGTTTAATAAATGATATAATACGAGTGCCGCCGACAACTGGCAACAACATGCTTATGATCACTTTGATGAGGAATATATAACACCATTGCATTGCCGAGACAACTATTGAGCAAGGGGAGAGTCGTACTAGAATCAAAATGATGCAATAAAAAATTAAAAAAGCAGGGGGAGGATACGGTTGCGGTATCCTAGTATATAAGCCTTCTTCCTGAGCTCGTCAAGTTACAAATGGTACTGGCTAGACCGATTGTGTATAATGAACAAATATGTACTATTCGTCAGTACCCAATTTTGATCTAACTTTGACATCAAATCAATCAAAACAATCTGCCAAACTGCATCTTCAAGCAGCCAACAATGACCAACCACTAATTGATTGGCCCTATCATAATATGAAGTAGTATGAATGATAATATAATGAAGAGAAACATTAGGGAGAGAGACAACACGACGGCGATGATCTCCTCAAGTCTACCCGACGACCGACAACAACTATCACAAAGAGGTGGTACAACTCAACAATCGAAAACCAATGCCAATCACAATGAGAAGCCACCTTCACCTACACCGTCAACTTCCATACCATTACCAAAATCTCATATCCATCGTACTCCTTCGGAATTGCAATTAGCTGATGATCAAAAGAAGGCAGATTACGAGGATCTCAGGATGTTCTCTCGACTAGTTATAGGTATCCAATCACGATGTCTGTCAACTGGTTATGTCCACCCAAAGACTAAGAGTGCTCTAGATGACATAGTGCACATGAAGCACGTCAAGGATGACGATCTCAATACTACAACGAGAAGTAGATTACATCCCCATGCCGAGGAAGACGATGGTTGGGAACTAGCCTACGGTGGTGACGAATCATCATCGATTGATACCCCAAGACCATGTCTCCCGCTTGGCATGTCAGAGAAGGCACCATCTGTTGTCAAGGAAACAGCTCCAAGCAATGTTTCAATATCACCCACCTTTTCAAACAGTGCTTCTCTGCCTTCTTCGGAAGGTGATAATGAAGAAGAAGGAGAGGACGAGGATGATTGCGTGTTTAACTTGGAGTTGTAGTTGACAACTTCTTTTTGTATATATTATGTCTACTGCCCGCTACTGCTATGCTACTACTTGATACCAAGTCCTCGTCAGCTATGAGGATATGATATCGCTATGTTATTATATATTGCTATATGTAAAGAGAATGAGAAGTGTTACCCTTGAGAGGTTCAGGAGAGACCCAAGTGTTGTGGTATCCTAAACTTTTGAATGCTATACACAAAGATTCACTGCTAGAATCCCTGTGTAAAGTTGAAGCTATATGTAAATAATATAAATCAGATATGCTATGAGATGCGTATTATTCTTTCTTCACCAGTTTGCTGCATACCTACTTCTTCTTTCACAACATCTTTGGGGTTTATAGGGTACGACAGTCTTCTTTATTCGAATCATGTGAGTACATTGCTATGTAAACATCTTTAATCAACACGTAGATAGTTGCAAAATAAGATTTGATCAAGTCTGTTAAGTCTATTGATAATCAAGCTCCTGAGCAGGCCACATACGAGACACTTCCAGTTGGCACCACCCGCCCGTACGACATACAAGCGTCTATGCCTTCGCCAAACGGCTGAAAGAGAGATTTTGAATATTGGATCTCTGCTAAGGCAAGATATCGGTACAAACACACTTTCTTTGTTACAATATTACTCTTACTTATTCGGCCTGTTATTGGTTGATATTATCCTATTCTACGATTATATAAGATTTCTAAAGTCGTTGTTAGTTGTTAGTATACAGATTTGGTACGATACATATAGATTTGCTCATAAAAAATTTGCAATCATCACACAAACACAAAAAAGACGATAACAACATACAATTGCAACATATATAGTTGACCATGGGAAAGGATCTAGCCGAAGAAGCACATAAACTTGCAGATACTGTGGCGGAGAAATTGCACATGAACGGTGGTGAGTGTATCATATATATCATATATGATTGTATATCGATACACACCCCCATTATATAAATTGTACTAATATATCTCATATCATACTTCTTATTGTATTATCTCATATCATACTTTCTTATTGTGTTTATCATACTTTCTTATATATCTCATATCAATATCATACTTTCTTATTCTAACATTATATACACAGACAACAAGGATGCTATCATTGCAACCCTCATCGAAGAGACTCGTGCCCTTCGTGCCACGGTTACCAAACTCGAGGAGCAAGTTGATCATGACAAGAACGCGAGCTTTCAATACTACTCAAGTAATCTAGTAACAACATATGAACCTCATAGAGAATCTTACATCCCCGATCGAGGTCTCCCTGCTAAATTCGTTGCAGAACGGATTGAGAATGCTCATCTGTGTGATTTCAACCCCCGGCTAAATACGAGCTCGTATGTTAATGTTGTTAGTGAGGAAGAAGAAAGGAAGGTTGCATTAATGGGGAGTGAGGTTAATATTGCTGATGCTAGCGTCTACCCAGCCTCCATCAATTTGCACAACAGGACAGTGAATATGATTGCCAACATGTGGCACTGTCCACCTGTTCCCAACGCTGCTGATGATTACGCCGGTGCTGGTACAGTTGGAAGTACAGAAGCATGCCTTTTGGCAGGATTAGCACTCAAATTTCGGTGGAGGAAGTGGTATCAAGCTCGGCATGGGTTGAGTGATACTGAGATTCTAGCCGTTCGACCCAATCTTGTAATGAGCTCGGGATATCAAGCAGGAAAGTCTGCGTTAGTATCATATCATATATCTTTATCGTTTGATCGCATGTGTTCAATTTGATGCCTTGATGATTTCAGTGCTTCATCTGGCCTTTTGCATCTTCCTTTGATTGTCTTTGCAAGCCGTATGCACTAACTTGAGTCACTATCGCCTTTCTTCCTCTTCATAAACCTCTAAACGCGCATCTTCCAGCATGGGAGAAGCTCTTTAGATATTTCGATGTAGAGCCTAAACTCGCCAAGCCTAACTTAGTTAATGATAAGATGGCTATCAATCCCAAGGATTTAATCGAAATGTGTGATGAAAAGACAATTGGAATCGTAGGAATACTGGGCAATCACTACAACGGCATCTACGACCCAGTGTGGGAGATCGATCCGTTAGTATCAAAGTTGAATGATGAGAAGGGATGGCAAATCGGAATACACGTCGACGCTGCTAGTGGAGGCTTCATTGCACCATTTCAAGATGAAATGGCCGATAAGGTGAGTTGAAATGTGTAGTTGTTGAACAATGAATCGTATTGTACATATGATGTGGTTTTGCATCTTCTCTAACAAATACTCTATATCCTACATAATATACCAGCCTTTTGACTTCCGTCTTCCAAATGTACTCAGCATGTCGAGCTCAGGTCACAAATTCGGTGAATCTATCTGTGGTACAGGCTGGATTGTGTTCAGGCATAAGGAAGACTTATCGGAACATATTGCAGTTGAGGTGACTTATCTTGGTGGTAAGTCTGAGTCCATGACACTCAACTTCTCTCGTCCAGCTTCGGGGCCTTATGTTCAGTACTACAAGCTGTTGAGACTTGGAAGGCAGGGTTATAAACAGAAAGTTGCGAATCAAATGGCCGTGGCCAAGTATCTGCGTGACTTCCTCAAGGCTCAAGTTCACAAACCCAGTGGAAAGCCACGATTCAAGTTACTTGATGGAGGCGACACTGCATGCCTTCCTGTCGTAGCTGCTCGTATTAATCCAGAGGTGAGTATATGCGGCCAATGATTAACATTGTCTCTTCTCTCACTCCACAAACTTTACTAACCTAACTTCTCTTTAATGAATCATCAACAATAGCTCAACCTGCACTATAACGACATAGACATGCAACACGCTCTAAGTGAGTCGCATTGGTATGTATCAGGTTACAGCCTCGGCTTTGAGAATCCTATGAACATGCAATTTGAGGATCTATTCACTGACGTCAAGAGCGACGAGACAATGTTTCGAATTGTGGTCAAGAGTAACCTCACCAGAGGACTAGCTCTGGATCTGACAAATAAGATGGCAGAAGTGATAGAGGTTCTTGATAGTATGGATTCTGGATATGAGAGTCTCCGTTCCAAGGTTCACTACTTGGGTGCTAAAGAAGAAGACGTTCCTATTCTAGCCAGTACGCCCGAAGACGTTCCTACTACTACTGCTCATGCCGAGAGCGTAAAGTCATCTGGGGATAGACGACCTGATTTGAAGAGGACGAGCCTGTTTGCAAACTCGTTCAGGAAAAGGTCCAACCCTAACAAGATTGTGACACAGCATATTTGTTAATCTTGTAAAGTATCTGGCTTGGTTTGGTAGTTGAATAGAGTTCGAGGGAGGAGTTAGATTGAATAAAGTGAAAAGTTTTGTTTGTGGGCTTTACCATAGAAGTTGTACACCAACTTAGTAGTGTTAGCTTAATATAGTACTAATTGGTAAACGTTGAGTATTTATTCCATGTAGTCAGGGCAGAGGGACCAATAAAAATAAGAGATGACTTCTTATTCTATATAAGCACAAAATCATCATCGTCATCATCATCATGAGCATTATCTTCATCACTCTGCATTGAAAAACCATCAATATCATCAATCTTAACCACACCATTACCCTCAGTTCGAATCATATCATTTATTGCGGCACTAACATCGACTTCATAGTTTGGTGTCTTATCCAATACTGTTATAATCTCTGGCAACTTGTTCGGTTTGCAATGGTCTGTTGATAACTCCTTGAGTAGACGTTGGAAGAGTACAAAGTCGGAATAGTCATGGATGTAAAATCCTAATGCACAACTTGGATCTAGGCTGGATAATGGTATCGATCTTTCATGATTAGCATGTGATGTTGTCGATGAAAAGTGAAGTGAGCGGAGGTATGAGTCAGTTAATTGAACTTGCCACTGATACCTCGGTGCTGTCTTTGTTGTTGCGTTGGTACTATCATTATTGCACAATACTTGTGTACCTCGAGGAGCCATTTGTACTGTATGCGGATCTAAACCATACCAACCCCCGACATCATCTTGTTCGCCAGGAGCATCATCTTTTGATGGAGGATCTACCGCATCAGCACCATGGAAGAAGAGAGCATGACGAGGAGTACCACCCAACATACCCACAGATTGCGGAAACGATATCAACTTTGATAATGTGCTGCCGTAATTGGAGGTAGATATGGATTGTATCCCGAGGCGCAGTGGCAGCAAGAGGAGAAGCGATGTATCCCACTGAATATCATCGTCGTTTATGACGTCTTCTTTTTGTTGTTGCTGTGTTGGTGGCCGCAATGGATCATCTATTTCCGAAAGTGACAATGGGTCATCTGCACTTGTTTCCCTGTCACTCACAACCGCATCACTACCACCACTTTGATTCATAAGCTCTGCAATAGCATCCAAGTAAACACATCCCTCTGTTGCAACATGTATTCGAAACATATCACATATCAAACCAGCATCAATTTCTTCTTCATCGACACCTCTTTCTACATTCAACTTATTTGCCAACCGTTCTCTTCTATCAACATGCATCTCATTTAATTCACGCAATACATGACAGGCAGTGGTTGGTCCATACCATTCACCGGGTAATACTCCCAATCCTAAACCGGCTGCTACCATTTGATGTAAGGAGTACCAATGAAATGATAAACCTCCATTGCCATAATCTTGTTGTTCTATGTTTGTGGATGATTGCTCCTTTTCTTGACTACTCTCATTCTTTTCATCACTCAATGTACTATCATCTTGTACCAAACTGTAATCGGGATGGTTTGGAAAGTCTGCAAACCAATTAGCAATCCTTTCAACTTCTACTGGATCAACTAACTGTTTCCAATTCAGTTTGTGATGTTCTATACTACTACTACTGCTAAGACTTCTAGTCTGACTTATTTCTCCTCCTCTTCTCCTATTGGAATTGTGTATTATCGACCCTCTCTTCTTCACACCATCACTATTAGTTATACCCCTACTGCTCTTCTTCTCTTCAATTAATGTATAATGCCGTCGAACAGTCTGTGCTAATAACATTTGTGCACTCCGTAGCATACATCCCCACCCTGCATCTGTCTTCATTCCACCATCACCAGTAACGCCACTTAATCCACCCCCGTGTGTTATATTACCAACTAAGGATTGTGCATTGGTAGCTGAATATGGAGATAGTGGCACTACAAGATCGTTACGGTAGGTTAACCAATACAATTGTTTGGAGTAATTGGACATTGCTTTTTGATCTCGTGATTTGTTGAATTTTGTCCCGAGAAAGTAGGTTGTATGTTTAGTTGAATGTTGAGGTATATCAGATGCATGATAACTTGCTGATATACCATCTATATAATTATCTTCATTGTCAGAATCATCATCATTATCATTATCACCATTATGATGACTTGAGTTTGGTTCACGAAGTTGAGTTGATGCACCACCAAGGTGAAGACTATCTAATTCTAACATACCGTCCGTGCTCGGGCACGATTTCCTCTGCTGTTCAGTGGTACCATCGGTAGTGGCTTCTTCATTACCCATTGCAATATAGTGTAATTGTATAGATATGATTATTGTGTTATACAGAGATCAGAGAGGTACGCAAGAGTTCTTATTCGATTATAAATCACTCAACTTCTTATCAACTTAAACTTCACCCGCAAGCAAAAATATAAAGTTAAGCACCACTGTTGGAAAGAGTGTCAAAAACTGATTTAGTGAGTGTGATGAATGTATACGAATGTGATCCAGTCTAACTGCGTTAGTAGTTGATTGATTGACGATTTTGATGAGTGCTACTTTGCAAATGGTATCCTTCAAAACATCTCTCGCAAGTGAATCATGACCTCGCCGGCAACTCTCAACGCCGCATTCCGAGGCTCACAAATAAACCATGCTTAGAGTATTAGTGGTAGTATAAGAGGAGAGTGAAGTAGTTGGCGGTGCGGGTGGATAATACATCATAGAGATAGGCGTTCATAAATTTCCACAAGACTAAGATATCACCATATGAAAAAGATATCAAAAGATATGATGGTATCAAATCAACCAAAGGAGATTAAATTTGTATTACCCCGTCAATTAATTAAAGCGGCATCATCCAAAGTTAAGTTACATGGTCATAAGCGTCAATTATTCCCAGAAGAAAAGGCACAGTTTGCATTTAATGGTAAAAAGAAGAAGAAACATAAATCAGATGCACATGATGTGCATCACAATAATAAAGATAGAGAACAGAGTGATACTACCACGACAACAGAGAAGAGTGATGTGTTAAACGAAAGTTCTACCGCTAAGCTGAAAAGGAGTAGTAGTGATTCCATTGAAGATATCTTAAAGATCGATAAAAAGAAGGCAAAGATAGAAGAGAATGATAAACTACAACCAAATGCCACTATGGATAACAAGGAAAAACAACCATTCACCCAATCAACCCAATCAAGAACCTGCTCAAAATGTAATAAAAGTTTACAAAGGGATGATTATAGTAAGAATCAATGGAAGAAAGGATTAATGGCAAAATGTAAGGGTTGTATTACTCTATCACAGCAACCACAACCACCAAATCTTAAGGTTGTTGAAACTAAGACTAGTAATGTGGAGAGTAAAGAACATAATGAACAGCAAATGGGTATAGAAGAAACCAAACAGACAAAAAAAGTTGAGGAGAAGAAGGAGAAACAGCAGAAAGAATCAGAGACAACGAATAGTAAAAGCAGTAAGAAGAAGAAGCAACAGCAGAAAGAATCAGAGACAACGAGTAGTAGTAGTAAGAAGAAGGCAGAGGAATTAGAGACTTTGACTGAGAAAATGAAAGTTGGCAAGAGCTGTGAAACATTACCCGACCCTAACAATTACTCTCTCGTTAGATCTGTGAATGATGCAGTGAAAGATGGAGGAAGACCTAGATCCAATTCTACAGATTGTGAATTGAATCTTCCTCAACGTGGCCTTTGTGATGAGAGTATCGTACTACAATCATTAACATGGGACGTACAACGTCTATTTAAAGGTTCATCAAAGACTCCTCCACCCCGGGGAATGTACAACTTGGGCAATACATGCTTTATGAATGCAACCCTTCAATGTTTAGTTCATGTACCTCCATTCAGTCAATCAATTGCAGCATTACCAGGCACTTCATACCAGAGAAAAGGAAAGAAGAATTTGGCACACGGGGGACAACTGATTACAATGTTACTCCGTGGTGTGACGAGAATGGCTCATGGTATCGTGGCGTTGGAGAAGAACGAACCACCCAAAACAAATGCAATTACGCCTAAGACTATACACAAGGCTATTACAACTAGAAAGACAAACGGGTATAACTTCCGACCTGGTCGTCAGGAAGATGCTCATGAATTATTGGTTCATTTGTTAGATCAAATGCATGAAGGCGAATTAAACGCTGCTGGTATCAATCCTCAAGCAAGTGGTTGGAGAGATAGATTGCCTCTACCGAGATTAGATGAAACGACCTTCATTCACCGCATATTTGGAGGGTATTTACGAAGTCAGCTGAAATGCAACAAGTGTGGATACAAGAGTAATACATACGATCCCTTTCTCGACCTTGCATTGGAAGTGAGCAAAATGCATATCGACAGCTTATCTTCTGCCTTTAGAGAGTTTACTCAAAAGGAAACACTCGACTCAAACAATCGTTGGAAATGCTCTGGCTGTAAAAAGAATGTCTGTCCAACAAAGCACTTGAGTATCTTTCGACCACCACTATCATTATGTATCACATTGAAGCGATTCGAGTTTGGCAAAGGAGGTGGTGGAGGAATGAAAGGTTGGGGCTGGGGGTTTGGGCATCGAAACAATAAAGGGTACAAGAATGGTAATGGCGGATCAAAGATACAAAAGAAGATTCATTTCCCTGCCCATATGAGCCTTCCATTGAGTGATGGAAGGATATGTCAGTATGAACTGAACGGTATGATTGTTCATGTCGGGAGTAGTGCCACAACTGGACACTATACATCATTTGTTAAGCGACCTGGAAACAATCAATGGTGTTATATGGATGATTCACATGTAGAAAGGGTATCAGAACAGACGGTTTTAAAACAAAGGGACGCCTATGTTTTGTTTTATACAAGGAAGGAAGTTGGTAAGAGTGAGAAGCAACAGCGGCCCTCAGGAAAGAAGAGGAAGAGACCCCATTCCTCTTCATTCTAACTTTACTAGATAGATCTTAATGTAAAGTATCAAAAGATAGAGCTACATGTAGAAGTAAAGAACAATGACTGTGTTTACAAAGTACCCGAGTAAAGGTATCCTTGAATAAAATGAAGATAATGCTTTTCCCCTTTTCTAGTACATATTGACGAGGCGACTAACCATACAATTACTATCACTATGCACTCTTTACTGCAGTGTTGTGCATACTTTCTCATATCAAGCGGTGATGCCTTTTCTTTGCAACCGCCATCCACAAATTCAATAAATAACATCAATATCAATCTTCATACAACCATCAACTCGAGACAACATCATCATACACATCATACATCTATACATAAACATCACCGTGTACAGCTAAGGAGTCGACTGCATTCTACAATATCAGCACCAATATTTAGTGATAAGAATGATGCTATAGAGGATACCGCGCACACATATATCATTCAGTGGAGGTGAGTTTTTTTATTGTATTTGTTGCAATGTCGAATCAGCTCACAATTGCAATGAAATAATATCATACCATATTATGCAATAATTATGATATAGAGGAGAAGGCACAGAAGGATATAGCGAATCCTTACGACAATTAGAATTTACAAGTGCATTTCGAGCGGAGATTAGAGATTACTTAACAACTACTACTCATGAAGATATTATATCAATATCTCCTACTTCATTAAATACATACATTGACAACATACAATTCCACTTTCAAGACGCATTAACTTACCACGGCCCTATATATGAAGATATTAATAATGATGAAGACACAACAAATGACGAGTTTGATGGTGCCGAGCCAATACCAAGAGCACAAGTGAGCGCATACGAATCAGCAATGCAATACGTTTCAATCTCTGTACCATCATCGAATGTTATATCTGACAGATCTCTGAGTGAAATCTACAAAGTCACAATAGAACGATGCTCACTGATACGAACTTCCTTTCAAATAGTTGCATCTGGAGAAAGCTACGAACAAATAGCAACAAAAGCATTAGATGATAATTCATTCAATGATATAATGGAAGGTGGCAGTAACGAGCATTTGACGTGGTCAATTCGATTGCGCAGATATGGCCCAATGCAAATGGTTGAGAGCAAGTCAAATGTCAAGAGATCTCAACAACAAGCTCGATATGGTAAGAATGTTAGATCTCCATTACGAGATGAACGAAAGGCAATACTAGAAATGAAAGAGTTAGTACAGACATTTGCAGGCAAAGTTGACTTGACTGATCCACAATGTAGAATATATCTCCTTGAGGGGTTGAGACATTGCAATGTATTATCAGGTGACAAAGATGACAAGCTATTAGCAAGAATGGTAGCGAAGGGTCCAAAGACTTCAATCTACAGGCCAAATACCCGAATATGTGTCACGACTACGCCACTATGCCCCCTTGCTTCTTTTACGCTCTGCAACATTGCTCAAATACAACGCCGTGGGAATTGCACAATATTAGATCCATTTGCAGGTTCATGTGCTACCTTACTTGCAGCGGCTCACATTACAACTCAACCAACAGCATCATCAATATCAAATGCATCTACTACTCAACAATCAAGCCAAAGAGGGTGTCAATCAGTTGCAATAGAAATAGCACATAATGGGTATGTGAATCGTGATGATATTATCAAAGATTTTGAAACAAGATCACTGCCACATCCCGTTGACATTATCCGTGGTGATTGTACATCATCGGAGATACGTCATCAAGCTCGTCTAGCAATAGGCGGCAAAGCATTTGATTTCATAGTTACCGATCCGCCGTATGGTATCAGAGAGGCAATGAGTTCAGGAGAAGAGAGCAACTTAGGTGAAGGTAGTACTGAAACAATATCTCCTTTGACACAATTATTTTACGCCATGGGCCAAGATATCTCAAACGGTACCCCACTACTGAAACAAGGAGGACGTTTAGTCGCCTTTATACCTGTTCAAAAGGGTCAGAGTCTTGAAGATTGCTTGCCAGATTCAAATGCAAGAGATGCCGCTCATCTAGTTATGGAAGGTGAAGGTAAAGAGCAAGTTCTTAGGTAAGCTGCCTATATTAGAAATCACAACGCGCTTTTGACTCATACTAATCCCCCCGTCATTCATATTTTTGCATGTACAACCAATTCTTGGAATTAAGTGATATCTTGTCAAGATGGTTAGTATCTTTTGTTCACGTATGAAGATAGAACCCTCTGTAGAGATTGTTCAAAACTACTTGCTAGTAGTAGTAGCTCAATTATCTTATTGACCAACGATGGCTAATGGGCTGTGATACCTTCCTTTTTCTTTATTAGAGCATGTTTTTTTCTCTTATTCACGCCCTATGATTGGGTTCAACTGTAGTAATTCCACATCTCATCATTATGCCATCATGTAGGTGCTATAGAATGATATAGACATTGGCTGGTATAGTCTTCAGACACTCTTAGCTAGATTGACATTTTTGTTCTCATAGTCTCTTCAACAACTAAATGACAAAACTTACTATTTTGGTCCTCTATATGCTCTCTATATGCTGTAAATATTGTAATGCCACCATGTGATGATATACACTTAGTGTTGTATATGCTACTCTACACCCATATGCCAGGAATATATGGCCTTTAGATCACTCATTTTCTTTTCTTTCCACTTCTTCTCCACTTCTAGGGCCAAAGCACACACTGCACGCCTTATCACACGACTAAGTAGATACTGGCCTTCCTCTATTGTATGTATAACTCACTGGATGGTGTTGGGTCAAAAGATCTTCTCAGTACCTACATAAGTAGTCTGAGACACTATGTGGAACTCATAAAAATAAAAACAAAACAAAAACACAGTACCTACTACATGACTAGCACTCACCACAAGAGGAATACAATAAGTAGCCCTCAATAGGGTCTAATGATCATGTCTAAATTAGTCTGAAATATATCAACTTACCTGCCTTACTAAAGTTTTGGACGATTCCTACCTAGAATTTCTGTGTAGAAATTTTTTCTGTACTAGCTAGCTAGCAGAAAAAAAACGCCTTTTTACTAGGAAGTGGTTAAAACTAGAGTCATATGACTACTTTGGAACAAATCTATATAAACAACACCATCCGAGAGGAGAGCATATTCTATAACAGCAGGGGCATTGATAACTAGGAAGAGGTGGCGGGCAGCTTGGATAGCGGTGAGAGGGAGAGAACAGGAAGAAGAGGCGGGATGCAATATGGCTAAGGAAAACAACAGTAAATTAATAACCCACTAGTATCCTATAATATACCACAACTCCATATCTATACCATTTATACAGTGTCTACTTTTATGCATGTCTGGAGTGTTCGAGTTTTTGGTAAGGTAAAAAATAGGAAAAAGACAAACAATAAAAAGGGGCCACCAACATCCAATTGTTATTGCCCTCTTTCAATAAAACCTACATATAATCAATTCTACTTGTATTATCATCATCCCCAAATATATAATATGATGCATATGGTGATTGTGGTGCTTGTAGGCAATAGTAGAAGTTTGGACAACTTTCCAAGAATAAACATAACCGTTTAAAAATGATATTGTTGCGCACAAAAACACTGACTACAATACCAATATGGACGGCCTTAACGACGCTAATACATTGCAAGATGGAGCTACTAATTCTACTCATGATGCTAGTATGCCGATAGGTGGCGCGAATCAAGCCGATAGGGAGCCACAGACACAAATAAACAACAACCCTCCATCTCAAGCATTGCCTACACAATATGTGGGTAAAATTATACATACCGAAGACGACAAACAGGATAGGATGGATGCACCGCTGCCATCTGATATATCAAGAGAACGACTTCCTGATAATGACGATAATAATGACTTAAGCTCAGGTAGGCGAGTAGATGATAGCGAAGAGCAAAAGGCATTACCACAACATGAAGTAAATTTAAATGATGGTGCATCTGATATGAAGTTAGCAGCATCACCTCTACCATTGCAAGCTGCAACTGATGAAGTTCAACAGAGTAGTCCGAATACGAGTTTAAAGGTGAAGACAAACGAGCATGCGGTAGACGGTAGTGAAGTTGGTGATACGGACGAGAGGGCATCTCTTTCTCTACAGCAGATACCCAAGACAATACCACAAGATGTAAACAAAGAAGTCAAACAGAGTAATTCGGATGTTGATATGAATGTAAACAAGGCCGAGGTAGAAGATTCCAAAGTTGATGGCATAGATGGGGCGGAGAAGGTAGCACCGCAGAATGAAAATGCTGACATATCTTGTAAGCAAAAGAAGCCAACACATTTGCCACAGCGCGAAGAAGACGTTAATGAAGTCGTAGATGGAGATTGTAGTGGAGATAAGGAAAAAGTTGATGATAGTACTGCTGCTGCTGCTGATCAACTCACTCAGGCAGTGGTACCGCCATCTGATCTGAAGATGACAGAGAGCAAAAGTGGTGAGCTCAAACAAGACATCGATGGAGCAGTAGCACAAAGCGAGACAGCAATACAACCACCTGAAGTTATTGACCTTAAGAGTACTGATAGCAAGGAAGAACTTATAACAGTAGCTTCAGATAGCAACAACAAAGAGACCAAATTGTCCAAATTTCAGCTTTCAAGACAACCTACTCGAAAAGAGATGCCATCATTGCGTAGCAAATCAACAACGACAAAGCTCGAAGAGTCTGCTATAGAACAACTCGAGGAAAAGTCAATGAACGAAAGTATGAGTAAGATTGACGAGTCAAAGTATCCTCCTTCTTGTATAGTAAAGTTGCCCCACGATGTATCATCTGGTGATCAAATAACAATACGTTGGCCAACATATATGCAGTCACCCGAAAAGACGGGGAGCAAGAAGAGAAAAGCAACAACTTTTGATGAGGTTGAACTTGCAATCAAACCACTCCTTGTTAAGGTAACTCTTCCAAAGATCAATGCTAAGCGTTTTAGGGTGAAGACGGGAGAAAGTAGACATGTTAAGGTTCATGCACCATGGGTAGCATTCAAACGTGCTGCAGCCAATACATTAAATACACAACAATTACGTAGTATCGGTATAGAAGGTAGGACTGGAGCCGGCATAAGAAGATCACGGCGTCAGCATGTACGTTCTCATGGAGAGGGCAACTTTTCTATCGGACATTCTCGTATTGGACAACGTTATCAGGTCTCAGTTGCATCAATACCCTCGTCCGATACTTGGCAAAAGTCACAATCGAAACAACAAAAGTCTAGCACAACAACAACAGATCCTGGTGATAGTGAAGCAACGGTGGATTTGAATGATCAAATGTGGAATAAGACTCTAGCTCAAGCAGCACTCAACAATGAAAAAGCGGCTAATGATTACATAGATTCCCTACACACCTATCAAAAGGGACGAGGGATTATGACGCTGCATCAATGTGAATACAAGGTATCAAACGCAGCACAACGATTTAATAAACAGACACAAGCCAATGTACCATACCCAGACAAACCAGAAGGCGTGGGGCAGCCGGCATCGCAGAAGTCGCACGCATTACTTGAGGGTACACCATTCTCTCAACAAGAGCGCACTGTTTTCGATGCTGCCATTCGAGAACATAGAAAGAATTGGCCCAAGATTGCCAAGGACGTTGGGACTTCAGTTAATCGATGTCTCATACATTATTATTCAACTTACAAGGCTGGTGAGGGCGGCT
>Ga0214478_100374_pt1 | contig 26319 bp, 19 predicted proteins | sample M1_20Mar14CPVII9_2_FD_178001 | JGI IMG/M metagenome (GOLD analysis project Ga0214478, IMG submission 178001) | Marine eukaryotic communities from Monterey Bay, California, United States - M1_20Mar14CPVII9sort6BwellD7 | ecosystem: Environmental > Aquatic > Marine > Unclassified | place: USA...
AGATTGATTAGCACGATGTTCACGAGCTGATTGATATTGTTTTTCCTTCTGACGTTTGGGCATAGTATATTGTTATAATTTATGGTTAGTTTTAGGTTGTAGTAGGTATGTGGTAAGTGCAAATAGGCAATCGGCAAAACTTATTTGGCGGCTGTCAAATATATAATATGGTTTGTAAATTGTAGATGCAGATGTTATATGTATATGGTTAATAGTAGGCACAACTACTGGCTGTCAATATCAATTGCAATATACAGTTAGTGGATGGATTGATAGATAGAATGGTCAAAAGTCATCAAGCCCAAAAGGATACCAGGTGATCGTATCCTCTATTCTCATTCGTTATCAACACCAATGTTATCAGAGAGCTAATATTCGAAGAAAGAGCATTAAAAACTGAGTAAGATGGTATGTGTTTAGTGTATCAATAGCATTGATGAGAGATAGAGTATTGTACAGAGAGCACATAAGGTGAAGATTTGGCTGGGCGCTGGGTCTATGTCCCCGGACATAATGCCCAGTAAAAAGCGAAAGTGGTGCATCCGAGAAAACAATGACAATTCAAATGGTTGCCGCGCCAGATGAAGCGCTACCACCAACACCTACACAAGGATGGTTGTATATGATGACGATGAGGGTATGCTGAAAGATCAAGGGTTAGAAGTTGTAGTGATACCTTATCGGCAGAGTCCACCGAAGGTGTCTCGTCCGCCACTCTCACCAAATAGAAATAATAGACGAAGAAGAAGAATGTCTTCTAGTGATAATGATACAACTATCACGTCAAGCGATGAAGATGATTTTCAGCAGAATAATGAGGCACCTTCTACACCTCCGCCGCCGCCAAAGCAATTGTTCACACCGCGTAGTAGATCTCTCATTCAAGAGGTAACTGGTGAACATATAGAAGAATCTATTGATACACAGCCTATCATTGCAGAAAAGAAGAAGGAGAGTAATAATAATATAGACAATAAGAAAGGAGCAAATAGAGTTGGTAGAAGTACAACGCGTAGTCAAAGTGTAGGCCGCCATTCCAAAAACAAAACTACAACATCTAATACCAAACCAAATCCACATGCCAAAAGCTATCCTGAAACAATAGCCAAACCAAAAACACCACCCCGTAGATCTAAATCAACACCACCACAATCAAAAACCAAAAACAAATCACCACTTCGTCATCCCGAGAAATTAACTTTTGTTCAAATGGCCAAGCTGGGGTATCAAGAATTATGTAATGCAATTATTAGACCACCAAGATCTAATTATCCATTAAGTGCTTTAGGTCCTGAAGAATTTGTATTTTGTAATGTAAACTTTGTTAGACGAGATTTTGGTATTGTTAATGAACGAGGGTAAGTAGAGTGTATGTGTATGATATGATATGATATGATATGTGTCTGTTGATTTGCATATCTTTGGCAGTGCACCTTTACTTACACTCAAATTTTATATTATACTCTTCTCTACGAATGGTTCATACTTGATAGATTGCTATTAGAGTGTAGTATATGGAAAAAGAAGGATGAGTATGATGGTTATGGTGAACAACAACAGCAGCAGCAACAGCAACAACAAAACAGTTTTGATAAAGATATTAAGAAGAGAAACAACAATAGACTAGAACACGGGGAACTTATACTCAATGTAGACGATTGGGATGAAAGTAAAGAGAAGGGACAAATGTATTTACATGTTCCCGAATCATTTGAGGAAGCCTCTGCAACCTCATCCTTTGATGACAACGAATATAACAACATTGGTTCAGATAATGAGAAAGATGATAACACATCTCATGAACCTGAATTATTGTTTAATATTAGTGGTTACGAGGATGAGTCTCCCCGTGAGATGCCACAATCTAGTGGACGACGGAGTTTTGGTGGTAAGCGACGTCGTGATCCTGTGGTGATATATCTACATGGTAATTCATCTGGTAGGACGGAGGTTATTCCACAATTAGGACATTTACTAAGTTTGGGTGTATCGGTTGTTGCATTTGATTTTGCCGGCAGTGGTAAGAGTGAGGGAGAATTTGTGAGTTTAGGTTATTATGAACGAGAAGATTTACATACAGTCATCAAGCACTTACGAGCTTCGGGAGATGTATCAACTATTGCATTATGGGGACGATCAATGGGTGCCGCCACCGCGATCATGTATGGAAGTCGAGATCCAACAATCTCCTGTATGATATTAGATTCATCATTTACAGATCTAACACAATTGGCTACCGAAATGGTTGAAAGGGGAAAGGAGCAAGGAGTCAATGTGCCTGGCTTTGTAGTATCAGTGGCATTGCGTATGATTAAGAACTCAATCAAGAGTCAGGCTGGGTTTAGTATCAGGCATTTATCTCCCATCAGTCATGTCAATAGATGTTTCATCCCTTCAATGTTTGTTGCTGGAGAGCATGATGACTTTATCAAGAAGCGACATTCAGAGAAATTGCATGCCAAGTATGCCGGAGATAAGAATATTGTTGTTGTTGACGGTGATCATAACTCGCCTCGGCCGCGATTCTTACTTCAATCAGCCTGTTTGTTTCTCCAGAGTTGCATGCAATTACCTCCCAGCTTGGAGCTGGTTGTACCATTAGGAACGAATCTTATGGCGCCTCCTTGGATCTGTCCTGGAACTTTTAGTCGATTGATGAATAAATCAATGCAAGGATCTTCTTCTTCAAAAGGTAGTGATGGAAGAAATTGGATTCCGATAGACGGCGTTGGACAACAACAAAAGCAGTTACAACGACAGCGGACTCAACCCCCTGCATCTATGAAGAGCAGCAATGGGTATAAATCGCCACCAGGAATGCCACTTGAAAAACACAGTAGATCAATGTCTGATGCTGCCTCCCCGACAACTGAAGACTATTGTGGAGCATCGGAATTGCCAGATATGTCAGAACGACAAAAGGAGATTCAATCAAGTTTGTTTAAGATGCTAGGTCAACATGAATAGATAACTATTAATGGTGATTTAGCTCTAGTTAAGACAAGGTACTATCTAATTTAAATACGGAGTGCAACTAGTCAGTCTTCGAACTCGCATCAAACGATGAAGGACCCTTAACAGTAAGCCCAGAACTATCCTCTTTCGAGTCAAGAGCAAGTGATATTACCTTGACGGATGATCGAGCAGATGCAACGACGGCACCGTACTCTTTTCGAATCTGCACCAAGGATTGCGACTTCTTCTCTGACTCGTCCTCGTTCACATTAACTTCAGATCCCTTGCGGTTATCATCATCATCCTTCTTGTGCCCTGGATGTGATGTATTCAATTCTTCGTCAGAAAAAGAGGGTAGACTTGCTAATGTTGACTTGAGATTAGCAATGTATTCTCTTGCCTTGGAAGATGATTCTTCCTTATTCTTCAATGAGTCTAACCAAATGTTTGTTGCAGAAGGGCAGTTGGATAGACAATTCGAGAACCGTTTAATGCTGCTCAGTTCATCTTTACATGTATTGTACTCCTTTTGTTGCTCATCAGTCAAGCTTTCAGTTCTCTGAACAAGTTGCTTCATATCCTCCAGTGCCTTGGTAGACCTTGTACAGAGAGTCTCAAATCCTGAAAGACTACGCTCGGCCAAGCTTGTGGTTTCAATTGATGATATCTTGGCATTGAGCTTTGAGTTAGCTCTGAGCTTTAACCTTGGTTTTGAAGAAGCAGTAGCAACTGACTTGTTTTCAATTAGAGATGATCCAATTGATGTCCAAAGAATACCATCAATCAGATTCTTCTCCATAAATGTGGTAGAGTGCACTTCGTTTATAAATTCTGGTACTCTTACTGCATATCTACCAAGTAATTCTGGAGATTGAGCTGATAAGCTGAACAGCGTGCGCAACAATTGCATTCTCACTACATCATCCGCATTCGGGTTGTCTTCACTACTAGAAGATGTTTCATTCCTAGGTCTAGTGGTAGTATATAACGACAACAACTCACGAAACAAACCAGATTCAGATACTTCCTTGGCATCAGATTCAGATAGAGTTGTGCTTCGACTTGATCCACTGCCTTCAAATAAGGGTTGGTAATCAAACCTTGCCTGTAAATTTGTAATGTATTCAATAATTGATATGATACAAACAGCCGTTCGAATCCAAGTACTGTTCTCTGACTGTTCTTCATTCGCTTTACCGATTACGGATTTCTTTGGCCTTACACTTTCAACAATACTGGCAAGAGAATACAACGATGACATAATAGTTTTCCTAACCTCATCACGAGGACATACACTCCACACTGACGCGCCACTCATTTTTCCAGAAGATGCATCCGTAATTTCCTTGGAAGAACAGAGTGATGCGAGTGAAGATAGTCCAACTGTTGTAGCAGGTGGCAATGTACTGCAATCCTCAGTCTGTGATTTAAGTGGAGAAGATAATATTGACATGACATTTTGATCTTCATCTGAATTCGATAGGAGTGCATTGAGTAGTTGAAGATATGACGGCAGAGCATCATGACCATGATTCTTATCCAATGCACGATCACGCAGTAGGAATAGAGGACGGTCCCATAATGCAACAATGTCTTCGTCAGTACTAACATCTGTTTGAGTTAATGAATCTGATGCAGACACACTGGTACCGACTTGGTCTTTGTTTTCAAGCAACAGCATAAATGCTAAATCAGCAAGTACTTCCGAGATATCACCCTCCGACCAAGTACGAGATGATATTGAACCAAGCGCAAGCTTGCCATATGATGCACTGGACAGTAAGTGGTAAATAGCTTTCCGTGCCCCTTCCCAAGTTTGATTCGTTGCACTGGGTTTTGACAATTGAAGTGGATTAAAGGTCAAATCACCATCATCATCTTTCTGACCAAAGATTGTTTGAACATCTGAAGTACAAGATGGACCAAAGTCAAAATCATCCGGGTCTGACTCTTCTGCAAATATCTCTTGCATACTATCATTATCATCAGTATCGAGTTGTGTTGTAGGCATTTTTGCGTTGTGGAAAAACTCACTACTAGAACTGCTTCCATCATCACCTTTAGCATTTGACTGCTGTTTCCCTGTAGTATCAGTATCATCCACCGCTGACATCTTTTCCATTCCACTTACTAGATTTGCCGTAGCCTCATCTACCAACCGTGCCTTTTCTTCTGCACTCAATCCTTCATTATTATTTTGTGCACATGTGTCAATTGTGGGAGGTGGTTGAAATGTTCCCAAAAAGTTGGATGTAGTTTGTAAATTATCAGCCTTATGTAAACATCGATATGGACCCTCAATGAATATTGCAAATGCTAATTCGGCATATCCCTCTGATGTAGTGATTGTTGGTGAAAACATGGACTCCGTCTCTTCTTGTGGTGTTGTGTAATTTGTTGTACTTTTATTATCATTATTTGATGATTGAGTTGTTTTAGTAGCTGATGATGATGATATAGCCCTTGCTTCAGCACGAGATGTAGCCTGAAGTATACCCTCCACTAACCGAGATGATAATGCCAACTTGTTTGTATTTGTTTTAGCAGCTGCAGCCTTTGGACTTAGTAACCGAGATTTGGATTTACTACTCTTTTGATTGGGTATTATTGCCTTGGCCAATCGACGACAATCACCATTACCACCTGATATTCTTGGATCATCATGACATAATTCTATGTAGGCAGTGCGTAATCTAGTCCATTCCTTGGTATCATCTTTATTTGCCAATGATGCAGTACTTTTCTTAGAACTACCAGCCTTTAGTCTTTCTATCTCTGCAGCTTCTTCCTCATCTTTGGCTTTGAGAGCGTCAGCTAGCTGTTTGGAGAACATGCGTAGGAAACGTTGCTCTTGTTCATCTTCCTTGTCATTGTTGGTATTGGTATTATTGTTATCCTCCGCCATGATAATATTATAATCAACTTAACAATTAACAATCGCTTTCAACTCACATAAAATAATATTGTAATTAATGGCCTAACTGTATAGTCAAGGGGCTCAAAGGACGTCTAAACTACAGATAAGTAACACCACAGATAGAGTGGTTGTCCGCAATTAATACTGCACCTCCGTTAACTTTATTAGCGGCAACCATCCAATATTATTTGCAAATAAATACACTCTCATGTCAACGCTCAACTCTCATAAAATATGATCACAGGTTCTTAACTAAAATAAATAGGTCAAGTTAGTCACTATCTGGGGAAATAGATACGTAAGTGGCTTGAAGAGGAAAACAACACCACACAACCAAACCATTATTCGTTATTAGCAACTAATGTAAGTAGTGGGCAATAGGAAAGCGTAGACAATGGTATTGGTCGAGGATAAGCGTTGCAAAGGGCCGGAGAAATTTTGAGCACATCATGTGTCGTCGTCGAATACAGCAAAGATAAACTAGTAGTTGAGGAGGATATGTCGTGTAGTATAGATCGATTATGAACCTACCTACGCTCGAACAGCCCTCGTATGTATTCAGTGGACATGGAAGTGGATGTTGTTCTCTATCGTTGTAGTTGGATTATCGAGAGATCGACGTGTTGTCGGGAATTGCAATGGAGAAATGAAATGAAAATACCTCTTTCTTTGAACAAATGCTCACATATATTACGTTTCTCCTCTCCCTCTCTTTATACTCTCTCAGACTTACACAATATATACAAAGATGAAGAACTGTCAATCTGTTGCCCTCCTTCTCGTGGCTATCATTGCCTGCGCATCGGCCTTCGCCCCTGTTGCACCCATCACCCAATCACCTTCGGTACGTGCTAGTCCTTTGGCCGCCACACCCAAGGATTCAGAATCTACATCCATTAAGGATCAGAATGCTGCTGCCGTAGCCGCCTTCGCCACAGCCATGGCCCCACTTGCCGCCAATGCCGTTGATGAGGGTGTTGTTATTGGATACGGTGCCGGACTTGTTGCCTGTGTTGTTTCACTTGCTGTTGGATTTGCTATTGGATACGGAACTCTTGTCAAGCCATAAATTTAAGGTTTGATAAAAGAACAAAACCAATTATATAGAGGTATATCCATCCAAAAGTCAATAAACAGCAACAATGAATGTTTTCAGTTGATGTACGTCATTTTCTTTTTGTAGAAAGAGAGTGAAGTGCAGTAGATTAGAACACATTTCTTCAGTGTGTATATATTTTGCTAGAGTAATAAGTCTTTAAAAAACAGTTAACACCTGATTTTATTTGTCTATTCATAGAGGTAGAGGGTGTATTGTATTCTTTCATATTGATAGTTATGCCAGCTGCACTCGGGTTCACTCATCCGGGTTGTTAATTTATCTAAGATAGCATCGTTGAGACTCTCCTCAAATACACAATGAGTTAGGTTGAACCTTTGTCGTGTTCAAGATGACTGCTCGCTGAGGACTGGGCTAATCTTTACCTGGGCTGTGAACTCCTCTCCATGCATACTATCGACGGAGTGAAAGTGAACAGTGTATGGAAAGATTACTCATGAAGAGAGATGAAATTAAATATGCAACAAACAATAGGTATTAAGAGAGTAAAGAATTCATTCTCACTAATACAAGATCTAGGTATTAAGAATTACAAACTATGTGTAAGGGGCGGGGTCTTTTATGTCTCCCCACTTATCCTCGTAGCTTTGTTGTTCGTTTCAGTTGTTTACCATATCGGCACATCTAAGAAAATCTAAAACGGGTTGGTGGTTCTCAAGCGATGAACATGCTTATTGTTCTACACCAGACGGCGGGAGTTCGACCGTAAAGAGATATATTCAAAAGTCATACAACACATACATAATGTTGTATCACTGGGTAGGTATTGGTAGATGGTGGTTAAGGAAATTATTGGACCTTGGCGTAGAAGATACCCTTGGTGAGGATCTTCTTGGGAACCTTGGAACCCATATCAGTATCTCCTGGTTGTGAAGCAACGAAGACACCTCCAATTTCACTCTCATCAGCATTGACCTTGTTTACTTCCATTTCGATTCTTCCCTGTCCAATATCGAAGGTCTTGTTGTTCTCCTTGAATAATTCAGCATCACCCTCCTCTCCTGATTGAAGACCTGGAAGAGCAACTGCCATATCATATCCGGTTACACCACCACGTCCCTTGGGGTCAAGGAAAAGACCAGTACGGTATGATGGAACACTGAAGTCACCTCCCATTTGGAAACCAGGCTTGAATGATCCTCCGTTACCCTTGGCAACAAGTTCCTTAACAGTGAAAAGGAATGGAACACGCTCACCTCCTGGAAGCTGAACAGTGGTGGGGGCATAATCAATACCCTCCTCCTCAGTAAAGACAATGTTTCCACCATCAGCCTTAATAGATCCCTCAATTCCCTCAAGAGTGTATGTCTGACGTGTCATAACCTTTGAGTTAACAAACTTCTTTTCGGTCTTACCAGCCTTTCCAATTTCCTCCTCGACGGCCCAAGCCTTTGGCTCAATGCACATCTCTGCTAATCTGGATCCAGACTTTGGTGTGATAGTATCCTCACCGATAACCTCAGAACAACGGTTGGCTAATCCAGTTCCCTTAACCTGAAGGTATGAAAGCTGGTTAAGCTCAGACTTTGTAATAGCCTGGGCGGGAAGAGTAGCACCAAAGATAGCGGCTCCGGCAAGAACGGCAGCTCCGGCCTTTGTCATATCATCCTTCATGGCATTAAGCTGGGTAGCACGCTGTATACGTACATAAAAAAAGAAGAGAGGTTAGTTTTTGTAATAGATATTGCATATCTTGTGTTGTTTTTGTTTGATATCATTTCTCAATCAATTCTCATCCATTTTTTCCCAAATTAAATTGCAAATTAATTAACTTACGTTGCCAGTAGTGGCAGGAGCAAAGGCATTGGCGGAAGCCGCGAAGGCAACGGTAACAGCTAGGCTTAACTTCATAATTAATTAGTAGTATTTGTAGTGGATTACAAAGAATGTTGCTTGTTGTAGTCAGTCGGTATCCTCCCATCCAAAAAAAGATCAGCTTCAACCTCATACATCCGAACCCTATCTAGGGATTTAACCACATCTATATGTACATTCCCATTTTTTATTAGTACCTAGGGCAGAAGTGTCGACCGGGAATTCAAATGCGTACCGCACGGAGAACTGAAGATACTAAACGGAAAATGACTTCCAATGTTTAAAGGTAAAAGCTTGCAACGCTAGTACTAACCACAATAATCCATTTGGTATACTATCAGTTTTATCACTAAGTAAATCAGTATTTAACGCTTATTTGGTTGTAATAGTTTCATCGTCTACCGACGTTTATCTAATAAGATACGGTATCTTTTAATACATCGATTTGGATATTGATTGCAATTCATCTGTAGCCCTTGCCCTTCCTATTCGCCTATCATCTCTAATACTTCAACATAAAGATATGCCAGGGAAAGATCCAGGATTATGCGCATCATGTGATCGCTGTCGTGCACGTAAAACAAAGTGCGACGGCAAGCGACCATGTCAGGCATGTAAGAACAAATATATGAAACAAAATAAATTAACATCTGTAGTTGGTCTAGATCCAAAGTTATTTGAATGTGTCTATTCACCTGCTAAACGACGAGGACCGGTGCCAGGACATAAGGGTAGTGTTAGTGTTATGCCCAAGCCTAAGATTACTAGGAAGAATAAGAATAATGCAAGTAGACGGAATGCTGCTGCAAGTAATAATAGTTCTTCAAATGGATATTCTTCTACTTCAACATCTGGGGCTAATGATGCACCTTCTTCCACTACCAATAAGAAGAAACCAGCTACAACAAAACCAAGTAGTATGCCACTAAAGAAACGACGAGCATCACGACGTGACTCCTCCGAAACAATCGATGGTGCCATGTCTGTAGATCAATTGAAAAATCCTCAATCGTCCAAGCACAACAACAGTAAGACATCACCCAAACGAAAAGCATCATGTGATATAAACAGTCTACGGGCATCAAACATTAGTAACTTTAGAGGATCAATTAATACTACTGATTATTTAGGATTAGGATCATTACTAAATAATTCAAATCGTCGAACGTCAACATCTATTGATAATCCATTTTTAATACCAACAAGGACAATGGATGGTCCTGGTTCTTCCACTCTCAATAACACTACTACTAATAATGAAGGGGGATATTCACGAAGGGCAAGTGTAACAAGTACAGGATCTTTTGGTGGATTAACATGTATGAGTGGTTTTACTAGTGATATGTTAGTTGAAAGTTTATCACAACTTGATAGTAACAATAACAATAGGAATAATTGGCAGCAGAATGATTTGAGTAGTAGTGTCAATATGATGCAGCCACCGCCTGCAAATTTAAACAGTTCAGCTGGGTTTAATAACAGTGGAAGTTTGACTGGAAGTGCCACACAGGCATTAAACTTCAATAACTCTATCAATCCAGCATCATCACTACTGCCACCACTCGATCCATCCGCCGCGGCAATGCAACAGCATGTATTAAGTACATTGGGAAGTATAGGTTTGAATATGTTTGCGAATGTTGCTTCCTCTGTGGCTGATACTAATGGTGGTGCCAAGGGAGGAGTCAAGGGAGAAGAAGAGGATAAGAAGAAGGCAGCAGCATCAAGAAACAATAATGAACAATCATCCATCAAAACATCGGAATCAACCGATACCAACAAGTTAGATGTACATCAAAATGCCGCACAGCAACAATTGGCATACATTCAACAACTCCAAGAAGTCCAAGTACAGCAACAAATGGAGGCACAGAAACAAAGACGTACAATGAATGATATCGCATTAACAAGTGCAGCACAGCAGGGCGGGGATGAGGGTAGTATTGCTAATACTATTATGGAAATTATGAACCGTCCGACTGGATATAATAGTTCTAAAACTACCAAGCCTTCTTCGTCCAATAGGAGAAGAAGATCAAGAGATCGAGGAGATGCAGACAGTTATTCGGGAAGTACTGGTAGTATGAATGATGGTATGTTCGGCTTGTCGGGTAATAAAAGTGTGGCTAGTGGTACACAAACATTATTGGATGCAGCCGAATTAATGAATGATGAAGCAGATATATCACCAGTATTGGGTGACGGTAAACCAATACTCAAATCGTCATCTAATCATCATCAACAACAACAACAACAGATTGGATGTGCACATTTATCTGTATTAAAGTATATCAGTCTTACATCACCAAGTGATACAAGTGGAAGCCATCTACGGGCTAATTATGCATTGTCATTTGGTGGATTATTCGAGTTACCGAGTATACCGACTGATGAAGAGTATTGTTCACGATTTGATAAAAGTTTAGAACCGTATCAATTACCCAAGTTTGATGTGGCCGCGTTACAGGCGGCACGATTTGCTGAGTTGGCCTTGGGTGCATTAGTTGACTCCTCTTCTTCAAGTAATAATAGTACATTGGTAGTAGAATTGACCAATGCAAGTGTATTATGTTTGAGAGATTGTATTGAAGAGAGGGTACATCCAAGTTTGATGTTTGATATGGCACGATCATTCTTCTTCCATGCTATATTACGCTTGTATTTGGATAAGGATATGATATACTACTTCAAGTTTCGACGTGTCTGTTTGAGACACTTATGTCAATTGGATGGATATCCAGGTGTGTCTAAGTTGATTGCGGCTATATCATTCCAAGATTCGTTGGTTTACATGATATGTAATGGAGCTGATGAAGACGACTTGCCAAATATTGATGGAGACATTCCAAGAGCTGTACCACCCCATCCACATTCAGGAATGGCAAAGAGTACCGCAGAGAAGAAGTTCGGCGTTAGTATCTCACCATCTCGTGTTGCATCAATTGATATTAACCAAATGTGGATACAAGGTACACCGCCTGTATTCATTAACGAAGATGCACCAGTCAAAAGCCGTGTAATCGATGGACTAGCTTGTGCCATTCGTACCTCATTAGATGAAGCTAAAGCTTTACAAACTAAAGAAGAACCACAACAATCTAGCAGAGGACGTATCATAAGTCGAAAGAAAAAGTATGCTGAGGATTCTAAAGATAAGTCGGCAACACAGTGGGCAGTGGAGCATTATCCAAATGAGTTATCAAACAGTAACATTGTTCACGAAACAACATCTCTTCTTCAAGCTGATAAAGAAGCAACGTTTTCATTGTTTCGAGGACATGATCTACTCACCGTTGCATTAGAAAGTATTGTCAACTCAGATCGAGATGTGAAGTATGTTCCAGGACAAAGTATACTCAATATCCTTGAAGGTATCATAGATCGACCAATATTGTTATATCAAGGAGGACCAACATATCATATCATTACCAACTGCGCCATCCTCCTTGCTCATAAGATCAACAAGTTGCATTCAACTGTTATCAAGGATCATAACGAGTGTTTAAAAGAACAGTATGACACGGCCTTGGATATCTATAACATGGCAAGATTAGTGTTGGAGAAACATAGGAGTAAGCTTCCATTACGATTACAATGCCATGAAGTTCCATCCGTATCCGCTACTGCCAATGAGAGTGGACTATTGATTGATTTGAGCAACATGACAATGTGTACAAGTTATAACTGTCTAGATTGTGTTGCCATGGGTGGCATCTCTGTGAAAAAAGAGGATGACAAAGGACTAAGTGATTCAGTGAGTAGTTCTGGTCGAAAGAGAAAGGCACCAGAACTGTTTGTGGCCCGTCCTTCGAAGTCAGGTTTGGGAGTGCAAGATGGTGATGAAAAGTTCCTTGCTGGTAAATCTTTGACTTCTCCTGATCGTGACAAGAAGCAGAGAACAAATGAAGGAGTATCTGTGGGGAGAAGCAGAGGGGGGCAAATAACTGAACCGGAGAGGGAATTGGATATTAATGACCAAGCACTAATGGCAGCACTAAGTAGGACGATTTCCCAGAAAGAAAGATGATCATAACATATATAAACAACAATATGAACAAAGTATAACTTGCTGCAACAGCTATGTACTGGAGAGTATGATGGACTAGAGGCCGCGGACGGAGAGGATAAGGATACCGTCCAATATCTTTTTCTTTTGATGGGAGGAGTGATGTTTTAGGTTGCCTTGATTCTTGATAATATTAGATAGAGGTTCCATTAGCACTTCTTCTTTTGAGAGTATAGATCACTTAACGTTGGTACATCGGGGAGCATAGACGCACTATATTTACAACATATATTAATATCACCAGACATGAAGACATCAACATCATCACGACCTACTGTAATTATATGTCCAGGCAATGGTTGCAATCAAATAAGACAAAGCAACTGGTATGGGCAAATGTTTAATATCCTCAAATCAGAACACAATTTACCTTGTGTATGTGAAAACTTCCCTGACCCACTTCATGCAAGACGAGAGATATGGGTACCTCACATGAGATCTTTAGCATTGAAAGAGGATCCTCATAATGTTATACTAGTCGGGCACTCAAGTGGAGCACAAGCGGCATTAAGATATGCAGAATTATATGTAGTTCATGGTATTATATTGGTTTCGGCAACATACACAGACCTCGGAGACTCTCATGAAAGAGCATCACATTATTACCCACAAAAGAATGCTGAAGGGGGAGAGACAAATCCATATCTATTTGATGAAATGAAAAAGAACTGCAAGAATTGGCATCAGTTTCATTCAGACGATGATCCATTCATTCCTTTGAAAGAGGCTGAACGTATTAGAGATGGACTGGGTTTGACTACTACATATCATATGCTACCAGGAAGATCTCATTTCTTTGAGTTTGATGATGCATTATTGGATGCGGTGTTGTCTTTGTGTTAAGATTAAGGTAGTGTATATGCAATGAAGATATGATTAGAACTCCATCTTAGGTATATCTGCTATTGCAATGTATCCTTTTGCTCCATGACCTTTGCAATATCCTCTAAAATGTTCAATATCATAATGACCTCCTCTAGCTTTTACAACTTCTTCCTTACTAGTCAGATGAACATGCTTCCGTTGTAATACATTTATCTCAAAGTCTTCTCGTATGCGATACCACTCATGATGAAATTTCCTACATAATCGTTCCTGTATTCGATCGGCAGATTGAGCCAAGCACTCCCAAGGCTTTTGACATAGTGTAAAGTGTGTTGTTACTATATCTTCGATTGGTTGAGATCGACAATCTGCACATTGATCATGTTTATCCGGTCGGTTATATCCATCTCGACAGTGTCCACTAACGATATCATTCTTTGTCGGTTTATCACGTGGATTAGTTGCCATGTTATTGTAGATACAGTAATTCAATTCAACGCCTGATCCTGGATGCAAGTAGTCGTAATAGTATGGAATGATACCTTGAAAAGTCATACTGCCGTAGAATGGTCCAAAGCCTTTCCCTCCCCATCCTCCATTTTGACGAAAGTCTCCTTTTCGTATTATTGATACAAACTCATTATATACATCAAGAGATGGCTGGAGTACTAAGAATCCTCCTTGAACTCCTGCATGTTTTTGACCAGCATGCGCCATATTGTAATCTCTAGTGAAGAAGGCATCAATTTGCATCATTGCAGTATTTGAAACTAATGGATCATCATATGCTACATCAATCCCTCCATTACTGCCATCAGTAGGAGGACCATTAATCATCACATTGTAAAGTTTATCCATTGGTTTGAGTATCAGTGTATCCAAATCTAAATGCACAATGACTGGATGTTGAACAAGAGTGTAAGCGTGTAACTTTACAAACTCTTTTTCTCCACAGCAACCATTCTTTGGTACCTTTTCTCTAAGATACTCTCCTTCTATTTCATTCAATGGAACTGGTACATCTCTGATATAAAAAGTAGAAGATATTGAGTTCATGGTATATATATAAAAAAGGTTTACATACACATCTATACAACTAACCTGAGCAATATCTCGTATCCTAACGGCTCTAAAGCATCTCGAGCACAAGATTCTGCATCTACATGTACCAATGCATACATTTTATAATCATATAAGCTTTGACTGTGTTCATAATTTTGTATCGAGTTGAGATGTATCGAATGTTTGAGTACTGCAGCTCCATCGGATATACCTGCTCCAAAGTCACCTCGTACACTCTTTCCGGGACATCCTGATACTGTCACTGCATACCCAATTGTTGCAATAGGTTGCTGTTTCCCATTGATAAGTTGTTGCTTTTCTAATGATCTTCTGCTATTATCATTACCTCGAAGATTGTTGGGATTTATCGCTACTAAGAAGTAATAATAGCCAAATATGATTACTGATATTGTAAACACAAGAAAGGCCTTTAATAGAAGAGTAATAAAACCATGCCTATCGTCTTGTTGTGGAGCACCACGCCTCTTATTGAGGTTCATTGCTGATATTGAAATAATAAGTCAAAAAAGTGTTGCACTGTGTGCGTCCTGAGTCCTGTCCGTCTCCGCCAAAATAAAAGAATTAATTGGCTTACATTACCTCTTCTTTGTGGTGGTATATCATTGCATTGCAGTAGTCAGTAAACAGTGGCTTTATATTCATATTGATCTATAATTGGATTTTCTTTAGAGTTTGGTACAGTTTGAGAGACGATAAACTACAAAGATACACATCAACCAAATTGCAATTGCAATTGAATTATAACAATAGTTAATAATATACCTACCGTGCCATTACTATTTATACACGAAGATATACATTATGAGTACACCAGGCGGGGCACCAATTCATAAGTATGTGATTAGTTATTGTGTGTTGTTTGGTGTGACGTGTGCATATAATATGTCATATTTAGTCAACTCACATCTTATGTTCTCTGCTATTCCAAACTATATATTAACAATACCTAACAACAACGACAACAACATTAATTTACACCAACTAAAACACTCGCTAACGTCTCATCATTCAACAGAGATCAACTAAAAGCAAAGTACATAGGCACCGGAGATGCCGACATGACAAAATATGAATGGGTAACTAATATGCATCGAGATACATTAGCCTCACATGTTGGACATTACGATCAAATGTCATACTACGCGGTTGCAACGAATGAAAGTATTGGACGAACTAGGAAGGAATTTATAGAGAAGATGTTACAACCATGTAAAAGACCGCCAGTGGGTGCTAAAGAAGAGGCTCAAGAGAAATTATCCAGTATGAGTTAAATTAATTTGGGGGTATGCTTATGTACAATAGTATTAAGTTGGTTTAGTTTACATATTATGTAGTTGAGGTTGGGAAAGGAAGTTATTTTACAAAGTGAAACGTACGGACAGTAATAATAACCAATATTGTATTATTACCACAGTTTATCTCTTGACAATTCATTTAAAGGCCAAGAAGGATCTATCTTTGAACCCAAAACACCAGCCCCCCCAGCCAACTTCTTATCGTTATTATTACTTAAAACTGCATCATATAAATCTACATTACCCCTTCTACCTTCACTCGCACCCTCTTCATTAATCATATCCATGATTACATTATCAACAACTTCTCTTTGAATGGCTCGTCGACTCTTTTGTACCTCCTTAATTCGTTGATACAATACTGGATCATGACAAACTGGGAAGATGAAACTCCGTGCATCCATAACTGTTGGAGCAGAAACATAATAACTCCTAGTTCGTTCATTGGTATGCACATCAACATTGCCATACCCGTCTATTGAATTTCTAATACTAATTGATGCTTCATTATTATCATCATCATCATCATCACTATTATCCGATGATAAGTCTGAACTATTATAATTTGATGTAGAATAATCATCTTTGTTAGTACCGGGAATTGGTAGAGGCATATCCCAATAATCAATCTTTCTCTTCTTCTTCTTATTTGATGACTTGGCATCGCTTGCTTTGCGTTTGGTATCATCAATATTATCATTATCTCCTCCTTTATACCCAAATGGAGGTGGTCCCAAGCATGCACCCCCGCCAACTACTTCACCATCTGTAAACACATCATGTGCATCCATAGCAGCACTAACCAGAGAAGCTACATACTTTTCTGTTAGCTTTGCAAGCGTTGCAACACTTAGAGGGTTTACTTCTTCTGGAAGAACATCTCCCGAACCCCGCATCAAAAGAGGCAAGTCTGGAAGTAAAGCATGTGCTAATGTCTTTGGTGTAGATGATGATGATGATGCAGATTGTTCTTTATTGTTGATACTCTCACTATTTTTGAGTGGAACACTTGAAGCTTGATTATACTCATTATTAGAGATATATATTATATTAGGATGTTAAAGGATAAACCAACTCCAAACACATAACGAACACAGCCTTTTGATGCTGCACATACACTGGTGTATGTGGTTGACAATAATTGACACTCTCAAAGAAATAGGATACCACTAAAAATATTGAGTGCACAGTTATTGAGCAAGTAGGGTAATTATTGTTGCAGTTAGCAGTTTGATATCCTCCTTGGAATGATACTACAGCGCTTCTTTATATATAAACATGAGTAGTAGTTTATTAATAGGACACCAGGCGCGGAGGTTTTGGTGTTCATCGGCGGCGAGAAATAATAAACTCAGTATAATATCAGTTGGAAGGTGTTTATCACCATCCATTCACAAAGAAAGTAAAACAACTTCACTACCTCTACAATGTTGGAACCATCCTTCTTTCTCTACTACGACTTCAGATGATAATGATTTGCAAAGAAATAGTAAAGTGGCTGCATTAGATGGTCGTGATACTACAAGAATAACAAATACAAAAACCACAATAATAGATGAACAACAATCCAACAATAATATACAAATATCACATATAGCAGAGCTTTCAAAAGCGAGGCTATCTGCATTGGTAGTATCCACAACTGCATTTGGTTTCATAGCAGCAGGTCCAACGGCATTAGCATTCACATCACTACCAACATTTGCAGCTGCATCGATAGGGACAGCTTTATGTGCAAGCTCAGCAGCAACATTTAATCAAGTTATTGAGGTAGAACGGGATAGACAAATGAAACGCACGGGCAATCGTCCATTAGTTACTGGTATTGTTACTAAAGAAATGGCTATTGGACTTGGATGTTTAACCGGTACATCGGGTGGCCTCATGCTTGGATTAGGCACAGATCCAATAACTACAATGTTGGGACTTGGTAATATTGGTTTGTATGCTGGATTATATACCTATCTAAAACCAAGGTCTGAACTTAATACTTGGGTAGGAGCGGTAGTTGGGGCAATACCACCAGTAATGGGTTGGACAGCCGCGGGTGGATCACCATTCGATGCCGAGGCAATACTCTTGGGATCGACATTATTCCTTTGGCAATTTCCACACTTCTTTGCATTGAATTGGATGTACAGAACTGATTATAAACGGGGTGGATTTGCAATGGTAGCGGTGAATGATGCTGTTGGTGATCGTACTGCAAGTCTTATTAAACGGTATGGATTATATTTGGCATCATTGCCATTTATAAGTACGGCGTTGGAGGTAACATCACCAATGTTTGCTGTCGATGCGGGGATATTACTGAATGGCTATGCTCTATATGTGGCATCAAAGTTTGATAAAGAACGTAGTAATGCCAATGCAAGGAAAGTATTCTTAACAAGTTTATGGTATTTGCCATGTGCTATGATGTTGTTTTTGCTTCACTCTCGGCGGTGGCACGAAGAAAAGTTGATGAATGATGAAGCAATAGAAGTTGATAAAGATGCCTCAATATTAGTATCTATGCAAAGACTTATGGATAGAATCCAAGCAAAAGGTAGAGAATTATGCATGCATGAGAAAATAGTAAGAAAAGAAATAGCAATTTGGCTTGGATTGAATACAGACGAGTCGTCAACCAAGACATCAATAGATGGAAGTAAATGCCCAGTTTCTTTGGGAAAGGAAGCTATAGAGACTGTCAATACTTCCATAACAAATGAAGCGGATGAATTGATAAAACAAGAGTCTTCACAAGAAGATCCTCAATCGTAGAGGTAGGTATTCGTATGATAAAGGTTAAGGTACAATATAATATGTTCATGTACGTTAAAACATTTAAAAAAGCGTCACCTGGGCTTAGATAATCTAAACCCAAGCTCCGCCTTTCTCTCTCTCTTTTCCGGTGGAAGAGTCACCGCCTCCAGTTCAAAGCACAGTAGATTCAAGGAGATGAAACTACTGTGCTTTGAAGTAGCTACCTTCAATGGGAGTTGATCCCTCACACGTCCTAGGCCATGCGAAAGAGTCAAGCCAACTGAAGCTCCTGTGCAGCTGTAATTATGTATAACTTTGATGTTTATATGTAAGTAATCATCTCTGAATTTTTCAGAGGACTTGTCATAGTGGTGGCCCTGTGACAGAGTAAGAAGGGAAGTCAAGGTCTGTTGTGATTTCTTACCATAGGGTACATACATTGGTGGTGCCATATTTCCTCATGTATTGATGTCCTTATAGTACGGACTGACAATAGTTTGAAATTTGACGCGATTATCCTGTGGTGATAATCTGACTTTTATTACATACTAATCCAAAAAATTATATTATATTCATATACATATATATACTCTCATAATAATTTACTTAATATGCAAATTGTTTGTACCATTATCGAGAAGGGTAAAGAAAGTATACCACCGCCGCCACCATCACAATCAATCCACACAGTACAATTCAATGAAAATAGTACAAGAGCACATTCAAAGAAACATCGAGTATATGTATTTCGAGACTTTCTACATGATAATTTCCAATCAATAATGAGCAAAGATACTGACTCAACTTTAATATTAGATGTTGCCGGAGGACGAGGTGATCTATCTTGGATACTATACAATATTGATGGTATTGATTCAATTATAGCTGATCCACGTATACCATCTCATCGATCATTGGTCAAGTCTGTAAACTTCTTATTGAACCATCCAGGTGAGTTGTAAAGTCTATGGATATACATTGTCTATCAACCATCCATGTATCTCATTTTGATTGTCTTTCTTCATACATGTTATTACAATCATGCATCTCATGCTGGTTTATCGAATGATTTGTATCTTTACATAGAAGAAGCAAAGACTAGAGCAGTTGAAGGATTGGCGACATCACAACCATTGGCTAAGCTGCTCCCTCGTTTACTTGAAACTCAGAGACTGGCTAATGAATTGGACGTTACAAGTGATAGTCAAAGTATCAATATTGCAAATCCAAAGTACATGAGAATGCATATAGACAATACTCTTGTAGAAACTCTGAAGCAGATTCTCACAACTTGTTCATCAAAAGACGAATGCAATAAGAATTTGTGGGATACATATTGGAAAGAAGAGCAAAGTAGAATTGAATCAAACAAAGTATATCATGGCGGTACATCTCCGAAGACAACTTATACTAATTATGATACAAAGAATACTCAAATATCTGATAGTCAGTCAGCTTTGAATGTATTTCAATCTCTAGACTTTATTGCAGGATTTCATCCTGATCAAGCGACTGAAGCGGCGGTCGATTTAGCTCTGCTGTTGAAGGTTCCATTTGCTATTGTACCCTGTTGTGTCTTTAAAAGTGAGTTTCATAATCGAATGCTTGACGGGAAGCAAGTCAAAACACATAGTGAATTAGTGGAATACCTGTGCTTAAAACATGAGAATATACGAAAGACGGCTCTTCCATTCATCGACACAAATACTGCAAAGAATGTGGTATTATACATGTTGAAAGAGGACTTTGCAACAACTAGATGATAAGAATCAAACTCTATCATACAAAGTCAAGACTCCGAGAGATAGATGGACAGAGGTCAGTATTGTGGGGTTTATTTTATATACAGCAATGTATTCTACTTCTTCAAGGCGGCACATTTCCTTTTTGAGGTTCGTCATTGCAACTGGCGGTCTCCTCTACAACTTCTCTTTTCACTTCTGTTGTCGCATCAATTGATAGCTTCTCCATTGAAAATGTATTCAATTTTTCTTGAAAGTTATTATCGGAAACAACAGTATCAGTATCATTATAATCGTCTGTTTGGATAGATATGTGCTGACGGCCTTTCACTGGCGGTGGAGTGGAGTCTTTTCTCTTCTTTGCATCCTGGCGAGACTTGCTTTCATCTTTACTATTGTGCTGTTGAGGTTGCTCTTTGACAGTGACTATTGGATTAGCAAATATATGGCGAGGAGAGTCATTCTTGATCAATCTACTGTCAAAGGAAATGGATCCAGGCTGTTGATTTACACTACATGCAGAATCTTCTGTTGTGCTGTTTCTAGCAATGAGAGAGCTTCCTCCGTTCTCTTTTACTTTGATTCGGTTGCCACCCTTTTGAGTTTGAGTTGATGTCTCTCGTGGCCGCTGTTCTACATCGAATGGCGATGATAAGACTTGTCTAGATAAAGACATCTTTATTATAGATTTTTACGACATTGCATTCGAGGCTGTAGGCAATCGCTTGCAAGAGACTGTAAAATATTATAGAGTGCGAGATGTATGGATCGACGTTTAGAAAATATTTTCGACAAGCCCGCTCTTTCCGAGGCAAAAATAAAATAAAATTAATATGATACAACAAAACAGCTTTACACTAATAAAGGAACATATCAGGGAGCCCTACTGATACAAAGTACTACTTTATTTGCTCTTACCAAACATTCGTTCTATCTCTTCATCATCAGAGTCTGTCTCATACTCTTCTCCAGTATCACCCCATAACTTTCGTTGACTCAACCGTCTATTATTAGTCTCACTCTCGATAGTACCACTACCTCTTCTTTTATTATTCTCACCTCCATTATTTGTATCGATGCCTGCTTCTAAAATACCCATATCCTTGGCTTGTGCCATTCTCTTTTTGTGTTCTTCCATACTCTCCTTCCAATATGACATTTGTTGTGACATCCACTCTTTATCTTCGAGTACACATGCAGTCATTTCCTTCCACCTTGCTTTAAGATCTTCATCTCGTAATGTATCTTCTTCCATTCGTTTAGATAATTGATCTTGCATCTTCATCCGTGCCGTTTCACTTTCGACTAATCGATTACGAAGTGATGCTGTAATCTTTTCATGTCGAACTTGCTGTTGATTGATTTCCGATTGAAGCATATCAATCTCCGCTCTTGATTGTGTTTTGTTCAATTCATTTGCATCTTGCGTTATACGCAGTTCATGTGAAAGAACACGGACTTGTTCTTGTAATGTAAAGACTAACTGCTGCTCAGTCATTGTACCACCATTGAGTATTGCTGTTTCATCTTGTTGATTGAGTGCTTCTACTGCCGCTGCCTTTCGGAGAAACTCTTGATTTCGTTCATGAAACTCTGCCAATTCTTGTTCCTTTGTCTTCTTCTTTACCGGTTTAACATCTGTATTACTGATATCACCTTTATTGTCGTCAGTAGTATCTGTTTCAATAGTACCAATATAATCATCATCAGTATGTTGTGGTGTGATATCATTTGATCTATCATTATTTGACTTGTCCATTTCGCCATTCTTCCATATTCCCTTTACTATATTTCCATCATCATATTGTAATTGGCCTATACCATCGGGTTCGCCCGATGGATTAACTTCGCCGGTATACAATCCACTATCATCATTCTTGTCATCCCATGGCATATCGGATACTTTATTTCGGGTTGTTGTTGACTCCATGCTTTATTATTATACTTACAATGTGATGTTGTTGGATGACGAGATACTATATGTGTAATAATGTGTTGTAAAAGATATAACCATAAACTATGATTTGCTTTTGCAATCAGTTGTAGGAAATGACTGATAGTATATTGTTATAAATCAGTAGTAGTATTACTTTGTTATATAGTATTTGAAAGGATGACTAATAGTATTATGTTTCAAACTTACTCCGATAAGATCAATTGGCACCACTTACTTGTGACTAAGAAGATATATGATATGTTGCAAATCTCAATGTGTCGGCCAAGCTACAAATATAGATGAACTAGATGATAAATATTAATAAATGATGGGTGTAGTTTAACTATTGCACATAGTTGAAGAGGGGGCTGAGGTTTGCCGGCCAAAAAGCAGTGTGATAGATGAGACAAGCTATACCGTTCTATCGCTAAATATATGATGCACCTTCCCTAGAGGTTTTCACTGCAAATTGAAGAGATTTGAGTTTTGAGGAGATTTGCACCACATAAATTCAAGAAGTGTTGCTATCCAATAATTATTGTCATTGCTCGTGGATATAGGTTGTTTATTCATTAATTAGAAGCAGTACATATAACAGCAGTGGCGACAATACATATTTAATAGTCCAAACATGATTTATGCTCCCATCCTTGTGGCGGTTGTCTACGCTTTTAGCGGAGTTGCCAATGCCTTCCAACAACAATCTTCCTCTTCCTACAATCGACCAGTCTCTCTATCACGCCAAGCTGAATCATATCTACCACACTCTTCTGCAATAATGCCAAAGAATCTAAGAAATCAAGGCTCATTACTTCGTGTTGCTACATCTATTAGCGGCACGGATAAGGCAACTAATGCTATGATGAAACAAATTGATCAAAAGATATCCAAGTATGAAAAAGAACAAGCAAAGTATATGACAAAGGTTGAAACTGCCAAGGCAGAATTGGAGAAGTTCCAGGCTACCAAACAACGTTATTTACAGGGTACAGATATTAATGAAGACGAGGCTCCGAGCTTTTCAGAAACTACTTCCCGATCATTAGTTAAGTCCATGATGTGGCGTGTCATTGCGGGTAGTGTTACATTCTTTACTTCATTACGTTTCTCTGGATCAATCTCTACTGCATTATCAATTGTCGGGTCCGACTTCTTCTCCAAGGCTGCCACCATGTTTATTGGTGAACGTCTTATGAATAAAAGTCAGGCAGGTCGTAAGTCAGGAGCGGATGATATCGGACGTAGTTTAGCCAAGGCATTATTATGGCGTTTATTTGCCATTGCGAATACGTTAACAATGTCTTACTTAATTGCCAAGAATTTAAGTATGGCATCGAAGATTGCAGGATCGGATGCTATCTTCAAGACTGGTCTTATGTTTGTTTATGAACGCGTTTGGGCAAAGATTGAATGGGGTAAGGAGTATTTAATTGAGTTTTCAATTTAATATGATTGGGAGAGGAGATTTAGTGAAAAGTATGATACTCCGGGGGAACTGTGTGATATGGGAAGATATAATTTTAATATATGTACGGAGTTACATAAAGTTGCAGGGGGGTTTGAGTTGGAGGATGGTGAACATAGGAATACTGCAATACAGAGATTGTTTGACTAGCTGGAGAAAACTCACATCTCAAATAAGTCTAAAAAGCAAATGATTTTGATGTGGGGGCATTATATCCACATTCCTTATATATTGGATACGCAAGAATAGAGTTATTGCAGGTGGTGTATGTGGGAGGGTATCGGGGTGCCGTACGTGTATTCTCTTTAAAACTTGGGCAGCGTGGCAAAAATAAGCTATCCGCTTTATTGTGTGATGTCATGGGTCTTGGAGTCTATGTTTCATAAGTACTCAAATATTCTCGAAAAAGATCCGCTAAGAACCTAGACTACATAATATGATACATGCTCAAAATGAATGTCAACCTTATTGATACGATTATCAATGCCTAATCGTCCATTCTAAACAACATGTATGATGGGAATACACCTACACAAACAAAATTATCCCCACATCAACCTAAAACAGACACAAAGATTCCGAGTTTGTATACCCAAACACTAACAACATTCACTGAAATCTAGTCTAAGCTTAAAACTCATCTCCCATATCCATGTCGTCCATGTCAAAATCATCCATTCCCATACCACCCATGCCACCCATACCGTCCATATCATCCTCGTCTTCCATGGCTGCTCTTTCGGCTTCCTCCCTTTCCTTTTCCTTCTTTTGGTGTTCATCGAACATTTCCTTCTCGCCGTCCTTCTTCTTGAAGAATGTCTCCTCGGCAAACTTCTGTGCCTCCTCTAAACTATCAGTAACAATGATATCATCAAAGATTGTTCCAGATTTGACTTGCCATAATTCAAAACCAACATGAGTACATCCATCCTTACATACAGCATACATGTTATCGTCATATTCGTATTCGGGGTTGGCAATCATGGGATGTTCCCAAGCGCCCTTATAATCAGGATTGTCAATCATCTTTGGACTCCAAGGACCATTGTAATCTGGATTATCTATCATGGGTGCCTCCCACTCACCATCATCCTCGTCATCCCAATCATCAGGCTTTGATGCATCGGGATCAGGAATTTCCATGGGAATATCATCATACCCATCTGGCTTCTTATCCTCGGGATCGGCAATCTTCTTCTCATCAACCCAATCATCAGGCTTTGATTGGTCAGGATCCTTAATCTCCTTAGCGGGTAGGAAATCAAATTCATCATCAAGCTTACCAGCACGGACTGACTTGTTATCAACAAATACCTCAAAGGTATTATCAGGACGTAAAACGAGTGTGTACAAGTGTGATACCTGATCATCCTCGGTACCAACATTCTTCTTAATAAGAAGATTATCATCCTTCTTATCATAATGTAAAATAACATGAGTACGTTTATTGGATGATCCACAGATATCCGGACCAAACATAACAGAATAGGGAGTATCACCACCAAACTTGGTTGATTCAAACTTCTTCCCACCGGGTAATAATTTTAAGTAGGCGCCGCCACAATCAATTTTCTGTTCATGTTTGACAGAATATTGAATGACTAAATCCTTCTTACCAGACTTGAATGTCTTGGACATGGGGGCGGATAAGCCATAGAATTTGGCATCATCAGAGGTTTGAATACCCTTATCATCAGCATCACCGTACCATTCTCCTGCGGTATGACCCCATTTACCTAATTCATCTTTAGATTTCCAGTCTGATGATACGGTCCATCGTTTCTCCCAACCCTATTAATAGTAATTGAGGAGAGATGATATAGTGGTTTAGAATTCACAATGCGATATAAAAAAATGATATTAAATAGAAAATAGTGTTTGCCCTTTTCATTGCAATAAGTTAGATATTGACATCTCTATCCACTGAAAATAGACACAGTATATCAAACAATCAATGTTGATATACTGGCCATATCCCAGCCACCCCCTATCCTTCGTCATATCCAAATTACACGTCATAAATTTATTGACAATAAGCCCCAAATTTCATTGGCTATGTGTTGGCCTTCAGAGTTGAATCAATATATCTCAAACTTACATCATCATTAAACTGCTCCTTGAAGTAAACATCAGCAGTAGCAGGTGCCACGAGGGCAAGGGCGAATAATCCGAACTTCATCTTATATTTAGAGGGTAACAAGTTGTTGCGGAGTCCAACAAAATATGAGTAGTGGTTAGGCATTGGGGAACTCACCTTGGGGGTTCGGGGACAAGTTCGGGGAACTCAAGTGGATACCCCCTAAGTAACCTCTTTATGGGAATAATAAAACCGTTTGTACCTAAGCTGATAACCCA
>Ga0214478_100375_pt1 | contig 26313 bp, 19 predicted proteins | sample M1_20Mar14CPVII9_2_FD_178001 | JGI IMG/M metagenome (GOLD analysis project Ga0214478, IMG submission 178001) | Marine eukaryotic communities from Monterey Bay, California, United States - M1_20Mar14CPVII9sort6BwellD7 | ecosystem: Environmental > Aquatic > Marine > Unclassified | place: USA...
CTGCCGACTGTCAGGCAATGTTTGGCCAACAAGTGGGGGTATGGCATCATGTAGGTGCTGCAATAGTGGTTGTTTGGCATTGCATAGGTGTATAACAAGTTGATGAACACTCCCAGCATGATTGTAATTCTCTCCACCATACTTTTACAGCCACATGTAGGCAGGTTTCATGCCTCAGATCTCGATTTTCTGCCGACTGTCAGGCAATGTTTGGCCAACAAGTGGGGGTATGGCATCATGTAGGTGCTGCAATAGTGGTTTTTTGGCATTGTATGGGTATATATCAAGAGTAGCAATAACTTAGCATGTTTGTAGGTCCCTCCCTTCCTCCATGACTTTGCAAGTTTCAGTTGCAATTTTCAATTAAAAGTTCTAGAAACTTCTTTCTATATTATCATTTATCATCTCACTTTAAACAAACAACTACAACATAATATCGTAACTTCTTGTTACCAATTCTATTGAGTTAATACCTCACCAATTCTTTAGTAGAGTTAAAGGTTATATTGGTTTTTATTTGCTGATCATCTTTACTCATCTACAAGTAGTAAATATAATTAGTTCACATACAAATATTATTATGCCATCTGAGACACAAGACCCACCATCACAACATGAAGCTCCACCCCACTCTCCACCCCATAATAATTCTCCAATAAACAACGGCATAGCATTAGTTGCTAACTCTGAATCAATTAGTGATGATGGTAGTGTAGATTTATTATCATCACCTACACCATCTACTACCAAAGACAATGACGAGTCGTTCACAAGTAAAGATGGTGCAAGTGATATTGATAATGGTATTGTTATTGGTGCCCTAGATACAAAGATTGATCCCAATGATGGACATTGTTGGTCATGTCTTGTTAATTTACGTTCTACATCCGCTACCGGTTCACCTACACAGTCTTCCAATGAATGTGGATTTTTATACACAACACATGAACATCCACTACTCAAAATTATGGTCTGTTCGGTATGTGAGGAACGTGCCGAGGCAGTTGAGAGTGATGTACTTGATATTGAAGATGATACTACTACTAATTTAAATCCTCCTATGGAAATGAATGCATGCTCGTGGTGTGGATTAGATGATCAAGAACTTGGTGACAATGAAAATTGTGTAAAAGATGGTGTACCTGGATCTGATTTGTTATTATGTGATAAATGTCCACGTGCATTTTGTGTACGTTGTGTAATGTTATCATTAGGCGGGGATAAATCATCATGGGAATCAGTTAGAGATGTATTGAAGTCCGATGAGGAATGGGTATGTTGTAAATGTCAACCCACAGAATATTTACAGAGGTTGCAAAGTGCATATAACAAAATTACATGCAGTTCACCCAGTCCTAGTGATGATAATGAAGATGGGAAATTATCTCCGTCACCTGATTCCAAAGATGATGATCATGTACAGAAACTAATCGATGAACTGGAACAGGCCGAGCAGGGGATTGAGGAGGCAACTAAAATGTTAGACGAATCTCTAATGGAAAAAGAACGTGATAGAATTGAACAAGAAATGTTTGATGAAGGAATTAGCCCAGAGGATATTGATGGAGAAGCTGAAAAGGTATTAGGTAGTTACAAGAGGAAATGGCAGTTAAATTTTGATAGATGTTCTGATACAGTTGCTCGATTACAAGATGAATTACCACCCGCTGATATGATTGCATATTATGAGTACCGAACAAGAGAAAAGGGAGAGAAGATGTCTGATATGGCACCGCATTATAAGATTGAAGCTGATCTAGAACTTGACAAACGTGATAATCAAGATGGATTTAACAAGGGTGAATTCCGTGGAGCATCTGGTTATAAATGCCAAAATCCACGGGTGTTAAAACTTGAACCAGAAGACTTGAATGCAGCCTGTCTGAATGAGATTGAAGATGTCAATACCATGGAGGGTGCCATTTTACAAATGCAATCAAACGCCAATGGAAGGGACGAGAAGAATCCTTGGAGAAGTCAAACGGGGACAACTGAGGTGGATATTGAGATGTAAGTGTCATATGTGTTTTTGTTTTGTTTTCAACAATTGATGATTCACTGATATACCGCACCCTTCTCTTAACTTAACATACAGGTTCAAGAAGAAAGCTGTAATGTTTGAGAATATCACTTTGGGTGATATGATTGATCTTGAACAGCTTGAGAAGAGAACCAGTACTGAAAAAGAAGATGCTCGAGCCACGAGAAAGGAAGGTTCAATGGTAGTACGACGAAAGGGCTCAGGGAACAAGCTGGTCCGTGTTGTCAAAAGAGGCACCTCACTTCGAGCATTCAAGAAGCAAGTGCGAAAAAATTCTACAAAGTCTCGACTATCTGGTGATAAAAAGGAGTATCAACCACGCTTACCTCCTCCCTCAAATAATACCAAGATGCCAGCTACCGTACCAAGGGCCAAGAAACGAGCTCAGTTACAGCGCCTTTCGATTGATAATTCAAACAGTACAAGTTCTGGTCAGCTGAGTCCAACAACGAAGGGTATGGTCATCGGGGATCCAACGGCCTCATACGAAGACTCTGATTTCGTATTGGAAGTATCTGGTGGCAGTACCCCTGTTACCGTCTGCAAATCCTTGGCTACTTTGCTCAAGGAACATCAAGCTGATGGTTTGAAATTCTGTTGGAGAAACGTATGCTCTCAAATAATGAAATACAAGCAAGAGGGTAACGAAGATATCCATGGTGCAATCCTTGCCCACAATATGGGTCTTGGCAAGTCTTTCCAGGCTGTCTGCCTCTTACACACGTTGCTCACACACCCTTCATTAACCACTCCCGCTGGTACTGGTGGCCGCATCATTCAGAGAGCTCTTCTGATTGCACCTGTGAACACATTGGCCAATTGGGAGACGGAGTTTTTGAAGTGGATTGGCAAATCAGAAGGGAGGAGTATTCCAGCAATACGCTTTTATCCCCAATGGGAAGGAGGAAAACAAAAAATGAGAGTGGTCAAAGAATGGTATGATTCTGGTGGTATTCTTTGTGTCAGCTCGGAGAGATATGCCAACGCAACCAAGGGATATCTCGACGGCGCCAAGAAGAAGACTAGCGGGAAAAAGTCACCGGTGCCATTTATGGAGGTAGACAAGAAGGTTGACGCCAAGGAAGCAAAGAAGCAAGCTAAAGATGCAGCAGAGGATTCTTTCTTACGCAAAGCGTTATTCAATCCCGGTCCCGATATCGTCGTACTTGATGAAGTCCATGGCATGTTGAAGTCCAATACGACAAACATTTACAAGTGCTTATGTGGATTGAAAACAAGGCTACGACTTGGTCTCACCGGCTCACCAGTGCAGAACAACCTCCTTGAATACTTTCGTATGGCAAGTTGGATGAAACCTGATTGTTTGGGCACAGAAATCAACTTCACTAGGAAGTTTCTTGACCCTATCATGGATGGTATGGCATCTGATTGTACGTCAAGCCAAGCCGAAAAGCAAGAACAAGCGACAACTGAATTACACGGCATTCTTGATAAGTTTGTCCACCGCAGGGATTCAAACATACTGGCTAAGGATCTACCCTTCCTACAAGAGAGTATTATCCATGTGCGGCAATCCATGGTACAAACAAAGCTATACAGAGAGTTCAGAAAGTACCAAAGAGAGACGGACAACAAAGGTTTCTTCAAACAATATCATGCTCTACGTCCAGTCTCCAATCATCCTGCAGTGTTGATATATCCCGAGGGTAAAAACAAGTCGTCGTCTCGACCAAACACTCCAGTGCCTGAATCGTCTCGATCAAACACTCCAGTGCCTGAACCAGAAGAGAAACCAAGAATTGCCCCCGAGAAGTTTGGTAAGTTTGATTAATTGGCCACCTTTGTACCCATTATGTGTTACCTCCATACTCATTTTCTTGTCTTTGATCTTACTCAGCTTGGATATGCGATAAGTGCCAAGTGGCTAAGTTTCGCACTCTTGATGAGGCGGAAGCACACGAAGAGCTCTGCACAGGTGTGTTTGATCCAGCCACAGCCCAAAACGCGGCTCCTGTGTTGGCAGCTCAGAGCAAACGCAAAACCAAGAGGGATTCTGATGAAGACTGGTATAAATCATTTCAGGACAAGGTTGAGAAGATAGAAGGTAAAGAATACCTGAAGGGTATTGATCTCGGAGGGAAGATTGTCTTGTTGCTACAGATCATTGCTCATTGTGATCTTATTGGAGATAAGGTGGTAGTCTTTTCACAGTCTCTGCCTACTTTATCCTATATTGAAGAAATTTTGAATTCTCCCGATTGGGGTGGCTTCAAGTTCTACATGCCTGATGATGTTAGAAAGCCCAACATTGGGGGCTGGAAGAAGGATCGCGAATACCTTCGTATTGACGGCTCTGTCGATGCCAAGGAAAGAGGAGACCTCATTGATACCTTTCATTCAGACACAGCTGCCGGCAACCAGGCTAAGCTGTTTCTCATCTCAACGAACGCAGGAGGCTTGGGCATCAATCTAATTGCAGCCAATCGTGTAGTTCTGGTGAGTTTGTCGTGTTGTGTGCACACCCTCCTTTTAATTTATTATCGAGAGTTCACTCACACTATTTGCCACTTAATCCCCAGTTTGATTCTCATTGGAACCCAGCTGTTGATCTTCAAGCCGTTTATCGTTGCTACCGATATGGCCAAACAAAAGAGACATTCTGTTACAGACTACTCGCAGAAGGTTCGATGGAGCAGAAGATCTACTCACGTGCTGCTGCCAAGACTTCGTTGTCTGACTTTGTGATTGATAAGGCGAATCCCGAGAGATCATTCACACGACAAGAAATGAACTTACTTAGTGTAGAGGATACTTGGGTGGGTTGTACTGCGTGTGGCAAGTGGCGTATGCTTCCTCCTGATATCTCTGCAGAGGAAGTGGAAGCTCTCCCAGACGAGTGGTATTGCAAGGACAACATTTGGGACCCAGCACGCTCAACTTGTAATGCGGAAGAACGTACTGCGGTGTGGATGGTCAAGTATTATGAGCGTAAGAAACGAGAGGAGGACGAAGATTATGTCCAATCACAATCTCAAGCTCAATCCCAAGGCGGATCTCAGTCGCAAGGTTGGATAAAGACTGCAGCTGCCCCTCCAGCGATTGACGAGAGGATAAACGAGTATACAGAACGTGATACTGTGCTTCAACATTTGATCAGCCGTACCGAAGAGAAGAAGACATCGAGTACTTCTCCTTCTGGAAACGAAAAGGTCTCCTCCTCATCCAAGTCAAAGATGAAATGGGTTTCTAAATGGGATTTCAACTTTGAGAAGACGGAAAAGTTGGAATCCACAACAACTCAAGAAGAGGAGCAGACGACAAAGTCTCCACAAAAGTCTACTTTCAAATCATCACCAAAGAAGAAGAGTAAGAAGACTCCACCCAAGAAGTCCAACCAAAGTCCAAAGAAAAAGTCTACACCTGCTGGCAAGAAATCATCGCCAACCCTATACGAGCAGATTCTTTCTCCTGCATCAAGTAAGAAGAAACGGAAGTCGCCAAAGAAGAGAGTAGCAGCGGATACAGAACAGTCTGAGAGTGGATCGAGCGAGAAGAAGAAGATGAAGCCGTCGGAAAGTAAACAAACAAGTAAAGAGAAAGTTGAACATGCTAAAAGGATGACAGCAAAGGTAAAAGCAGAGTTGGAGGGTGGTACTGACTCCAAGAAGCTCGCAGCAAAGGCGAATGATGAAGAGGAGAAGAATGATGCCGTTGTGGACTTGACTTTTGATGATTCCGACAGTGACTAATTCCATGTGTTCATAGTTATAAACTAAAGTGATCCAGAAAAGAAACCACGGCACGTCCACAACAACTATTGCTATTAATTAACAACAGCTACAACTATCAACCACTAATCTTAGATCCTCATAACAGGCTTAATGCCCAGCAACTCAAAGCACTGCCTCATTGTAATTGCCGTGGCACGGCAAAGCAACAATCGACTCTCCATCTCAGGACTTCCCAACACATGACACTGGGTAACAAACTCAGATGCCGCAATCGACAAAGCATAGACAAAGTCACAAATATGATAGGGGAATAAGTCCTTCAATGTTTCCTCAATCGAATCAGCAAAGAATTGTAAATGCAAGCCAAGGTTACGCTCCGACTTGTGATCCAAAATAATCTTGGACTTGCCATCCTTGATTAATGTATCAACATCCACACCGTGTTGAGCCTTGCCCTTGGTGATGATTGACTCAAGACGAGCATGCGCATACAGTAGATAGATGGCTGTATTACCCTTGGTATCCAACATACGATCATACGAAAAGATGTAGTTGGATGTGGGGTTACGACGTAAGTCAAAGTACTTGACGGCACCATATCCCATTGCCGATGCTGTTTCATGTAATTCCTCCTCAGATCGCTTGTCCTTCTCCTCCTTACCCTCCATACGTTCCTTCAAACTACTTTCCATACGTGATACGGCCTCATCTAACAAGTCTACTAATCGGACTGTATCACCTGACCGAGTCTTGAACCTCTTACCATCCTCACCTTGCACTGTACCAAATCCAATATGATCCAATCGATGACTATCATCATCAACCCAACCAATCTTCTTGGCAGCCGCGAATACCATTTGGAAGTGATCACCTTGAGTAAAGTCAGTAATGTATACAATCTGCTTGGCATCCAATACATCAAGACGGTACTTGATAGCTGCCATATCAGTCGAATCATACCCATATCCACCATCACTCTTTTGCAACATTAGCGGTATCTTATACTTGGGAACAAAGACACACTTGGCACCACCCTCCTCCACTGTGCAATATCCCGCCGAAATGAATTCATCAATGACCGGAGCAATCTTATCATTATAAAAACTCTCACCACATTCCGTTACTGTAATATCTAATCGTTTGTATACCTTCTCAAATTCAATACGACTAATATCACATAATAATTGCCAAATCAATTTACATTCGGCATCACCAGCCTGTAACTTGACAACATTCAACTGTGACACCTTTTTAAAGTCAGGTGATTCATCAAATCTCATCTTGGCATTCTTATAAAAGACAGTCAAGTCAGTAATGTTTGGCATATCGCCATTGGCAAAGTCTGGATATTCCTCCTTGAGATACTGTATTAACATACCAAATTGTGTACCCCAATCTCCTACATGGTTCACACGTTGGACGTTACATCCTGTATATTCTAGGATACGACATACCGACTCGCCGATGATGGTGGATCGTAAATGACCAACATGCATTTCCTTTGCAATGTTGGGTGATGAGAAGTCAACAACAACCACATCCTTCTCGTCCTTCTTTTCTGTATCATCCGAGGTGGAGGTAGCCTTGGGCTGGGTAGGTGTACCATTCTTAACAATATCATTAACACCCCCCTCCAAATAACTAGTTTTAACCCGAGACATGATAAATCCAGGACCATTAACAACTAAATCACACAATACTGGATTATCATCACCTACTGCATCAATAATCAATTGTGCAACGTTTTGAGGTGTATTAACACCTTCTGGTAAACTACCAGATGCCTTTAATTTTTGATATAATGGCATTGCAATGTTACATTGATAATCACCATGCTTGATATCCTTACATTTAAATGCCTTAATTTCAAGTCCTAAACTTATTGCCGAGGGGAAGACTTTGGTAATGGCGGAGGCAAAGATGGATGATGAGGCTGCTAATAATGATGGATTTGATGGATCAAATGTTGGTAGGGGGAGTAATTTCTTGATTAACTTTTTGGCGGAGGTGTATGCTGGATGATTCTTAGTTAGATTGACATATGATTGAATGGAACTACTTGCAGTTGATAGAATATCAACACCATTATCTGAATGAGCATGTAGTAAACTTAGTGTAATTGCCAAATCTGCCACAGTCATCATACCATCACCACCAGTAATAACACTACTACCACCACTAACCTCCAATGCAGTATCAATCTTAGTTAATACCTTGGTAATCTTTTTCGAATTACCTGAATTTAATGCTGGACGTAATTCACGACTTTCAAATTCCAACCAATCATCAACAACATTGGTAATATTATTGGTACCCTCTTTACTATTATCAATTAATGCCAATGCCTTGATGATACTATTGCCTCCAAATGCAATTGTATCAGGTGTTGACGAAGATGAGGATGGATCACCATATAATAATGCAGGGCCATGAATGAATGGTAATGAGTCGGAGGTATCACCGCCTGGTAAGAGTGGAGTGGAATAGAGTATTGATGCCATACATGCTTTTAATGTACATGCGTCTGATATACCATTGCTTGGTACATTTGCCAATCGATAGGTTGGTACTGGAGAAGACTTTTTAACTGGAGCTCCTCCGCTACTTTTGGAAGGTGCACCTTTTCCGGCTTGTCCTCCGCCTCCCTTGGCTCCTTTGGCAGCGGCTTTTGCAGAATCCTTTTCCTTCTTTTTAGCCAGCTTTTTGAGCTCCTTTTTGGATGGTCCCTTCTTCTCTTCCGTGTTATTATCGGCCATGATTTGTATTGATATTGCAAAATTGCAATGCAAATAAATGGAGGGCTGAAAATTATGAGAGTTGAAAAGATACCATACTCTTTGATTACATGTGTAATGTTCACCAAAGCACTACCAATTGAAATATCTTGCAAAACTGTTGCCAATGTGAGCAGCGTTATCACCAGAACAGCATATGAAACGATTCATTAATATATCAATCCTTTAAGCCATGTTTAGTGTTGATAGAATGTTTCTTGTGTTGCATTTCATTTTCGGTATCCTATTTTTGCCGCCTTGAAGCAACAAAAGGCACCAATGACAATGTTGTTTATTATTGAATAGGTATAATAGGAGACGCATTATTACCACTCTGCTGCCATTATATGAGTAGTATCAACCTCTCGTAGGCGCAGATTATCTCATCAGCGCCGCCGATTGGTCGAAGGATACCAATAGATTTATTGGACACAAGTGCACAATCAAGCCTCTCCTTCAACTATTATTGTTTGCATAGAATCACACAATTAGCGCAGAATATATAGTAATACAAACACCACTAATTGCAATATGGCAACATCAATCAATACAATTACACCACCGGCTCCATTAATCAAAAGCCCAAGCTTAACGAAGCGTATTGGAAGTGGCAGCGGTAACTTACTTCTAGGACGCAAAAAGAAGAATGATACACAAAGTACACTAAACTCCAATTCATCATTGCGGAGTGTATCATTTGGTAGCAGCGGCACAGGAGAAGATGATGCTAACCCAACAAATAGTAACTTGGCAGATGATGCCGAGAATGACGACCCTCTACTCTCTTTGTTTAGAGTACACAATACCAACAGAGTTAAATTTGACCTACAATTAGATGAAGACACCAATAACAAAGACTCGAAACAATCATCTACCAACAATCCACCATCACCACGTAAAGCATCCGATAAGCTTAAAAAGTTTATACCCTCATTTAAACGTACACCGTCCAACTTGACGGCATCATGTCTACTATCTAAAGAGTCGAATGAATTAGATGATAATGATCCGGAAGATGCACTTATTAAGAAGATGTTAGAACCCACGCCTATGCGACGGATTAGTTCGTTTTTGGATGGTATGAGATCTTCTTCCTCAAGTGTTAGTGGTATTAGAAGTAGTAGTGGAAGTAATAGCAAGTTGGAGAGTAGATTGGCAAAAGAAGAAGAAAAGGCAATAACATTGGGTGAATTGGAAGGAGCTACTCAATCCTTTCAACAACAGCAAACAACAGTTGAGGGCGGTAGTACTATCTCCGAGATTAGTCCAACTCATACACAAAATAGAGCAAATATACCCAAATCATCCAAGGAGAATATAGCCAAACTCCTCAAGAAGGCACAACGATCTCATAAAAAATCATTCCGATATCGCTTAGCAATGAAGTACTACCTCCTAGCCTTGAAAGAAATGACAGCAGCTGGATATTCCGATACAGACCCACTAACAATAAAGGTATTAAAATCATTAAATAATGTTCATCATGCACAATCCACCATTCAAAATTCAGCAAATATAGTCGGTATGGGTATCCAACATGAAGATAAGAACCAATTAATTAAAAGTTTGAGAATGTATACAATTGCATACCGGATGAGGAGGGATTCACTAGGTGTGGATCATCCAAGTTTAGCTGTGTTATTAAATATGATGGGGAGTGTACAAGTGAAACGTGGAGAGTATGGTGAGGCAATGAAGATATATGAATTAAGTTTAAAGGGACGGCCGGATGAAAATGGCGGGAAAGGACGGAAGAAGAATGAATTTAGGAATAATAACCCATTGACTACAAGGTATGTATTAATGTGTGTATGTATGTTATCTCAGTATATGTTATGCTCACAGATATCTTTTTCTCTCTCAATAGCGTGACACTCCGCGATATGGGAATGATACTAGAACACAAGGGCAACGAGGATAAGGCATTAAAGTTCTATCATGCTAGTTTGAGATATGCAGTCAAGTTTAAGACTGCCAATACCGAACAACAGCATAAGCTATTATCCAAACGAGGTGATAGTGATGGTGGATCTGATACCGGGAGTTTACAAGGCAGTACCACCCAAGGAAGTAGTAGTGGCGCAAGGGGTAAATCAGGAGGTGATGTCGACGACGAGAAGGATTGGTTGGATAATATGGATAATAATATTATTGATGATTCATTCTCATTGAAGGAGGTACGCATGGCCAAATCTACCACCATCGGTAAGGGTGAGAGTAATGCAACTGATGGTGTGGATGATGTTGCAGAGAATGGAGAGATGGAGCTCTTTTTAGAAACAAGATTTGACCGATGGGCATTGTCCAATCACAATAAAGAGAGATCGAAAGGCAGTGACGACGACTCCAAGTTTTACTATGATGAACTATTCAACCAGAGTGATTCACAGCAACCTGTTGGGATAGCTCACTTCAATAGTGCCAAGGCAAAGGCAAAAGAGGGAGAGGCGGGTGCAGGAGCAGAGATGGATATTGCCATGACATTACATCAAATTGGACAGATACATAGACGGTCACATCGATATGCCGCGGCTTTATCAGCATATAACGCGTCACTTAGGGGCATGAAGGAGGTGCTGGGGACACAGCACGGAAACATAGCCGCTGTACTGGGAAATATTGGTAACCTATATATGGAGACGGGTGATTATGACGAGGCTTTTACAATCTATCAAGAGGTGCTTGGTATAGAAACATTGCATCTTGGTCTTTCACATCCTGAGGTGGCTGTGACATTGCATAATATTGCCACCATCGAATGCTCACGGGGAAATTTCGCTGAAGGTGTCTCTCTTTATAAGCAAGTTGTTGACATGCAAAAGATACGTTATGGTAACGAACATCTCACGGTGGCAATTACACTATCATGCCTGGCAGATGCTTACGAGAAGAGTAGGAATAAATCCGGAGCGATTAAAGTATACGAAGAAGCACTTAAAATCCGCATAAATGTGCTTGGCAAGTCACACTTGGATGTTGGTAGATTAATGCACAAGCTTGGAAGGCTTGCATCAAGTAGGAAGGATTATGCTATTGCAGACATTTACATGATGAGAGCGATGGAAATCTATATTGCAAACAAGTTGAAACAAGATCATGTCTTTATGCGTGAAATGAATAGAGACAAGGCGGATATACAGGCCGGATTGGCGTTTGCAAAGAAGTGAAAAGACTTGACTTTTCTGCATCTAAACAAAGTTTGAAGCATGGGATAATAATATCATACACCACACGCCTTAAGGTATCAACACAACAACAGTTAAAGATTAATTACTGAATCACGAGACTACATATATTAGATCAAGCACATTCTCAAGCAGAGGCAGACTGATGCTTACGCAATGTCTGCAAAACGTATTTACCATAACGAGACTTCGACAACTCTTGGTAGTTCGAGGATAGCAATTCAAAGAGCTCTTCTTGTAAACCACCATCACAGTTCTCCAAGGCCTTGTTGACAACATAGTTAGCTATCCTATCTTTGGATAGTTCTACTACACAACAGTACCCTCCTTCCTCATTTCTTGTGTCTAAAAGCATTCCCTCGACTAGCTTCTTCTTGTGCTCTGGTTCACCATGTTCAAGTATGGTTTCGATGATGTTGGAGGCGTATTTTTGTCTTGCAAACTTGAGGAGCTGATCACTCTCGGTCAATCTTTCGATGATAGAGGCAATTTGTTCTTCACTGCCATTGAACAAGACGGCTTGAATGACATAGTTTCCATACCTGTCACAAATGAGTGTTTCAACATCGCATGAGATGATCTGTTCGACGACAGCATGCTTTTGCTCATCAACGCAGTGCTTAATAGCACGTTGGACAACTCGGCATCCATAGCAGTGTGTTGACAAATCTTCTATGTTCTCCTTGATGTCATCAATGATGAACTGTATCTGCGAAGAAGCGGCGGCATTAGGCTTGTCATCTTTGTCTTTAATTGTGGCAAAGGAACTCATAACTTGGATGAGTCTTTGAACCACATGATTGCCGTTGGGATCACGAGACACGGTTAAGATCTTTCCATGAATCTTGAGGATTAGCTTGTTTATATCTTCTAGGGCAAGACATCGAATTGCCTTTTGTATGACTCGGCAGCCATTCTTATGCATGCAAAGTGAAACAACATCTCGGCCACACATACGGGCAACCAAGTCTTCCTTCATCTTGTCCGTTCCAAATTCAAAGAGGCCTTGTAGAACGAACCTTCCATAGTTGTCAACCCAAAGATCTTCCTTTCCAAGAAGGGCGACCTTCATGGCTAATTCTTGTTCATCAAGGGTACCAGAACGAAGACGTTCGTTAACAAATCTTGATCCATCCTCATCAAAGCAGGCAATGTCGGGGATTATAGCTGATAAAGATATGAATGAAGAGTAGCATATATGTGAGAAGTATGTGAGAGATATGCTGATAAACTGGAAAAACGAATTGAACATATCATATGTCATTATATATAGTATCATTACTTACTTTGAATATCAAACAAAGTAGATGTTGGTTCATTTGTTACATGATTGATGATCATTCTCAGCTTATGATCACGTGCATTATGTTCTTGTAATTGTAAATCAATCGGCTGATAAGAGTATGATATCCTACCATCATGCCCATAGTCTTGATGATGCTGTGCACCTGTCCATGATCCATAGTACATTTGCTGAGCTTGAGGTGGAGGACCTGATGGATATTGATATTGTTGATATGCCTGAGGAGGAGTCATACTCGGAGGGAGATATGCATGATGAGACATGTATTGTACAGTCGAGTACATTTCATCATCAACATCTTGTTCATAATTATGTGGAGAGTAGTGATAAGGTTGACGCATCATCATCGGTAGTGTTGAATTAGATACGATGATATGAAGGGAGAGTAGAGAAACAATGGTATATTATTGATCAACCTTTCCAATAATGAATACTTCAACTGATACTTCCTTGAATTGCAATGCCACTGTTGATTGGGTATCGTCGTATCGTCGGCAAGCGTCTCGAAATGCTCGAACAGTATGTCCAAAATGATCGAGAAAGTTTGAACTAATATCAATTGATTTTGCACGTCGATCTATTATCTTCTTTGCACCAGCTGGATGATGATCAGCAAACTGAGTAACGTCAAGTATATATCCGTCTACAATCACCCAAAGTTTACGATTATGGGTACCGTCGTTATACTGAACTTGAGAGCGACTGTATATATTATTGTTGTTATTATTATCACCCCACTTCATGCTATGCATGCTCATTATCAATCAAATACAATGGTAGTGGCATCAATTGCATCAGAAATAATTGCCACTGCTGGTAAGCAATATCACGTGCTACACTTTGTGTTTCTTATTTCTGGGTGGTGTCCTAAGTTTGAGACACGTATCTGCCTAACCAAAGGTATCCTCATGATACACCAAAGAATGGTCACAAAATGAAATTGTGGTGGCGAGCATCAGAAAGAAACTCTACAGAGGAATAGTAGTACTCATCGTAGGTTCGAGGAGTATCCAAAAAGATTCTAGTTGTAATTTGCAATTGCAATTGGTGGCCTCATAAAATCTTTTGTTGAATACATTAAACAATGTCAAAGCGCGATAGTAGCAAGATGAGCAAAGTACCAGTAACTGTATTAACAGGCTTCTTAGGTTCGGGTAAGACTACCCTCCTAAACAACATCCTAAACGATAGCACACATGGTATGAAGTTTGCCGTCATCGAGAATGAGTTTGGTGAGATTGGAGTTGATGATAAGGTATTACCCGAGAATGTCGATGAGGAAGTTATTGAGGTTATGAATGGTTGTATCTGCTGTACTGTTCGTGGTGATCTTGTTGAGGCATTAAAACGCCTACACAAGAGAGTTGATCAGTTTGGTAAGTGAAAGATTATACAATGTGCATATGATATGTTCATATTATATGTATCCTAAATGTCTCATCATATGAATCTTACACGCCCATACATCCGCCGTATATCCTTCTCGTCTCACTCGCTTTGATATATAGACGGAGTGATCATTGAAACTACCGGCTTAGCTGATCCAGCACCCGTTGTTCAAACATTCTTTGTTGATGAAGATATCAAAGATATGTACAGCCTCGACTCTGTTATCACTGTAGTTGATGCCCATGTCATCCTTGATCGTCTTGCCGAGGAGAAGCCGTAAGTATCCATATATGATTTGTATCTGTTTCAAATAACGATGCGAATCTTTATTTATCAATTCATATGTGTATCTCATGTGTATGTTCTATGTTTGATATTCTACTATCTTAGAGAGGGAGTCGAGAATGAATCAGAGGAACAAGTCTGCTTTGCAGATAAGATCTTATTGAACAAAATCGACCTTGCCGACGAAGCCAAGTTAAAGAAGATTGAAGCAGCGCTACGAAAGCTCAACCCTACCACACCCATTATTCGTTGTGAGCATGGTAAGTATAGATTAGAATTGATTGTTATAATGTATGTTGGTATTGACTAGAAATACATCACTCATAATATATCGTTTCTCTTCCCATCCCCCCATCAACTGAATATGCAGCCAAGGTATCTCCTAAGGAATTGCTCAACATTCAAGCATTCGAGCTCCAACGTGTTCTTGATTTTGACCCTGAGTTCTTAGACGAGGATGCCGAACATCAGCATGACTCTACGGTATCATCTATTAGTTGCCGTGTCAAGGGTAATGTCAACCAGGAGATGTTATCTCGTTGGATTGGGCGTTTAATTCAGGAAGATGGAGCCAACCTCTACCGTTACAAGGGTATCCTTAGTATCAAGGGCGTTGATACCAAGTTCATCTTCCAGGGAGTAGGTATGTTGTTTAATGGCAACATTTCTGATCAAAAGTGGGGAGTCCCAGAGTAAGTTTAGGTGGATTGTGTAGAACTAGCATATATGACATATGTTATGTTTCTTATTCATAACTTGGTATCTCACATATCATCGTCCTCTGTACAGATCCGAGCGTGAGAACATCTTCGTCTTTATTGGAAAGAATCTTGATCATGATTGGCTGAAGCAGTGCTTCATGGCATGTTTGGTTTCTGACACGCTTCGTTTCAAGGTTGGAGACTTAGTTCAGGCCAACATCGGAGAATTCACAAACGGAACAGTTGTGAAGACATGGGACGATGGTAATGCCTACAGGATTGAGCTCGAGGATGCTGATAAGACCAATGTGTATGCTCCTATTGATGTTGATACTTATGTTCGGGCTCGTCCCTAAGTAAGTTGTCCTCATCCAATCAAGATGACATGATGGGTGACAAGGGGAGAAGCCGTCGGCCGAAGGAGGTAGCAAGCTTACTCTTTGTGGTTTCTACAACCATTGAGAGATAGGAAGTATATAGCATAAAGCTTGTTGTTTATATTAGTACAAATATCTTGTCAGCTATGTACGTCTAAGCAATGTAGGAGAAGAGATACTCTATAGTTACTATTGAAAGATTTCATCTAGGCATACTCAACATTTAGTTAACTGTTAGCTATTCAAGCTCTAATCAAACTCTATTCATAAACAGATCAACTCATTCCCATTGCCATGCTTGAAACAATAATCGAATCGTTTGGCATGGTATCATCAATGGCTTTTGCATCCTCACAAGCCAATCTCAGGAATTCCATACCGCTAAGATTCCAAAGGAGCTGACCCCAATCAGTCTTGATTTGATGAGAACAAGCGAGAGTTAGATACAGAATCTTGTCACATACAGATAGTAATGCATAACCTCATAACACAGAATCCTCCTTTATAACTTACCTCTTCTTCTTTATCCTCTTGTGTATGTTTATTGTATGACGAGTTCAAATCCTGTTCTATCTCATCTTGACATAATCCACAACTAAGAAATGGTTGCCACATTGTCTCTTGACATGTGAGTGGTTCTACGCCGTCGGGTATACTTTTACTTCTATCCCATTCTTTATTGCTAGCACAAATGGTATAAGTATAATAATCGTTGCTGGTATTCTTCCGACGGATATCATTCATGTTTTCCATGCTTCTTCTATGCCATTCTTTATAATAGTATTCGTTTGGTTGATAGTTGGAATGTGGCATGATGACCTTAGATCTCCTTCTCTCTAGAGTAGGTGATCTTAGGTGATGTAATCAAAGTGATCTCCTGCTGGTCTCGGCAGTCTCTCAAAATAGAATTGCAACTCTTGTCTATCCTCTACAACCTAATATCTCTTATCCTTTCTAGATATATATAATCCTCAAGTGATGTGTTATATCATTCACTAACAATTTGATATGATGGAGGGCAAGCTAACTCTAGGTAGTACTACACAACGGATAAGTTACTAATAAATCTGATAAACATGAATGATGAAGAGGCCTTACATCGGTCTTGGAAAGCTGCCGAAATATTAGCTGGTCATTAATTCATCCGCTCAACGTCATGATCATCGTCTCATGACATCGCTAACAACTTTTCATGATGGCCAATTTTGTTTCTTTTTGTCTTGGCTAGAATACGGTAGATACTTAGTATAACTTAATGCACATTAGAGCTGGCCTCTTAGGTCTTAAGGGCAATGGGTATTTCAAAGGGCTGGGCTCGCGCCAAACTTGTGGTATCTTTTCTCTCAATCTCATTTGAATGCTTTCTCCTATCTCATATGTACTCCGCCGATAAAATGTTTAGCAACTATTTCCACCTCACAGTTTCGACCTGGTAGACCCATTATCGATGTGGTGTTATTATCCGTTGTTGTCAATAGTGTAGTAGTCGGCGACGACGTCGAGAGTATAGTATAATATTATTCAACCGATTGATACAAAACAATTTAATAAGGTGCACCACATTGCAATAAAAACTTGGCAAACAACTAACCCACTACATACATACATACCACCAATAATAGATGATGCCTCCGTTTGCAGATACAGACGACTCTGAATATTCACCATCATCAACATGTGATTATACCTTAATAGATGTTCTCATAGATACAATATTTGGTTGTGATAATCGCAATACTGCTAATGATGACGAGCAGCAGCCTAATAACACTTCGCCGTCAACCTCGCCGCCAATAAACCAACAACTATCAACTAATAATAGTGAAGATGAACGGGGTAGTAATTGGAGTGGTTCGCGATATTACAATAAATCAAATAATTATCCACAGCAACAAACAAATAATTCACATCAATCCCTCAATAAAAATAGACATAAATCAATATCACGGTCAAACTCTACCGGGAGTTTACAAACCTCATCCAATAGCTTTGATAAAAGTGGCGGTAATACAATAATATTACCACATTTACGATTTAATCCACTATCGGGCTCGTCAGTATCATCCATTGATGATTTTTATACTTTATTCTTAGCAGATGATGCATTAAACAGTTTTAGTAAATTTCATACTAGTATTGGTGACTCGAATATAACATGTACACCTTGGGAAACACAGAAAGATGATACGAATTGTATTGAAAGGGAAATTAAATTTGTTACATTGATTAGTCCGGGTAGTTCAAGTAATCCATTAGCTTCGAATCAATCTTTATCTGATAATGGGACTAGTATACCGCTGGGTGTTACCATTCATCAATCACTAATACAACAGCCGTCCTCCACACCCACTACACAGCAGCCAAACAGTAATAAATGTTGGAAATTAACATGTAACTTTTCATTCGACATTACGCCACAGACGACATTACCAAAATTCGGCGCATATCTAATGTCAAGTGTAGTCAAGGGTACAGTCGTGACAGTTTCGGTAACATTATCCGAATGTGACGAAGGTAATATAGAATGGATTGATATGTCCTCCATTAATAAAAAGCCAGGAGGAGGACGGAATAAAAAGGGTAGTGGTACTAGACGGAGTATCAGTGACAGTAGTAATAGACGACGTAGTAACAGTGAAAATTCAAATGATGATGGATTATTATCAGCATGCTTTTCACATCCGTTATTATTACCACCCGAGGGATTATGTAGCACTTCTGCGTACAATAAATCATCATCCAAACAGGGTAGGACTATACTAAACAAGGGTAATTATAATACTAAACAGCGATTGAATATAGATGAACCAGCACAAGTTGGTGCTTCGTTATTATCGGCTATCAAGGCTAAGAACTCAACCGATACAGAGACTGACGTGGGATGCTCGTATGGTTCATTGGCAATATCACATGTTTTTGATAAGTTACCAAGTTGTTCTGAGGATACCACATTGAATCTGAATAAATTGCCATCTAAACCAACAACCAAGGCACGGAGATCTAAATCAGAGGGATATAAGGATCAAGAGAAGGAAAAGGATGTACTATCAAGTTATAACTCACGTGGGACATTGAAAATGAAGCAAATGCCAAGTTACGAAGTTTCAAAATCATTATCAAATATATCAATGAGAAGTATGATATTGGATAAGAAGTCTCTTGGGAATACTACTACTGCTACCATTCCTTCTGCTGGTACTACTCCGTTTGAGAATACCTCGTCGCGGCAATCTGCAACGAGTTCTTCATCAACATTGAAACTCCCAGAACCTACACCATCATCAGCTAAGGGTGTTACACCGTCAACTGCCTCACCTACATCCGTCAGTTCCAAACCTCAAGGATTGTCAATGAGAATTGAAATGGAATTAAATGGTGAATCATCATCATCTTCATCTACCAACAACCCTCAAAATCCCATCCCATTAACAGCATCATTATCATCCTCATTCTCCCGGTCCACATCCATCTCAGGCATTGATGATAAAGTCCGTCGTGGACTCAAGAAACGTATAGCCCGCAGTTGGATAACATGGGCCGAGTCATGGAGTATGAGACTATGGGAAGAAGAGGAGGATGAACGGTCACGACGTATATCACTGGGTGAACCGGCCATACCACTTGAGAGTGTTGGTCGGATTAAGAGTAATGTTCGACCTACTGTCCGGAGGATTGGTGAATTACCAATAAAGAAGCAGCAGGGTGCTGGATCTACCACTTCAAAAGGAGGTCGTGCCAAGTCTCATTCACCTTCTTCATTCCAACACTTACGAACTACAAGTCGTCGCTCGGAACGTTGGATGTCGTTGGATAATGAAGTCGGCGAGGAGTGCGGGGTTGAGATTCAATGTACCCTGTCTACTACTCCAAGGAAGACTCCTTTGCCTATGGACGCCATAGAACCCAAGGATGTACCGTTTGATGAACCAACCAGGAAACCAAAACAAGGCAGCAGCACCTCATCAACTAAGGTATTCACAAAGAACTCGAAGAAGCGTTCATTTAGATGAAAGTCTACTACAAATTAGATATAACCCCAGGAGAGAAATGGAGATTAGCTCCATTCTTTTCTCTCAAACACCCACATATTTGACTTGATTTAGCCTATCTTAGACGGCAAACATCAAATCAACAATATAGGTTATAAAAACATAAGCAATAATAGCTTTACACCTTATTACTTATAATTCATTCTCTTGCTTTTGCTTTGCTTTCTCGGCAGCCTCTCTTCTCTTTTTTAGCAGACCTTCCTCTTTTTTCTTCTTTCTTTCTTCTCTATCTGCTAGTCGTTTCTTACGCTTTGCTTCTCTCTCTTCATCTGCTTTCTTCTTTTCGGCTTCAGATCTTGATATAATATCCTTTCTCAGTTGCAATTCATTACCTTCTATATCATAATATCTCGATCCGCCCAATACTCCGAGATATTTGTATGTTTCATGATTTTGATAGAATTCAGACCACTCCCAAACGGGCATTAGCTTTTTGTCTTCCCACTCCTCTAACTTCTCTTCAGCACCCTCGGGTGTATTGGTACCCGATGAGAAACATGGACTTGCGTCTCTACCTGAATAGAATTTATATGAACCTTTGAGTGCACTGTAGAAATCTTCTCCGTCTGTAACATCATAAACTTTTCCTAATATAGATAACCAGATACGATGTTCTTTCTCGACATGTATTGATAGTTCTTCAGATGATATGACACGAACTCCATTTGAGGCAAAGACTTGTTCGAATACTTTATTGGGATCAACAACAGGAACTGCTGGTTTAGTATCCTCAGTTGTTTTTGTATCATCTATTGATTCACTATTTTCATTGTCGGTATCTTTATCGGTAGCAGTCTCCACAGTCTCTTCAGCACTCACAAGTATATACGGATCAAAAGATATTGATACAATGGTAGAGGATAATATGTGTAGGCTGATTGATATCTGAGCAATCGATACCAATAGTATTCGAAATGCTCTCATATTTTATTATTTGTATAACTTTGGTATCCTTCTCTCTCGACTTGTAGCTCGACAGCACTCTTCACCCCAGCTTAATGATATATTCTCTCGTATATTATACACCTTATATCCCCTCTACGACAACAATAGCCGGTGGCCCAAGCGCCTCTCAAGCAAAGTTGTTTGTATTAATCAAATCGATTTGCTCCCTCACTCAAAATACTTGAGATACGGACAGGAGATACGGTATCCTTAATCCTTTTCAACGCAAGTGCGTTGAAACCACAAATGATTCACCATTTGCAAGCATTTTTCAACCCCTGATAGCACAACTAATACCATTATTGTTTTTACCAACAATCTTATACCATACAACAAAAATGAATCCAATCCAACACGAAGAAAATGCAGTCAAGACTTTGTCTGGTATGAAGAGTACACCTGGTAGTAGACCTTCAAAGACGTGGACAGCCGAGGAGGATGCTTTGGTAACAAAACAAATGCTATCTCATGCCAACTTGCCACAAGAAGAACAGGAGAAATTTACACAATGGGCTGGTATAGCTGCTCTTCTACCCGGTCGGACGGGTCGTCAAGTACGTGATCGATGGAGCAATCATCTAAACCCTATTATTATTCATGAACCATTTACAACAGAAGATGATATCAAATTATGGAATGCTGCCACAACAGTTGGGAAAAAGTGGGTTGAGATCAGTAGTACCATATTCAAAGGAACACGGTCCGAGAATCAGTGTAAGAATCGTTGGAATTCTGCAGCGTTTAAAGTATGGGTTGCAAGAACATATGGTAATCAGGGTACATCCTATTTCAACCCCAATGCACTTAGTCAAACTTATAAGCGTACACTGGAAGGCGAAGGTACCTTAGAATTGGCACCATCACCTGTTAAACAAGTTAAGAGTAGGAAGAAAAAGGCAAAGAATTATCAAGCAATGGAGCTGCATAATCCCGACATTCAACGAGCGGCATACTCCAACTGTTTTGCAGGCTATCTTGAGTCAAAAGGAACAGCAGCCAACCCATCCAACTCAAAGAAGCCAAGGGCTGGTAAGATGTTTATCGTTTTATGTTGCTCTATCTATGTACTTTATTTCATATAATTAAACACATGATATATACTCATCCTTCTCAACACTTTATCCACACTCAAAGTACCTACTGGGATTAGTTTTACTGCACAAGAAGATGCAATCATTATAGAAAATATCGGTGCCTGTCCACAAGAGTTTTGTTCCTGGCAAGTCTTAGCAGACACCAAATTACCTGGACGTACGGGCAAACAAATTAGAGATCGTTGGAATAATTATCTAAACCCTGTACTCAATCATAATGCATGGTCGGCGGAGGAAGATCAACGTCTATGGGAAGCCCATGCAGAGTATGGGAGAAAGTGGACAGTCATTGGACTGGAAAAGTTTCATACTACCAGGTCTGAGAATCAGTTAAAGAATAGATTCTATTCTGCAGGATTTAAGAGGTTTGTTAGAGAGAAATATGGTGACGGGGCATACGAGGGTGCCAAGGTAGCAGACGAGGCAAGGGTTATAAGGGAATCGTCACCTTCAGAATCTGGTGTAAAACGGGGAAAGGTAGCGGATAAAGAAGCTCCGGTTGTGTCTGTTGCCAACAAGTCGTCATCAAACAAGGAGGCCACAGGGGATCAAATTGCCGAGATTAGCGTCTGAGTAAGTAATCATGAGGAAAGAGTGAAAGAGCATTGCAATTATTTCATAGGATAAAGTCGTTACTAATACCAATATTATTAGCTATTTCAATGTAATGATCATATCTTGTGATCTCAACTCACTAAATAAGGTACATACCTAGTTACTGAAAGTTTATACCTTTTCACTAAAGAAATGATTCCATATTTATAGTTAGTTAATATGCCTGTTCAATATCAAACCAATGGAAGGCGAGTTCTCCAAGTATTACGCCACATCATAGTGCCAATACTGATACTGGTGGCAATCACGAGCTCATACTTCTTGCCATTCGCATCCGTTAATTATTCAATGCAAGTGATTTCGGACAACATGTTGGGAGAAGACATTGCTACTCAAGTTGTGACAGAGGAGATTCAACTAGATGTAATGGCGTATGGCGTTTGTAAAAGACAGTCAAGCGAACAACTTCAAAAGATATATGATAATAAGATAGCTTTCGAAAATGCAGGCAATTTTGTAGGCGTCAAAGACGGAAGATATCACAATCGTTTGCAACTGATACTTGCAACTGATTTACTCAAAGTAGCCAACTTTCTGTGTGGCTCGGATATCTTTAAAGACCCGCAAATCAACACTTGGGCCGCGGCTTCATGGGTTGTCCTTCTACTAATGCTCCCTGCAGGGATGTTTTCTCTCCTATCAATTGTAATCCATGTCTTCACAATCATTTATTCAAAGTCGTACGATCGCTACAGACCGAACTGTGCTGTAACTTTGTTCGCCACCGCGTCAACAACGATGATTAGTATGGCTTCTTTGTTATATATCTGCTTTACATGGCTTGAACGAGCAAGTGCGGCACAATTCGGCTCAGGGTTCATCATTATACTGACTGTTACCGTCCTTATACTTTGTGGTCACATCATAGGAAGCATATTGACATCATGTAAGCCAAAATCAAGACGAGATGACAAACTACCAGATACTGAGATGACTATCAAAGAAGGCTCGGTCATCATCTAAAGTAATAAACTCCTTCACACTCAGCTAAGCATCGACTGTAAATCTTGTAATGTATCACTTTTGATTGAGGTAAGAAACTCTTGATACTTCTCCCCAAGTTGGCCAGCAAGGCCATTCATCTTTGTAGTCACAGCTTCGTGAAATGAAGTGGTAATCACTACATCGTTTGTTCTTTGCTGTTGTTGTAGAGCTTCATGAATGTCTGCACCAATGTCAACAGTTTCTTCCTCTTCATCATGAATCTCGTATGAGATGAGATTCGTACCATCAGCCTTCACATTCTTCAACACATGTATAAAGTTGTTGAACACCTCGTTCGATCTTCCAAGTACAAATCTACTACAACTTGTCAGTTGACACGGTGGATAGAAGGAGAGCAGTAGCATCGACCAAAGTTTTTGGAAAAGTAATCCATGCGCTCCATTGCCGGCAATCTGATACTTCATAAGGTACATTTGAATTAATTGCTCCTCGGCAAACACTGTACTAGGGAAAGTGATAGGTAGCAACGTCTGCAGTGTGGAAGGAGAAGCAATTATGATCCTAGCCAGTGCCGTCATATACAAAACAACAACTCGATCTGGTTCATAACTGTCTAGCTCGAAGAAGCTACAAGCACAGGCCTCCATGAATGTCTTCAGAACACCACTTTGATTTAACAATACTCCGCCCTCAATCGGAAAAGACATAAGGAGAGATTCTACCACTAAATGGATGTAAGCGGTACCACGAGGACGAACTTTCCCAACAAAATTATTCAACACTGATTGAATGCTTGTAGCATGCTCATTTAGAAAGCCCGCTCCTCCGAGAAGTATATATTGTTGGGTGATTCTCATCAATAAAATCACATGATCCAAGTCTTTACTCAACTCAACAGCTCGTATATAAAGCTTTCCAACAAGAGGATCATATGTCTTCGACAATCGTATGAAAACCAACCAGATCTTGAGAGCTTCCTCGGCAAGAAAGGCATTATCTTCTCCACCTGCAAAGCTAGCATCAATCAATGGTAGGGCTAGAGGATGAAGCACACCAACTTGGTCTGGGCCTACAAACGATGCAACACAGGAGAGTATCCCGAGTACATTTCGTTTCAGTAGAAGATTTTGATCAGTAGAGTTGTCCCATATTGATGCGAGAGGAGCCACGATTGTGTTTAGCATATTGTTTGTGAGCGCATGTTGAGCACCGGCCACACCGATATAAGTTATCAGGTTTGCAAGAAGATCAAGGCATGCCGACCGAGACTCAACTTCAGAACATTCGTTTGTCAGCTTGTATAAACCCGGCACTGATTGCGAAATGATGGATTGTAGTATTGACGGATTGTCTTCACAATACGGTAACAACGCCTCAATTGCCTCAACTGCAGATAGTCTCACACAAATGTCACTATGCGAAGACAGTGTATCTACTAACATCTTCAGAGGATTGAGTGAAGATGATACGTTCACTTGATGGGCATTACACGAGATGAGCCAGATAATTCGTCGGTGAAGAACGGGTAGTGCAGTAGCCTGATTAGATCGACTTCCCACTAGCAAACTCAAACACGGGCCTAAGCCATTTTCAAAGAATGAATGAAAGTTAAACCCAGAGGTGCTGCTTTCTAATATACTACCAACCAAGCCTGCAGCTGTAAATATAGCATCCCATTGTAATTGTAGTTCAACTGCTGCATTGTTACTATTTGTTGGTGGAAGAGGCAACGCTGATAAAATGATAGTCTCGGGTAAATCTAAAGAGATACCACCCTCAATCTCAACTGTCAATCGCTGTGATGCTACATTATGTAATAAAGTAACCAACCAAGGGACTACAACCTGACTTGTAAATGAAGATTCGACCAAAGCTAGAAAAAGATTCTGGCTTGCACATCCGACATCATCATCACTGGATCGTTGTAGCTCATATTGATAAAATCCCTCTGAATCATCTTGCCAATACACTCTTTCAAAATCTTCATCTTCATCTTGTTGATTGGGATATATATGAGCCGAGAATAGCCGAAGAAGAGATGCTGATAATGATTGAATCACTTCAGGTGTAAAGAATGTCGTCAACTCATTCTCAGCATCGGGGTTCACATACTTTGAACTTGCTACCACATTGGATAGAAAGTATATACATGATACTGTGAATTGATTTGAACTTTGTACATTGCCGTTTGCCACAATAGACATCAATGTAGAGTGGAATAATGTAAGAAAGGGATTGAGATATCTCATGAATTCGATTGAGTTAGATTCTTGTAACTCGACTACTAGATCTGTGTACACTTGAAGCAATCCCTTCAATGGTTTCTGTAAAGCGGTGGTTGTTGATATACTCTTTTTCAAAACAAAGGGTAGCCATTGAGAGAGAAATGAGTGTATCAATGTAAGTATTTGATCAACTAATGGTAAGAATGGTGAATCTTCATCAATTAATTTGTAAAATGAAGATAGCATCATGTGTGATATTACTTTTGATGCAAGAGTTGCATACTGCAGTGCTTTAGAAATGTATTCATCACTCAATCCAGTAGAAGATTGACCAGTTCTGAAGGATTCGAGTGCTTGCAATGAAGGTATTAATGCACATTCAACAATCGTTCCCAAATACTGCTGTGCTAATGATATTCTAAATTTCTTATCAATCAGTAATCTTTGTGTTGATATCTCTGCTAATATTGCCTCTAGACAGTTCATGATATTGTACATTATAGTCTGAAAGATTTGTATCTGCTGCTGTGATGTAGGTTGCTGCTGCTGTAGTTGATTAACTATCACTTGATAACTTTTTATCCCATCAACCAAGCTCGGGATGAGTTCTTGAAACTTTAATGGCAAGTCCATTCTAGCAATCTTTGATAGTAAAGATGCAACATTTGTTTGTAATTGTCTATCACCCAATAA
>Ga0214478_100376_pt1 | contig 26304 bp, 22 predicted proteins | sample M1_20Mar14CPVII9_2_FD_178001 | JGI IMG/M metagenome (GOLD analysis project Ga0214478, IMG submission 178001) | Marine eukaryotic communities from Monterey Bay, California, United States - M1_20Mar14CPVII9sort6BwellD7 | ecosystem: Environmental > Aquatic > Marine > Unclassified | place: USA...
TAAGATATCAGAATCTGGAGGTGATGATTTGGAAACTGGTAAGCCTTACAGTATTGTTTAGCTATACATTGTTTTACAGAGCTCTTTATTACTTATCAACCTACACATCACTCCACAATAACTTCTAGTGTTACCACAGTATTGCTTTGGCAGAACTATCTCTTTGAACTAAAGAAAACTTTCCTGTATTATCCATGGTCATTGAATCGATGATAGATATGATACCTTTTGCAGCAATATCAACCGCCATTGCACCATAGCCTTCCATCTTTGCTTTTCCCGGGCCAAACTCAGTTGCAACAAATCCCGGAGCAATCAAGGATACTGAAATGTTCTTATCTTTGAGATCACAACTCATTGACTTGCCAATCATATTCACTGCAGCTTTAGCACTACGGTAGGCATAGCTTCCTCCAGAGGTGTTGTCGTCAATACTAGCAAGATTTGTAGAAATTATGGCCACCTTCCCTAGTACTTCACAATTGGTGGAATCATCCTTTACTCTCATTAGATTTGCATCCAGTAATGCTTTTTGAATACGAAGTGGTCCTAATGCATTCACTTCATATGCTAACCTCATACGATCCATTGTTATCTTTTCTAACTTCTGCTCATTCATACCCTGTTCATCTCTCTTACCGTCATAACTACCTGCGTTGTGAATGACTGTATCAATTATAGTTCCATTTAATTGCTTTATGAGTTTTTCACCAACATTATCTTCTGTAACATCAATGCCCTCAACAATAGTAATTGTACTTCCCTCAGCGGTTGGTACAATGCTAGAGATTTCATCTTCCCCTGTCATTGAACTTCCACGCTTCCTCACGGTGGCAAATATGTGATTACCCTTTACTGCTGCAAGTTGTTTAACGAGCTCAAGGCCTATTGAATAAAACATACAGAGAATTTGATGTTAATCGAACATATACTATGTTATACAAGCATAGGTCGAAGAGGCAAAAACACTACTCACCTATGCCCGAAGAGGCACCTGTAATCAGTATAGAAGTTGTCATGAAATATATTTTGCTTTAGTGATGCACTGACTACAGTTAGCAGAAAAAGATCCGCCCCCCCCATGAATAAAAACGACGGTATCCAATTGCAGTATTAGTAGAGGCTTCGAGAGAGTATGGCAACTATCCAATCCTTTGTTTACTTAATGATAGTACTATTATGTATACCTGATACATATTCATTTCCTGGTTATCATATTAGTCGATATGGACGAGCTTGTTTTCTCCAAAACCAAAGAATCACAACCAAAAGTAAAAGATACAAAAGATATGACTTGATGGAAAGAGAACATACCACTCTTCTTGCCAAGAAAAATAATGATATAAAAGAAAAGAAATATACTCAAATTGATGATGGATCACCTATTGGTGTTGCAATTGTTGGGTTGGGTTTGATTGTCAACCTGTACTTTCCTGGTATCCTTACATCAATAACTTCCTTCTTTCATTTGGAGAGCAACAATAATACTTGGATAATCATATTGGGCACTGCCTCCACTGCAGCTGGATTAGCTCGGTTATATAGATATACAAGAGATAGGAATAAAGATGATGATTGAGTGAGAGAGAAAGGATACCCATCAGAGTCAACTTGTGCATACATACAGTTCATATGTATACTTTGAGTTTATCAATAGAAAGTGGTATACAACAGAAACTTCCTAACTATGCCGTGACTGGGAGGACTATGAGTGATGGACTAGTTGATCACGCAGTTCTATATAAGCAATTTGACTGAGGAAGAAAGTAAACCAAACTGATACTTTAGATTAACAGTATCTTTCTTTTGGTGTTGATATCCGCCTTCAAGCACCACTCGATTGCCAAATTGTCGATAGCATAACATCATAATATACTTCGATGCCTGCAAATATTTGATTCACTCAGCCTGCCTAGGTCAGGTTCAGTACCTCATCAAAACATAGTTTCCAAAAACTTCACCCACACACTTCCTCCACTCAATGCCCCATTCTAATCTAAACTCATTTTACAGAGCCAAGAAACACCAAACTACACCAACAATCAAAGCTAAAAAGCTACTACCCAAACTCAAATCTCGTGGCAAATCAGGTCTATCCAACTTCCCCGCAGCACGTCTTGTACCCTCTCCAATAATCGTTGTTGCCAATGCCATTGCCGCCATAGTACCCAATGCATAACTTAGTAAGAAAGTTAATGATCCACGCAATGTTGATATGGCCACGGCGGGTGCCAAGCTAGGTGCACCATCCCATGAGAAACCATGTAGGATGCCATTGAATAATACCGCACGCTTTGCAGGGTTGGGATTGACTGCCATTGCTGCCGATGAATATGGAGGCGTTGCCGCTGCTGATAATGACTGAGGTGTTGTTGTAGAACTCTTTACCATACTCTTCCCATCATCACTCTCTTCTAGTATATCACATGATATGGGTACATCATCTGGACTTTCCCACTCCCGTGCTTCCTTGATACCCAATAGTCCAATAACAATTAAACTAATACCAATTGCTAATTCCATGAAGCTACCAGCATGATGTAACAGATCGAATGAGTTGCCATTCGGACCGCCTATCACGCCACTGAATCGTATACCCTTTTTAAAGAGATATCCACATATTCCCAGTATAGTCGCAGAAACTCCATGTCCTAATCCCCACACGGCGCCGACACGAACGGCTCTATACCATGGTAATCCACAACATCGTGGTATTAATGCTGCCAAGTGATCCGGTCCGGCAATTGCATGAAGTGAGCCCGCAAAGATACCTCCCGTGATGGTTGCAGTTAGTGCTGATATTGTAGAGAGTGTAGTTGCAGCAGCTGTTGATGATGATAATCTAGTTGTAGCTTGTTGGAAGACATGTAATGGATTTGGTAATGCCTGTATACTCGTTTGGTATCTCCTTCTATTATTGTTACTACTTTGTATAGTACGTATGCTTCTTCCTTGATTGATGGGTAGTAAATTTTCATGTATGGATATGGTTGTTCTCGATGACGACGACGAAGAGATTGGAGTTGGTGAAAATGCATGTATACCAATATAAGACGAAGATCTTATCAATGATAGTATTGTTATTGCCGCCAATGGTATTGTATGATGTCTTGATATCGTCATGATTTCTAGGTTGATGGTTATTGTTGTATTTATGTGATTTGATATTCTTCCAAATGTTACCCTCAAACCTACAAGTTCCTTGTCTAACGCCGAGCCGAAAGCAAATGTAATTCGAGTGTGATATTACTAATACTAATACTAGACTCTATCCTGACTAGACGCCTAATCTATTGATACGCTAAGTTATTAGTGGAAGTCTTAACTACTGCTGATGATCCATCGACTACTCTCCCTTGGGTTCACTGACGTCAGTGAATACTCGCCACTCCCAAGGGGGGATACTTTAATATCTTTGTTCACCATTCACCTCCAACTGGATTCTAGATTGCTTCAACAACATTCTTATTGTTGGCTTCATAATATCTCCTAAAGTTGTCAATACTATCAAAGGTTCTACTGTTCAATAGATTTGCAATTCAGTTGTTTCATTCTGATCATCGGTACTTCATTAATTATATCTCAGACGTCATTTATAATAGAAAAAAAAATAGAAGAAAAATGAAAATTGGAACAGCATCATTATTAGTCTTCTCGGCTGCATTATCATCTGCCAAGGGCTTTGCTCCAAGTAGTATTACTGGTAGATCACAGCTTCGTTCTGCTACTAGGTGAGTTTCTATTGTGTGTATGTGTGATTGTAATGTGTATATGTTGCGGTATCCTTCGAGATACTAGTGAAATGCATACGAAGCAACAAACGATATCAAACTTAAACGAAGGTATATGATACTTGCATTTCAATACTATTGCGCGCATCTAACCTTTACCTTTACTTCTATATACCTTCGTTGTTTACACTGCAAATTCTACACAACAACAAACATATGAAAATACACAATGAACACAAATAATGATATTGATATACGTACATATTAAAAAAAATTATATATATAGTCTTGAAGGTACAGCATCTCCAGAGGTTGCTGAAACATTCCAACGGTCATTACTAGCGGCACAACTTGCTAATAAGAATGGAAAAGTTGCTAAAGACGCACCTCCTGTGAATATTGGTTGGGATTCTCATAAGCCTGTGGTAAGTTTGATATGTATGTAATGTGTTTGGTTATTTTATGTTTTTGGTATCTGGTATGTTTGTATAGGAGAGGAGCAGAGATATTTGCAACCGTCGAATATAAATATCTCAGTCGAAGCTTTGGTGACAGTTTCTAGTTCACTTTCAGAGAATGAAATGTCAAGATTGAAGTCTTTGAAGAATCTTCTTGGCTGAGATATGCTCCACATCTCACAATATTCTACTTTTCTTCAAACTCTCTAATCAAAATAGGAAAAAGCTCCTGACTCTCTTGTTCGACCTGGTGATGGTCCCGATGGTAACTACCCCATGCGTGCTAAGTTTGAACAGATGATCCGGGAGGCACAAATTTCAATCACTGATGCTATTGCAAAGATTGACGGTGGTGCTACATTCCAAGAAGATTGTTGGACACGTGCCAATGGTGGTGGTGGAATGTCTCGTGTTCTAAAGGATGGCAAAGTATTTGAAAAGGCTGGTGTTAATCTCAGTGTTGTATATGGTTCTATGCCCCAGGAGGCATTACAGGCGGCTACTGAACGTGGCGTGGACAGGGCAAAGGGTATGGCACCTGGAGAACGTGTCCCATTCTTTGCATGCGGCTTGTCATGTGTGATGCATCCACGCAATCCTTTTTGTCCTACTATGCATTTCAATTACCGTTACTTTGAGACGGATGGTGGAGTTTGGTGGTTCGGTGGTGGAACAGATATCACTCCATCATACTTAAACTTGGATGATATGAAGCACTTCCATGGTACATACAAGGAGGTATGCGATAAGCATGATCCAGAGTTCTACCCCAAGTTCAAAGCATGGGCGGATAGATACTTTGTCATCTCTCATCGTAATGAAACTCGTGGATTGGGTGGTATCTTCTTTGATGACTTGAATGATCGTGAGCCAGAGAAGTTATTCGAATTTGCCAAGGAAGCTGTCAACTCTGTCGTTCCAGCATATGGTCCTATTATCGAATCACATAAGGATGATCCTTTCACACAGCGTGAGAAAGAGTGGCAACAAATGCGTAGAGGTCGTTATGTTGAGTTCAACCTCGTCTATGATCGTGGAACTGTCTTTGGTCTTAAGACGGGAGGTAGAATTGAGAGTATTTTAATGAGTTTGCCAGAAACAGCACGATGGGAGTATAATAACCAACCCGAACCAGGCAGCCCCGAAGCTGAGATAATGGATGCTTTCAAGCACGCTCGTGATTGGGTATAAAGAGTGCTTTTTGTTGGGTAGGTTAAACTTAATCTCTCTATTTAATGTGTCTACATACTACATTAAATCATTGCATACTGTTATTGCATTATGCATGCGTAGAATCAGTTTGTGGGAAGTAGTAGTAAGTACTACTAGTAGATGTAGAATGAGAATGAGATCAAGTAGAGTATCCTTCTACCTATCTCACATGTCCATTAATTTGAACAAAAGATACCTTCGTGTCCGGGTTCTCTCTCGGATGACGTATTAGGCTAGATGTGACAAGAAAAGTTCTGAATTGAATGATTCACTACTTGAATTTCTCTCCTCCCTAGGGTAAGATAATTTTGAAATATTTATGCCCCTTCCTTAGTCATACTGTATTGATTTCCAGTGGAATTAAGTATATAGTATACCCCTAAAATGAGCCCCCCGATGTAACATACCCCTTTGTCAAAGATTTAAACAATAGTGCCTCCTACCTATCACAATAAAAGTACACCATTATAATGAACTCCCAATCCTCCCCTATCAGGCAACCTACCACCATGGCATCATCAGCCTTTTCTACACCTACTCGTCGTTGTAGTAGTAGTAATAGTTGCAATGAGCAACTATGGGTGCCACCACCTTTACCTTCTCGAAACAACATGCTACAAAACATTCCTCTCCGGCATTCAATCAACCTCCCCATTCTACAGCCAATGTCTACACCTCCTACTAATGCAAACTATGTAGATGTTGATGCTATGTCTCGTCATTATATTCGAAGATCGGCGTCGGACTTTGAAAGCCTTGCATTGTAAGTTTTTATTATATCCTTCTTGTTGTTATTTTTTTTTGACACATGATATGAACACCAAACTCATATATTATATCTTCCTTCTGATTCAACAACTAAAATGCAGTGATTTGGACACATGCATGGGTGGACTAACCCTTGACTCTCCGCTTTCTGATGATGGCAAATCATTCAAGAAGACGGTCTCCGAGTCATCCAAGAAGGACGACGATGTCGATACTGCCAATGACAAGGTTTCTAACTATGTTGTTAGCAAGCCCTCGGCGACAACATTGCAATTGAGTTGTCCATCCCGTGCAACACGTGGTAATGATATCATTTGTGACCGTAAACGTGACCAACCATCTTCTTGGCCATCATCATCATCCAAGTCTCTGGAGGAGCTCGACTTTCCTCTCCCTACGGCTACGGACATAACAAGGCCTCCCAAGCAGCGGAGGGTGAGCCTTACTCCTAGGTCTATGCAACACAATACACATGATCCGTAGATATATACTGGTCGGATTAAGTGCCTCTTCCCCAAGATTGTATCATTTATACTTTTCATAATCATCTTATTCCACAAGATGAAACTCCACGACCACCACTTCATAGAAGAAGCCTTCCACACCCACATTTAGGAAATGCACAACAGACTCTCTTCATCACATCATCTATCATTCATCTACATCTAAAAACATTATTGCTCAATCTTACCGACACTCATTACTTCGAGCAAGAAATGTTTGTTTATGATATGACATCATCCACAAGGCTCTCTCTCTCTGTATTGTGTTGATAAATATTGCACAGGCGCCACAATCTTGAGAGAGAAGGTTCACCACACTATATAAGTTATCAATTTAGTGATAAAGCGTCAACACTTGCAACTTTGCAGGTTCCTTAAGGTATACTTAAAGCTAATCATTAAAAAGAATAGCAGTTTTAAAACAACCACTTCATTTTAACTTATTCTTTTGTGCACCTTACTATGAAACCATATATATGTGGACACTCACGACAAAGCAGACTATACTAATCCACGCGTGAGGTCTTTGCAACCACAGAATCTTTCCACAGAAGTTAAAGCGTTGTCAAGTGTCTCTCCTACACCATCTAGACAAGCATCTACATACGGAAGAACACCGCAATTAAGTAGAGTACTCGGGTCTGAAATTGCACTATACTCATCTTCATCTTTCATATTAAAACGTACAACAGGACCTGTACCATCCTTGGCTTGGAAGCAATCAAGACCATCAGTCTCTTCAATGCTTTTACTCTTCATTGGTACCAACTGAGTACAACCACTACTAGTACCACCAATCATGTCCTCTTCGCTATTTGATAGCTCAGTCTGAATAAGATTCTCAGAGTGATGATTATTAATAGCACTCATTGAGTTAAAGGTGGATGCAATCGATAGAAAAGTCGCAATCTCAGCCTCATCCTTGATTGCATCATCGTCCATTGACATGTTTGGTCCGTCGGGATCAGAACCTCGGGTCGTCTTAAAGTTTTGTTTCTGACTCTTCAAGGTTTGATAACTATCACCGACATCATTCTCAACAGGAGTTAGCTGTACTTCCTCTAATGACTGGGTATCAAACGACTTGGCACTAGCAACGCTACCACTAAAAGAAGCAATCAAATGCTTCACCTTATCCTTGACTTTCTTCATCTTCTTACGTTTTCCACTTTTGGAACGGCTACCAACAGAGTCACTGTAGCTAAGCGATTCATCTGCCTTGCTTTCACCGTCAGTGTAATCACTAACAACACTCATATCTAACACAGGCCACCCATCCGCCTGTTGTTGTTCAAGAAGTTCACCCATTGTCATATCATGACGACCATTACCTTTATCGTTGAAGTCATTTGCATGACTTGGTAAAGGACAGACGAACTCAACACTCTTCGATACTTCAACCTTGGGAAACTCAGTACCATCATCAGTTAGAGGAGATAATGCATCGGCTCCATTCAAATTGAATGGATCAAATGCCTCCTCTTCTTCTTGGGGGGCAGGACTTCGTGGTGTGCTTGTAAATTGATTGAAGTATTCTACATCATCCAATGAGTGTTGTATCAGCTGATCAAACTCCATCGGATCAGTAGGAGAGTATTGTTCTTGAGGTTCTAAACCCTTACTCTTATTGACGGTAGCAACTTGTGATGTACGATCTTGAGCCGACTCTTTATAATATCCTTGAGGTTCATACAATCCTTTGTTGACTTGTGAATCTGTTTGATCCACTGGTACTTGAGGTCCATCTTGATACTCTTCAAGAAAATCATCTTCATCCTCTTCAAACCCTCTGGGTGAATGATAGGAATATTGCAGTTTCGACGACGAGTCATCATCTCTGCCACCATAATGACGACCTTCTTCATCTTCTTCTCCTTCTTCTTCGTCATTATCTTCTTCAGGGTCATAGGATCTTGCTCCTGAAGCATAGCTACTATCATGTGACTGTTCATCATCATCACCACTGTGATATGAATCATCATCATCATCATCATCATCATACGAATAGTCTCCGTTACTTCCATATATAAACTGCTCTTCATTCCACTCACCACCATGCTTTCCACTAGTAGCATCCGTCAACTCTTCAGTCGTAACTGTACCACCCTCCTTTTCACCATTCACTCCTCTACTATTCCTATACAAATTATCATACTCCTCCCTTGTATCCTCCTCCTTTAATATATCATATGCTCGTGTTAATGCATCTAACTTGATATTTAAAAACATGTACTCATTCATATATTCACTTCCCTTTCTATTCTTAAAGTCATTATATCCACATAGCATAGCCGCGGCAGTAATATGATTGGAGGGACATGATAATGCCTTTTTTAATTGTTGACATTGTTGATTGTAGGATAATTCGATTGCGTCTTCGAGTTGTACTAGGTAGTCGGCATCGTAGGTTACTGATTCTTGCTTCCCTCCTCCGTCTAGTAGATCGATGTTGTCGATGGACGATGAGGTTGTTTTGGGCGTGCCGTCTGGTTGGAGTGACGATGGTGGGATGTTGAATACTGAAGTGTAGAGGTTGGGATTATGCCCGTAGATGAATAGTAAGGCCTCGTTACCTGTTTGAATGTAGGTATCTTGCTCTTGATTGACTTCTGGCGGATCAATTGATGATGATGTTTGTAGATTGGCATCATTTTGTTCATTATCTTCAACTTCATCAAATTGCTCTTCTTCATAACCATGACGCTGCTGTTGTCCAAGGTGGTGTTGAACATCATACGGAAGCTGTGGATACAAATCATTCAAAGGCGTATTGATAGTTGACGATGAGTAGGATGTAGTTTTTCGAATCCCTTCATCATCATTCATAATACCACTCATTAACCCACTATTATTATTGTGATATTGATAGTCACAACTAATGGATGTACGAGGCAATTGATACCGATCTTCCTCATCTGGTGTACGCGTTGAATCATCATCGTCATAATCATCATGAGGGAATGAGGATACAATGTTCATTTGATGTGGATTAGTTCCATATAAGTTTTGTGTCATGATTGTATAACTATTGGGTGTGCTTGGACTACTAATTGGTGTATTGTAGCCATATCCAGTTGTGTTTGTATTTGTAATCATTCGATTTGGACTTGATACCATGCCGTTATTATCATCACCGCCGCCGCCATAGCCATTGGGTGTTAGACCCGGTGAGCATTGTAACTCTGATGAGTTTACACTAGGCGAGACTGGTGTATGCAATAGCTGTTTCATTTGATACGAATGTTGTTGCTGTTGATGTACATGACTATTACTAGTATTATGACGCATTGCCTTACGAGACTGCTGTTTGTAAACATTACCATCGGATGTGTCCCCGTCATCTAATACTGCCAATGCCTTTTGTGAGAGTCGACGATGCCGAGGAGAGGAAACGTTGGATGAGGTTGTTGATGGTGATGATGGTATAGAATACTTATTATTACTGCTTGTAGAACGTCGGGAGAGGGTCAAGCTTGCTATTGCATTAGATACAGACTTTCTACCTGAAGACTTGGAACTGGATGTACTTTTACTTTGTTTGATACCACTAGAGTTGCCTTTATTCTTTGACGATGATTTGCGTCGTCGTGATGATAGACCAGAGTTTATACCCCGTAGTCGAGCTGGCATGGTTATTATATTATTTATGTAAGAATGTACTCAGTAGTCGATATGTATTGATAGCGCGTATATGATATTATCAAAGAGATTTGCAATGTTCTCTTCTAACTGCCTATCCATGAATGCTCATGCACTTTATTATCACACAAATATATCCGTTCTACAACTCCCACACTGCAAATATTGCAATGTATGCCCTCGTAACTCGTAGACACATGATAGATGTAAAATTTCAACCGCAAGCAATAATAGGAGAGGGGAAGTGAACAGAATCTGCGTAGGTAAATGCAATATTTCATGTACTGGGAATAATATGGCGACTAACCTGTAGTTTTCTTTCTCTAGTAAATTTTCCCACCACCCCATGCCGATCGACATGATTCGATATGCAATAGAAGCACTATACGGCGCTCAACGCTACCATATAGTATATACTATTGCAATATAATATAAGAATTGCAACCGCTGTGCATAGTTGCGTTTTTAATATTGAAGTAGAGTGGAGGAGATTATAAAAAAAAAATAGACACATCTCATGTCAAATTATATAGAAGATCAAGTATTAGCATCATCACAGCCATTGCGCCTTCGTGGCAGCATAGGCAAAACAAATACCATTATAGAGAGCACCAATACTATCAATAGTCGAAGATTAGAGGATGTTAATGTAGACTATTGGCGACAACGGGCCGGATGGGCCGACGATGATGCAACAATGAAATCATACAATCAAGGCGTATACAATACATATCATTACGGTAATGACAGCTCATCCAACACTGGTGGTAGTGTAGGTACTGCACCGAAGACGAAAAAGTTCAGTCTCGATCATATGGGATGGATCCTTGGCTTTGCATCAACATTTATATTCTTGATAATGTTAGTTAAATGTTGCTCGTCGGCACCTACCAAGAAGTCTAAATCTTCTTCTTCCAAAAAGGGGAAAGGAAGCAAGGATAAATTAAAAGATAAAGAGGAAGGTCGTAGTAGATCGAGGTCAAGATCACGAACTCGTACCAGTCGAGGACGGTCTAAATCTAAATCTCGCAATAGTAAGAAGGAGGAAGCATCATCCGATTACAAACTAATGTCAGACGATGATACAAAATCCACCAAAAGCACAAGGTCAAGATCTAGAAGTCGAAGTAAGAGTGGTCGTAGATCAAGAGGTAGAAGTAAGAGTAAGACTAGAACATCAGTAAGCAATGGTACAGATGATAAGACAACAAAGAAGGAGAGTGTTGATTCTGAACAGAAGATGCTTGTATAAAAGAAAAGAAGAAAAGAGATGTATTTGTTGCCTGTAGCAGAGAGAACTTCCTTACGAGGTCAAGGGGAAGTTGCCTTCGACAAGGAGACATAGCATAATACCACTCGTTGTCTCCCCCCTGATAAGGATTATATGTTTCAATGTTATCATGTGTTGGTAATGTCATTTGATGATAAACTAAGTTTAAAGAATATCATCATGTAAGTAACTCTCAACTCTATCATATCTAGCTATCATATCTAGATTTGCTTGTTTGTCTGTTCAATTCAAACGACGATATGAAGAAGTAAATATGTTCTTCATATAGGCACTTGTGGTACAGTATATAAAGAGATAAGTTTCAGTGAAGAAAGCTGCAACTCTTGAAATATTGCAGGCGAGTAGACTTGGAGTAGAGTACCTAACAAATGGTTCCTCGAGTGGAGACAAGTAATGACTACTTCTTTCCTTTGTTAAATAGGTCGCCCTAATCGCATCTCTATTCATTCCTTCTTGCTTATTAAGGAGAACACTGGTGTCTAGCTAAAACATAACTTCTTTTGAACTAACACAACTCTCTACACTTTATACAACATCAAACACACTCTATCTACCCGTTCTCCACATACCCACATTCACAAGTTCAGCCTATTTCACATAGGCCATTCTATGCCTGTGAATGGAGCATGCCTCTGAACTAAAATCGTAAGTAGTTCTCCACACTTAATCCATAAATTCTATTGTTGCTCCAAATCTAATCCAAATCCTCTCTAAATAATCCAACTTCTCCAACATCAACAAATCGTAATTGTTAATCCAAACAACTATCTATCTCAACACGCAAGATATTGCATCTAATATAATTCCAACCAACACTTCATCTAATAATCATAAATCTAATAACTATCGGTGGCAACACTACCATAATTCTGTTCACCATAATTCTTCCTAAGATCAATATTCAACCGATTATGATCATCCATACTACTATCATATTCCATACTACTACTATTATTCTTCCCTCTAATAATTAATCCAACTGATATAGCGAATGTAGCACAAAATGTAAGTAGTGCACCAAATGCGTTTGATCGAGCTAAACTAACATCTTCTATACCAGTTATGAAGAAGGGTTGTGCTGTTAGCATTACCCATACGAAGAGCATGAATATCATTCCTGTGGCGGAGTAGAAACCGCAGCATGTTGGAGATAACATGTTGCAATATTTTTTCGTATATTTTTCGTATAGAGTTGAGTTTATGTAGTTTTTGTTGTATCAACAATTGTTGTTGATTATCGTCTATGAAGAATAATTTTGATAAGCGATATATCCAGAGGAGTCTGTAACTATAATAACGTCAACGTTGAGAGGAGAGAGATACGAAGTGTTAGTAGTGGTTGGTAAGGCGGAAGCGGAATGATATATTTTTAGGCAAGATCTTACCATATGTGATATGAGGTTTGGGATCTACCTAAGTAATGCTGTACATAATTGTGCATTAGCTTGTCTTGCCGCTGTACTAAGTACAATAAGAGAACATATAAATACCCAACAATAGTACTAAGATGATGGCGAACAGTAGTAGGCGTCAATGTTTATGTCGGCGCCGCCGCGCGGTCCGACCATTGCAACTCACCCCACTTTTACTCTTTGCAGTTATTGTATTCACATCATTATCATGCACCAATCATATCAATCTTGTTAACGCTGCTCTCTTTAATAAGAAGGATAAAGATGGTGATAAAAACATAAAACCAACATCTAACACTCCTAGTAATAATGAACAACCACCATCTCGACCGCCATCAATTATTGAAGCTGAAGCCCGTACCGCACGAGAGTTAAGTAAGGCGGTATCTAAAATGTCTGCAGATTTAGATCAATGTAATACACGTGTTACTGCAATCCAAGATGGATTTCAAAATTTATATGCAGCACATTTAGGTAATGTTGATGGATTACGAAAATGTAAGGAGGGTATGCTAACAAAGGAAGAGATGCAAAAGTTAGATGAAAGTTTAAACTCTGTTAATCCAGCCTTAATTGAACAAGCTAAAAAGAAGGAAGACGAGCGATTAAAACATGAACGTATTGAGGCATTAACTGAGAAACATCGCGAATTGATACATGAACTTGAAAATCAGGTACAGAAGCTAGTTGCAAGGGAGTTAACATGGGAGCGTACGATATCCGAATTGGTTGCACGAAGAGATATATTGGAACAGAGAGAGGGGGCTTGGGAAAAAACTATTAGTGAATTAATGGGTGAGATTGAGTTAAGGGAAAAGAGGGAAGGTTGGTGGGAGGAGATGAAGGATGAAATGGAAACTAGGATTGGTGCTTTGAGCCAGATTGCTGTTTTGGAAAGGTGGGTGTTATATATTTTATTATTTATGTGTGCATATCATATGCTCAACTTGTTGATCCTACCAAACTCTCATCATACTATCATCGTCTCTCTCAACACAGATTTGGACCAGGACCATACTTTGTGTCAATGAAAGTTCTTCTCGATGAGAGTGATCCTAAGTCTGAACATGAGATAATATTCGAACTCGCCCCACTCAAAATAATGCCACACTCTATCCACCTATTTCTATCCCAAATTGCTGAAGGGTATTGGAAGCGTGGCACACCTTCGATCGCACTTAATGCTGGTCATGTATTGCAAGCTTGTCCACATCCTTGTCTTGATAGTACTGATATGGGGGGCAACATTCCCGGCTACCCTTACGAGGATATGAGAAAAGAAGGCCTGGACGTGGTATCTTTTCAAGAATATTCAACGAGCTACCCACATGCAAAGTATACGATCGGCTTTGCTGGTAAACCCTCAGGTCCAGAATTCTTTATCAATATGATGGATAACACATTAGATCATGGTACGATCGAAGAGAGAAAGTACAAAATGGGTAAGTTTTTGTATTTATAATATTGTATCCTAGCGTTGTGTTCGAAGATAAATCTCATCATATATCTCCCTCTTCGCATTATTCCTCCGCTACAGGTAAATGGTATTTGGCATGGGCAAAGGAAGTGGGTCTTGATGAAGTAAGTGAGAAGGAAATTACTCCCTATCCATGCTTTGGTAAAATTATTAAGGGATTCAGTACAGTGAATGAGATTGCAAAGGGTCTAACCAGGGGATCTTTACCAAAAGACGACGAATCAGAAAATGAGCTAGATGACAGTATTCTACTCCGACCGATAAAGATTGCATCAATGACTATTTTGGAGAACTACAATCCAGGCATGCCAGAGACAACAGCAAATGATGAGCTTTAGTAGTCAAGGTATATTTAAGTACAAAATTACACTAAATAAATAAAATGATAGCCATCACGTGACTAAACCCCTATTAAGGGAATAGCAACTAGCTTTAGTATGTAGCTCGTACATCAGTGACACAAACTGATGTTTCTATGTATCTTAGAATTATATGTAACTCATTTATGAATATTGATATGTAGTGTATAGCAGATATATTGTGGTTTAAATGTATGCTGCTATTCTATACCAGCGAGCCTCTACATACAGTAGAGTACCTCGAACTATACCCCCCCAACTTAACTATACCCCCCTCCTCCGAGTGAGCCTAGCTCTGAGAAATTAACCCCTCCCTAATATACCCGTGTATACCCAATAAGTACCCAAATCGAGCTATATTCTCACAAGTTTCCCGATTTTATCCCCTACCTACTACATATTGAGACGGCGGTCCGAATGTGAGCATGAAGCGTTGAAATATCAAGTGTCAGTTGAGAGTAATAGTATGCCATCATTGCAAGAAGTTGGGCAGCAATAGGCAAAGGATGAATATAGTCCAATATCTTATGTAGGTGGCGCTGGCGGCGGGTTGAGTGATTAATATATTTACCATAGGATACCAAACACAGTGCACCATTTTCTAAATTCTAACCAATTATTCAAATCAATAATGAAGGACTATGATTCTTATTATTATCGGTGTCAAAACCCATCGTATGGTTCAGACCATTACATTAATTATGGTCTACACAAGGAGAAACTACGTCAATATTACAGTAGGCGACGTAAGATATCCAAGATATTAAGAAAGGAACAAGGCTTGACAGAACACGCCTTTAATCAATTGATAGGTACTGATGATACCAACAGTATGGGCGGCGATGGCAGTGTTAGTAGTAGTTACTTTCGTTATGATGATGGTCAAACAGATGTAGCATTAGTTGATGAGGAGGACGCCATAATGAGGTTATCAATCATGGAAAGGAAAGACTTTTCTAGTCTATTAGAGGAACAGATTAGTTCAGCTGCAATTTATTATACCTCAACGTTATTACCTCAAGTTCAAAGTCTTGTCGCGAATAATGAGTATGAAAAGGCATCAACTGAATTACTTGAGACTATATCATTTGCAATAACAAACATTATTACATTCCGCCAGCTCTTGGTCCGTTATGATGCTTTCTGTCGGACATTTGATGGGATGCACTTAAATGAATGGCACCTTCAGCGCAGTGTATTGGATGTTGACCATCCAGTGCATGGGTTTTTCAATCTAGAAGGTGTTGATGATTTAGAGAAACAGATTGTTATAGGTATGCAAAAGAAGGAGGATAGTGCAGTATTGAGCGTGAGCGTAGATGAGTTCTCTGCACAAGTTCACAGTTTAGTGTATTTACTCGAAAAGACTGACACTTCATTAAATAAGGCTGTATCAGGACATGTGGTATTCAAGGATAGATTGTTGGCGTTGGGAATGAGGTTAAAGCAGTACATGCTGTTTGGAATCCAGAGTCGTAAGTATTTCGCATGAGATCACATATATGATGTTGTTCACGTCACTTCAGCTCACTATACATCCAATATATCAACTCATCTTTTCTACTATGCAGGTGGCCTCGTCGAAGACCCAAAGTCTATATCAATGAGAGGACGTCACTTTAAAAAGGAGATTAAAATCATTGGCAAATGGAGAGAGACGAAAAATTTTGCTCATTTCTCTATTCAGGAAGATCAAAGAGGTACATTCAAACAAAATCTCAAGGAAGTCAAGCCGGAGAATATCTTCCCACTATTCCTGAATCTCGTCTCATGCTTCTTATTCATGATGAATAACTATATTATTGAGCCGTCGAGTGCCTATTATGCCGAAGCCCTGGGTAGTAGTGATGTAAGTGTCTTGTGCATTTTATATGTGTGCATATCATATGTCTGATTTTCTAATCCTATATTTGATAAACACATAGGCACTTTCTGGTATGATGATCGGTATGGCTCCTTGGTTCGCTTTAATCTCAAGTGTGGCTTACTCGTATTGGACAAATTACAATTACAAACAACCTATTCTGTTCGCCGGCCTGCTTCAGTGTATTGGGAATCTCATGTATGCTAATGCCTATGGATACCAGAGTGTAGAGTTATGCTTGCTTGGAAGAGCAATTACTGGTCTAGGTGCTCCAAGAATTATCAATCGACGGTGAGTCTAGCTATTTTGTGTCAATTAAACTTTCTATATCACCACTGAAATCACCAGATACTTACTGTTAACACTTTAGGTATGTCGCCGACGCTACTCCCTTCTCGTTACGTACAGCGGCGAGTGCTGCATTTGCAATGGCCACTGCGCTCGGAGCAGCACTTGGGCCAGGAATGGCTATCCTTTTGGATAAGATGAAAGAGTTTGAATTCTATCTTCCATTACTTAAAGAACAATACTTCAACGGTATGACCGGTCCTGGCTACTTTATGGCGTTGAATTGGTTTATCTACTCTGTCTGCATCGTATTCTTCTTTGGCGAACCGACGAGATCAGGATTGGATGAGTTGAGGAAGCGAGAGGAAGCAGATGCAGCAGGCGACTCATCCAAGAATGAGTCTCTTCTTAATGAAGTAGAACTTTCTGCAATATCTGACAGCAAGACTACTGACAGGTCTTCTTTAGATGATGTCCTAGATGAACAAGAATCATTGCAAGATGACGAAGATTTGGATGAAGAAAGCTTAAAATTTGATGATGACGTTTCACATGCAGCAGTCGACTCGACAAAACATGAAAAGGGCTATCACTACTGTTATTGCGTTAAGAACATGACAAAGCCAGTGATCCTCTGCATGTCTCTAATCTTCATGAAGCGTATCGCACTGGAAAGTATAGTCGGCTCGACAAGTATTATCACAAAGAATCGGTATGGGTGGAGTATTAAGAATGTCGGCACATTGCACCTGGTCAATGGAATCATTGTCATCCCCGTCAGTATCTTCTCCGGGTATTTGTCCACAATGTATGAAGACAGATACATGAGTATTTGGTTCTTGGCTATTACCTTGTTCGGAATGTTATTCTTGTTCGATCCGACAGACTTGGTAAATCATGAAGATAGTGAAACATTTAATGAGGGTATGCCAATGGCTGTTGGTTCTGTTAGGTACATTACTGGCAGTTTGATTGCATTCTCGGGTATCGAAGCGTGCGAATCATATGTAGCATCATTAATGAGTAAAGTGGTACCGTCGGCGTTGGCTGTAGGAACCTTCAATTCGGGTCTGTTGGCCACTCTTGTCGGAACGGTAAGTTCGTTTTGTTTACAGCTTACAACTCTGCCAGTTGGACTCAATCTCATAACTTCACTTTCTTCGGCGAATCTCAGGGAGGACGAGCAACTGGAGATCTCTTTATCACTTTGATGGGATTGATAAGCATTCGTAACTTGCTCAACTTATTGATTATCCCCGGTGCTTCTCTTGTCGCCATGGCTATTGGGTTAATTGTGTGGAATTATGACATACTTGCAGTTTGAGCTTAGAATGAGTTGTTGATCATATCTAGTGAACTTGTTTCTACGTGCGTGTGTAGATGTGTAATAAGAATGTAAGGTATATTTATGTATAACACAAAGTACTTTGATTTATATGCCAATGCAGTACAGTTTATTTACAAGTAAGCAAATATATATTCAACAAAACTGTGTTTATTTTCAATTTCAATTTTGTTAATATAACAATTGTATCAATGCTTCTTTCGATTGCAATAACCCCATATAACTCTATTTCAACAGGATCTAACTTCTCTCACCCCCAAACTATACAAATATTGACGAAGTGTACCATAAGCTGAAATAAATAAGTGTAGCATAGCATTACTGATAATGATCGTATTCTTTTGTGTCTTGTTGTTAAGAGGAAGATACCATTGCAATATCTTTCCACACATTTAAACCCTATCTATTTATTCATGGGAGGGAGGCCAACATTCGGTACCGCACCACTGGAAGCAGCCCTTACATGTTTTGTAGAAGGAGATGGTGGCATTTTGTAGGCAGTATCATATAAGTTGCGTAACAGTTTTGTCAAGTTAATTAAGACCTTCTCTCCTTCTTCAACAATAATAGCATCTAAATTCTTCATAAATGATATCCAATCACTCTCAGATGTTAATGATATCTTTCGGCTTAATGGAGAGTTAGATCCTAATACATCGAATGTACTAGCAATTGCAATAGCCTTTTCCACTGATACAATTGTTGAGTTAGGGCAGGCACTTTTCAACTTTGCAACATCTTGTGAATAAGTTGGTGTTGTGGAACCAAATGAACTTGATCGAGGCCTCCTCTCTATTACTGGGGAGGGTGGCGATATATTTGTAGCAGTGGCAACTGTAGTCATTATGTTCTTCTTTCTATTGTGCTTATATTGGCTATAAACTTGGCGTGTACACAACACTGAACACACAATAAGCAAAGTGCCGTCGGAATTTGACACTAAAAATCTGTATTGTATGTAAGTAGTTGTGTCAAGTGTCATGTGTCTGCAAAGGATACCATGAAGAAGAATCTTACAACTTACTTTGCTCACAGATAAGGGTCTCAATCAGTGCTTTGATGACTTGTTTGATACAGCTTGTGAATTGTATAACAGTGCATCATAATTATACTGACACTTTAGATGTACAGAATACATATCATTTTACCTAGATAATAATAAGGTAAATACTGATAATTTCCTACCACTTTCGTCACATACAAATGATGGTGCAACCATTTGTATTTGGGCGAAAGTTGTAAGTCCTTCAGGTAAAAAGAGACAAGAGGAGACTGCCCCTAATATACAAAAAGAACTTGCCTGGAGCTGACGGGAATCGAAACCCGCGACCTTCTGCATGCAAGCGGACAAGACTTTGTGGTACTTATCAACCTTTGTCTCATTAACAATATATGATCATACAAATGATGGTGCAACCATTTGTATTTGGGCGAAAGTTGTAAGTCCTTCAGGTAAAAAGAGACAAGAGGAGACTGCCCCTAATATACAAAAAGAACTTGCCTGGAGCTGACGGGAATCGAACCCGCGACCTTCCGCATGCGAAGCGGACGTTCTACCACTGAACTACAGCCCCTCAAACGAAAAGTGATCCGACAGAATCATTTACTTTGAGTACATAAACTTGGAATCAATTCATCAAATTGTAATGACAAATAGGTATGAAGAGATGAAGAGAGAGAGAGAGTAGAGAGGGGAGTAACTTATGCTACATCATATACTATTTGTCAATATATGTATCTACTTTTGTTAACTTCTGTCTACAAGCTAGTCCCCGTTTGTGTTGAAATAAAGGAATGAGACGATCTCTAATTCTAAAACTTATACACATCTAAAGGTCTCCAGCTGATAACGACATATCTCCTGTCCATGTAGCACCACCATCAAGAGTTACGGGGTCAAACTATATTATACAGGGATGAGGGAAGTGAGTGAAGCATAAGTTGAGCTTTACCATATAAAAGCAAGACACAATGATGATCAATATAGTTTCTTCTTCTTCTTACCTTGGCGCTTTCGACACAGACAAAGTTGTTGTATCCCATACCCTCATCTCCGAAGGGATTCCATAGTACAGTGTCTTCATATCCAGCAGTGTTTGATACAGTCAGCTAAAGTAGAAGAAGGAGATGATATGATATGAGTCAATTGAACAACATTATATAGACAAAGTATAGTATGCAATATATAACTCACAGTCTTTCCAATACCCGAGTCTTTAAGAACAGGATCATTCACACCCTTGTATATACGATCATACTCCTCTCCAATTGTAATTTCTTCCCTATCTTCTGTTTGCATTTCACCCTCGCCAACCATCTTGTTCAAGAATTCCTTATCCTTGAATGAACCAGCGATGGACAAGTTGTCAATGGCCGATACGGTAAAGTAGGAATGTAATGCAGCCTGGAAATCAAATGATTCTTCACCCTTATTCTCAACAAGCATCTTAGTTGATAGCTTGTCATCCTCGAGTGCTACTGAGAAAGTGCATAGAAATTCCTTATCCCACATCTCTTTGGTATAATCACTTGGTGCCATTTCAAGCTCAACAGTCGTATCAGTCATGGACTTTACTGACCAGTTGACATTACGAGCAAATCCATGTTGTTGAATCTCACCGGGTCCGAACTGTGGCCAGCAATGCGATAATCCACCAGAAATAGGCTTTGATCCGTCCATCTTTGCATCAGGTCGGACAGCAATGTAATCATTACCGCCTTTGTTTTGACATTATATTTGATGTATTGATGCAAGTAACAAATAGTAGAGACCAAGTAAGTATGATACACAATAGTTAGAGGGATGAAGTGGAGAGATAAAGAACGTATAACATGTAAATATCATAACACATACCTGTTACATAAGATGTTACGACACCTCCGAAAAGGTATACATCGGATGTATCACCATTATCATTTGCCAATCTAACATACTCAAGACCGTCATCATTTGTCATAAGCCCAGCGGTGGCGGAGTCTGAATCGTCAACAGCAGCTCCTCCACTGATACCACGAGATTCTGCCCATTTCGATCGAGATGCAATTTTAGCTTTGTTGCGACTAGCATTCAATGAGACTGATGATCGGGAGAATGCCTGCGTGTTCGTTGTAGTAGAGAAGGCATTTGCAGATGATAAGGCCGCGGCCAAGATAGTAATCTTCATGATAATAGGTAGTAGGTACTGACGGAGGAAGAGTAGGATAATGATTGCAATGACGCAAAAAAAGGATACGGTATCCTTCACAAATCTCTCCAAACCAATCATCTCAAATCAAGTTCTATCAATCAGTTATTGTAGAGGTTGCAAGTGTATATCGATAATATAATAACAATCATAATCATGGCATCAGGCAAACGTAAAGGCGGTCATGCCAGTCTGCAGGGCAAGAAGCCCAACAACTCAACGAAAGATATCAAAAGTCGTCCAGTAACCAACAACCCCGGACGTATTAGGAATAAACTCAAACGATCTGAAATGTATAGTAAATACCTATTAGAGAAGAAGGCACAGAAGAAACAAACGCGTATCCAACGTGAGAAGGAAGCCGAGGCATTAGGTGAGGAGGCACCAAAGCGTTCGACACCGAAAACATTAGATAATACACGTGAAAGTGAATCAACAACTGTATCACCTGATGATGAAGAGATAATTGCAGATGAAGCCGAGGATGAATTCGCAGCATACTTTGCTGATGAGATACGTCCCAAGATATTACTAACTACACGTCCATGTCCATCATCGAATCTATTTCACTTCATTGCCGACTTGATGAGATTTATACCACAATTATATTACTATCCTCGTAAATCATACTCAGTGAAGGAGATATGTACCTTTGGTAGTAATAGAAAGTTTACACATTTGATTGTACTATCCGAGAAGAGTAAGGTATGCAATGGTATGTTGATATCACATTTACGACCGAGTACTGCATCGAATGGACTTGGTGGACCAACCGCATTCTTTAAAGTTAGCAATGTGATTCCATCAACTGATGTGCCCAATAATGGATCGCCTACTAGTCATATACCCGAATTGAATCTACATGGCTTTACTACTCGATTAGGACATCGTGCTGGACGGTTCCTTGGTAGTATCTTCCCACACAATGCACAATTCCAAGGTCGACAAGTTGCAACATTTCATAATCAACGAGACTTTATCTTCGTCCGTCATCATCGATACATATTCGAAAATGAATCAATGAAGGAAGCCGATGAAAGTATGGAAGAGGAGAATAATGGTAAACTGAGTAGTGTTAGTACCAAGAAGAAGAAACAAATGAAGAAAACAAAGGCAAGATTACAAGAGTTAGGGCCTAGATTTACATTGAAAATGAGATGGTTGCAGGAGGGGACGTTTGATACACAGTTTGGTGAATATGAATGGTTTCATAAACGAAAGGAGATGGATACTACTAGGAGGAAGTTCCATTTGTAGTGCCTTGTGGTAGTGAGATGAGTGAAGGAGATAAGAAAGCAAGTGTTCAAGAAATGGCTATATTCAGCAAGATTAGACAGGTGGACTTGTGATAAACTATAAACTGTCTTATAGAATGCTATAGGTTACTTACTTATATTATACCATAGTTGCTCAGAATTGTCCTTCTGTGAGTAATTCTAGAGTAGACTGCCTGACTGCCTCTCTCAATCTGCTTGCCGAGCCCCTTAAATTACGTACCTACACCTAAAAAAGATACCGATATCCGCATTTTTTATCTCGGCGGCGGCGGATTGGTTGCATGTGTGAGCTGCTCTTCGTTCATTGATCCCCAACAAGCTCAGTCGCCTCAGAGCACTCCACTAGTGCGGCATACTTGATTAATTATTATTATACTTTACCCTTGACCATACAGCTAAAGATACAGTTGTTGTACAATTCTACTATAAACATGATATTGGATCTTTTATCAGCGTTGGTGATGGTAATGATTGTAGTTCCGTCATACGCTTTCAACTTTCAACCTAGCATAGTATCACATAACAATGCAATAAGCAGGAGTACCAACTTGAAGAATAAACAATATGTTATATCGTATACCACTCGTAAAAGAAAGTATTATATGTCATCTTCTTCAGATTCAGATGAAATAGAACAATTACAGTTTGCTGTATCCAAGCTTCGAGCAGAAGCACAAGCTGCAGAAGAGGTATTGCAGAGTTCAAGAGGAAAGCAAGATGAAGAATGTATTAAACCAATAGAATATACAGATTTAAAGGATTCCTGTTGGGAGATAACGTAAGTAATATGCGGATTGTACTTATTTTTGGTGATACGCTTTGGTATTGTTAGTATACACTCAACTGTTTGTATATACTGCTGCAATCTGATCTATAGATATCGATTTGCAAATGAACCCATCAATGATAATGACGATAAAGACAAAGACAAAATACCTAGACAAAACTATGGCGGAAAGCTACAGTTACAATTCAAATCAGATGGATACACAGACATACTAGTTGGTACTGAAACAACAAGTACTACACCCAATAGAGCATTCTTTAAGAAGATCTGGGGTTGGGATATTGAAATATCCCAAGATGATTCATTAGAGTATCTTCTCTTTAGTGCTGATATTGGTTTACAATCTAATGAAGAGAGATTTTACTTCCAAGCAAGAGTAGACAGAGAGGGGAAGAATAAAGATATCATAGCGCTTAATGATGGAAGTGTCACTGTCAAGAGGAATGTCAAGTCGCCATTAGGGGGAGGTGGCTGGGGATTATTTAAGGGAGCTGGAAGTATATTGGCAGTCTTTAGAATTGTTGGAGAATTCAAATGCAGGCCTATTCAGAACCCAAACACTGATTAAATCGCTTGCTATATTGAGTGAATAGTAACAAAGATAGCTATTATTTTGAACTTGTTATTAGTTGTTACTTATAGCTTTCTGTTGCTTAGAAGGAAACTCTAGTGTTAGCTAATGTAAGTCTAATAGTGGGCTGGAGTCGTACTGTAGAGAGAGTGCGGTTGTCGCTGCGACACAAAAGTCATTGGGTTACTCCCTCAACCAAATGGAATTTACTATTGTACTGAGTATATTGAGGTCAATAAAAAAGGCGCTATATGTATTGATTAAGTGGAGGATATAGTATCAATAGCTACTCATTTGATATAAAGGCCAGTCTATTCGATTTGCGTCGTTAGCGGTTTATCCACATATCTGCAATTATCAATTTTCAATTTTCAGACAATACGATTACAAATGGTAAACAATAACTCCCAAGAGAAGAGGGCGCTTGCCCTCATTGTTATTGGATGTTGCATTGCATCTATATTATTTGATGATGCTTCTATATCTACTCAAAATTTACGTCGATCGTTATTAACTGTTGAAATACCAGAATCTAAGCTCCGCTTCTTGGCTGGGGATGATGATGATAATGGGGGTTTATATCCATGGGCAAGACAACACTTACGACCAGTTGATGTAGTACCCGAACCTGATAAGGAGACTGTTTTATTCTGGCATATCCCCAAGAGGTAAGTTTGTCTGTTGTTGTTATTATCTGAGGAGGTGTACTAGTGTATATCATATTCATATATTATTTTTATATTTTCGGAGAAATTGACAACAACTCACATAGCCTATTTATCATCTTATCTATGCAGTGGAGGGTCATCCGCCAAGGCAATATATAAATGTCTTCGAAAACCAATCGATATCCGAAGTTCTATGCCCGCCATAGCCGAGGGTGCTGCATTAGATACGAAGAATAATGTTGATATCATCTTCTCTTCATTACCAGACTATGCTGTGGAACGTTTATTTGATGAGAGTCACAAGGGGCGTATGTTGAGTATGTTCCGCCCTCCCGTTGATAGATTAACTAGCAAGTTCTTCTATTTAGGTATTGCAACTTGGGAGAAGACATACCGTCCTGAATGGAAGGATGTTGATGTCTTAGATTGGGCAAATGATATCAATATTGACAATAATCACATGGTGAAGAAACTGGCTGGAAAGGTACAAAAGGATGAAGCCACTGAACTCGACTTGGCTCGTGCGAAGGAGACAATCAAGAAACGTATGATTGTGGGGTTAATGGATCACATGGAAGAATCGTTTAACCGTTTCAATATTGTCATGAATATAAATGCTAAGACAAATGATAAGTATACAAGATGCATGAATACATACTTTGGTGGAGGCACGAACAAGAAGAGTAACTCTAATTCTCATCCCAAGGTAGATGAAAGTCATCCAGCATATCAAGTCTTAGCCGAGAAGAATAAATTGGATATTGAGCTATACCAATATATCCTCGAGGTTTTTGATGAACAGAAGGCAACTATTGATATGTATGCCAATTCTATTGAGCAGAACCACTTCCCGGTAGTCCCTGTTAACACTCAACCTCAACAAGTGATTAAAAACAGCTGGGAAGAGGAGAACAATACCCAAGATTCTGCTAGAGTATGGCCACCGCCTTCATTTCCTTCTGAGCCAGTCTCGCCTCAGGCATCTAGTTTAGAGACGGCAACAGAGGAGAACTCCGAAGCTGAAAGTTCTGAGTCTGAAGTGATCTTCTTTCCTGTTACATCCAAGACGGATCCAGCCCCTGAAGAAATCCCAGCTGTCGATGAGCCAGTAGATGAGCAGGCTCCAGAAGAGCCTGAAGCCCAAGTATCTGATGGAGAGCAGAAGATGGAGCAAGCTGATGTTACTTCTCAGGAAACAGTTGAGGATGAAAGTCCTGACGAATCACCTGATATTCAGGTGGACTCTGTTCCCGAAGAGAATGTTGAACCTCAAGCCTCAGAAGAAGAAGAAGAAGAAGAAGAAGAAGAAGACTCGGAGCAATCCATGAAAGGTGAACCTCAGGAGACAAAGGCAGATGAAGAAAAGTCTTCCCTTGAAATGCCTATTCCTGAGCCTGTATCCCTAGCATCAGAGGAGACACAAGAATCTGACGCGCCTGTTGACGAGGTTGCACGAATTGCTGCTGCCC
>Ga0214478_100377_pt1 | contig 26280 bp, 19 predicted proteins | sample M1_20Mar14CPVII9_2_FD_178001 | JGI IMG/M metagenome (GOLD analysis project Ga0214478, IMG submission 178001) | Marine eukaryotic communities from Monterey Bay, California, United States - M1_20Mar14CPVII9sort6BwellD7 | ecosystem: Environmental > Aquatic > Marine > Unclassified | place: USA...
AAATCATCATCGTAATCATCTACATCATCAGAAGTATCTTCCAACGCAGCCTGCAGTGCTCCTCCTTCTCCATCTATTTGCATAAACTCTGACTGATACTGTGGATTAGCAGTGGTTGGAGCCTTACGAAGATGCAGCCCTTGCCTCATTCTCTAGCCTTGTAGCCTTATCGAGGGCCTTACCTCCATCAACCATTACACTCTTACCATCACCGCCAGCTTCTTGATATAGTCCAAGTGTTCTTTTGAGTAAAGATCCTGCCGCAGTGTGATTCTCAGACTTGGCTATAATGAAACATATTGGCCAATACTTAAGATTTCTATCTGAATTACCACAATGTCCACATTGAAACTGATCTCCTTTACATATGCCCAGAAAGAAGTCCATTTCTAGTTGGACGAGACCAGTGGGATACATCTTGGTAGCCAACTTAGCTAGATCGGGCGAGTGTAAGAACTCAAAAGCGATGTAAGTCCAAGTATGCTTATCGTGATCATGACTATGTACTCTAATCATGTCGTTCACTAACCTCCCATCAGCAGTCATAAAGTATCGTGTGTAGTCATTCATATTGAATTGGCTTCTCCTCTCGTCACTGTCTTCTGCTGTCATGAGATGATTCAATATATGATACAACTCTTCACCCGTCGTATCATCTTTTGATCCCACTTCTCTAAAGAACTTCTGTCCACTACAGTTGCTTTTCTTCTTATGTTTAATAAATGATGTAATTCTTGCTAGAAACTCCTCGGAGTTCTGTTCTTGTGCTTGTGTGAGTATGATACTCTTATCCATTTCCATTGCCTGCATAACATCTCTCCTTTTGCCAATATCCATCTCTCCTACCACTTTACGACTAAACGCAAGAATGTATTCCTTTTGCTGTGTTGACAATGTATATTCATCTGTGGATTCAGAAGGTATATGCAGATGTTGGTCATGCTCAAAGGGTCGATTATTATTAGTATCAACCTTTTCATAATAAAGCAGACCCGTCGTCTTATCAGGATCATTATCATTTCCATATTGAAACCTCCAAACTTGACTCTCAACACCACATCCACCCTTCCATCCACCATGTCTACAATATAACGTGACAAGATTCTCAAATGTGAATTTATCACTTCCGAATGATCTCGAACTCCTCTTACGGTCTGGTTTCTGACCAGGCTTAAGGAATCGAGGCTTGGATCCGCAGATTGGAATATGCGTTGTCACCATCCCGTTGATACTATTATATAATGCATCCTCTTCTGCAGCATTAAAGGGTCTTAAATAACCAGTATCATTACCACCGAATACTGCTTTCCAATCCCTTAATACAAAATCCCCCATTACTTCTACGCTTTGAGGAAGTTCCGAACGTATCTGATCAGAAGTGAGTCGGTTTCTACAAGTACCACGTGTTTGATGTTGTTGTGCAGCTGCTGATCTATTACTATTCCCATTACTGCTGTCTAAACTAATGCTATTGTTAATACTTGCGGAGGTGTTGGTAGTGTTTGATACGCGAGCATTGTTTTGTGTTGGACGTGAATGATTTGCAGGATAATGAATCGGGGCTGGATGTCTTGATGAATGTTGTTGTTGTTGTGGATGATTTGAGAATGGTGGATGAGTAGATAGAGGATGTTGTGATGGATGTGGGTGATTGATACCTGATTGTGCATAATTATAATTCATTTGCATACTAGGATGGGGATGAAAAGGAGGATGAGGCGGGTAATGAGTTGGAGGATGAGGAGGCATGTGGTGGTGGCCATACATTGGTGGATAAGATGGATGATACCAAGGCATACTAGGATGGATAGATTGATGCTGCTGCTGCTGTTGTTGATAACCCCCGGGATGACCATATACGGTAGGTGGATTATTATTATTTGCTGATAATGTGGATGTGAAACTACTACCTCCATCGTGACGTCTTGCCTTGCTTCTCCCCGGAGTGCCCTTTGGAGGTGAGTGTGCATTATTGGGACGTGTCGGTCGTTGAGGTGATGATGCAGTGCGGGTTGGATCGTATACATTACTATTTGATATTGATTGCGTTGCTGTACTACCCGAGCGTCTACTTCTACTCCTTCCTTCACCCTCGACATCCCATGTACTGTTGGAAAATGGTTGACTAAATTGTGCTGCAGTTATACGTTGATCTCTGGTAAGACGAGCATTTTCCTCTTTTATACGGAAGTAACGCTCCGCCTTAATCTCTTCATTTCTATCTTTAGCAATGGCATCGATTAGTATTCCCTCTTGTCCGTTATCAGCAGAAGTATCATGTGTTAATGCATCATTGATATGATTTGGTGGCGCCGATATACTATTAGCACTAGCACCATCTATGGCACTACGTTCTGAATTGTTATTATTGTTATTATTATTATTATTACTGATATCGATACTGCTATTGCCATTGTGGATAGATGCAGTTGTAGATGGCGTATTGCTGTTGTTGATAGGAGGGTTGGTACTGTTAGCCTTGCCTTCCCATTTATTCTTTATCCTGTCAAAGATAGATGGCATCATATTTTGTCATTGTCGGAACAACAGCCCGATATATTACCCCTCAACTACCTACTTCATTGCAACGATTTGCCTATGGTATGACTAGAGAGAAGTCGAGTATGTTGGGCGGGGGTGGCGCGTAAAGCGAGAAGATACCATTGGATTTAGCGCGTGCTGTCGTATTCTATTTGGAACTACGAAAATTGTTCTAAATTGGTCACTCGGCCATTGTAGTCTCATGGTAAAAATTACTAATCGGGAGTCTTTAGTAACTAACTGGGACATTGTTGTTATCTCAGTTCTCAGTTATCTCAGTTGAGATAGTGGTCAGTGTGTTGGTATGGATATAAGGTACACATAGAGCTGAGTAATAACACCAATAGGACAGTATGTACAATGGCTCTAACACCTCTGCTGCTTTTGATATTGCAACTTTTGTGCACCCAAATTGAGGCATTTACTTCGAACAACATAAAATCAAACATATCTGATTGTGCACAACATTATAATAATGGTGGTGGGGAGAGTAAGGATTATACACGTAAATCAATCATATTATATGCACAAACTAAATCAGTAGATGTTTGTATCGTCGGTGGTGGTATATCAGGTTTGGCAGCTGCAATAACTACTACTGAGAAAGCTAAACAACAACCTCAACAACAATCTCCATCTATATTGATATTAGAATCAGATTCATCTGTCGGGGGAAGAGTTAGAAGTGATTATACTGATGATGGCTACATATTAGACAGAGGCTTTGCAGTATTCATCGAACAATATCCAAAATCATTACAACTATTAGATTATGATGCTTTGGAGCTACAACAATTCTTACCCGGTGCAAAGGTTAAACTATCAGATCAAGATAAGTTGGCAAGCGTATCAGATCCTCTAAGACGTCGCAGGGATATATTCAAAGCAATAACTTCTCCTGTTGGTACTCCAATGGATAAGATGCGTCTATTACCACTATTCTATACTGTAATGACAAAGTCTATTGGGGAGTTATTTGAAATGGAAGAGACTGATACTTTATCATGTTTAACCGACAAGTATAACTTTTCCGAAGGTTTCATATCTCAATTCTTTGCACCATTCTTGGAAGGTATTTATCTGGCACCATTGGATCAGCAATCATCACGAATGTTTTATTTTGTGATGAAAATGTTTACAATTGGGGTAACATCCTTACCCAAAGGTGGTATGCAAGCTGTTGCTAATCAGTTGGGAGACAAAGCAATTAATCTTGGTGCTGATATACAATTGGAATCAAAGGCACTATCAATAGAGCAACAAGCTAGTGACGAGAAATTCATGTTGCAAGTCGAATCAAAGGACGAGGGGAATTATATAGTGCAAGCAAAGAGTATTGTTATTGCAACTGATATTAGTGTTGCACAAAGTCTTTTACAAGATATGAATGGCCTTGAACAACAGATTGAGACTATAGAGAAGCTTGACCAACGTTCAGTCGGATGCATATATTACGCTTTTCAATCACCAGCGCCAATTGCAGAACCTATACTCGTGTTGAACGGGGAGGGAGCTGACAGAAGAAATACAAAAGAGTATCCAGTCAATAATGTATGTTTCCCTTCAGTAGTACAAAGATCATATGCTCCAGATGGTTATGAACTATGCAGTGTATCAATATTAGAAACGGGATTGTCCGAACATTGTGGAGATCATGCCTCATTAGATGCTGCAGTTCGAAGGCAGCTCTCAACATGGTTTCCTGATTATGAAAAAGATATCATGGATCATACCAAGTGGATAAAGGAGGGTGTGTATACCATCAATAATGCTCAACCAGCTCATTATGGTACCGAGGAATCGGCTAATATTCATGGAGGACGAGACAGTTCAAAGTTTCGTGGAGTACATCTACCAAAAGGCGTCTTTGTTTGCGGTGATCACATGGCCACATCTACATTTAATGGTGCATTAGAAAGTGGAGTTAATGCTGGAGAGTCGGTGTCGAGATACTTATATCTAAATGATTACATATAATGAATGATTAGCTATGTTAATGTTGATGGAGTTCTATACTATGAAGCGACACCACTACCATCATTCTAACTGCTATGTCAGCTTACCATCTAAATTCGGACTTAGATTCGCCGCATGTTGTGTTATTACAGAAGAAGATAAATGACTGGTATGTTCTGTCTGTGTCATTTCGACATTTGCATCATCTTTCTTCTTTCCCTGGGGATGTTTGAACTCAATTGCCATGGGTGTGCTGACGTTGATAGGTTGCTCAGCTGGACTGGGGGCTGCTTCGTAAAGAACAATTCCTATAACGATGCAGACAAAGCCACCATAGAAATATGGTGTTAACCGAATACCAAAGGCAATAACATCAAATAGAGCCGCATATAAATCACTAGTCAAGAGTAGAATGTTGAGTAATGCTGCTTCTGATACAGCCAGAAATGTCATCTCGCCCGCAACATCAAGTCCTCGTGTTAGAACATGAGCTCCAAACAAAATCATTCTCCATTCCAACTCACAAGAGGAGCCATCTACAGTAAAGAGGGCATAGACGGCATCTCTTTCAAGAATAGTCATTTGAACAAGAGATATCAAGGAACCGAACAATCCCTTCATAAATAACATCTCATTTACTCCACCAAAGTCGATGATCATCTCTGATAATACATCATCAAGACCTAACAGTACTGCTCCGAGAATGGCAAAAATATCCCCCTTGATATGATCACCCGACGATATATCATCATCTTCCTCGTCTCCTCCCTTCTTCATGTCCGATGCTGTATTAAGTACAATACCAAATAAACAAATGGCACATCCAACTATATGTGACCATCTATAACTCCGTTTCATAAACAATTTAGTAAATATCATAGCACTCGGTATTGCCAATGCATCAGACACATAAACAAAAGCAAAGCTCGTATATCGAAATGCCAAGAATATAAAATAGTATGCCTGTGCCTCTATTAATGCCACTGCAAAGTAATAATACCATTTAGCATGTATGGTAAATAATCCAAAGCAGAATGGATACTTGAGACGTGACAATTTGGAATCACTGCCATTGCTACTATTGCTTTGTCGTTTCACAACATTATTATTATTCCGTCCTCTAAGTGAAGAAAATATAGAACGTTTAATAGATGTTTCATCATCTTCAATTGTTAATTCATCATCATCTTCTTCTTCTATTATACCATCATCTTGCTGTTGCTGTTGAACACTTAAGCTCTCTTGTTCCTCAGACAATTGCAATGTATTCACACCCTGATGATTTGCAATATTCAATTTACTTCTCCTTGTTTCTCTATATAGCTGTATACCCCCGAATATAGATACTAAAAAGAAACCACATGCATTATATAATGATGGTGCAGAGACTTTACATTCAGTTGCCAACACTTCATTAGTTGCTCCGGCTATGGCTAATATTAATGATACAGCTTGACCTAATAGTAATACCTTCCAATGTGCTATAGAGTGATGTAATCCATCGGCTATTGTTGATACTAATGTAAGTGCTATTGATCCTGCTAAGGAGGGGTTATTGTTATTTGTATTATTTGTAGCATGACTGTTTGACATTTCATCCGCATTAGCAACGCCATTGTCATTTCGTATGACGGCTGGTGACCGACGGGAAAACATGATATTAGATATAATATGATATCTAACTCAATTGCAACTATTACAATAATTACAATGACCGTAATGGTAGTTTTTGTGAACAAAAGTCTAGCGAAGATTCCCTAGCCCCCCAACAACAACATCAATCTACTCCTCCTATCACTGCCGCAGTCTATGGATAGGGTATCAAGCCTTTAACAAGCATATCAACTATATCGCTCTATCACTATGACTGACCACCATTATTGTCACTTATCACTTACGGGGGGACAAACGGTCAAGACCAACCTTCTCACATTGAAGCCTCCTAATTGCAGTTTGCATTATCACCTAGGTACAAAACCGAGCAATATGACAAAGCTTACACTCCTAGCTGCGGCCGCAGCCGTATTAATATCATCTCCAGTTATAGCACAAGAACGTGCGCACGAGAGACGGATTCCACACCGTCCTGATATACCAGTAAGTTGTTATTCGTTTTTTGTGCACAAGTTATGCTCAGAGTTTTCAGCAGCCCTTTGCAATTCTGTTTGCCATAGTATGTCTATATAATACACAATACTAACAATACCCCTATCCTAATATTACATTCCAGAGTATACGAGAGATGGTAACACAAAAATATGAAAGACAAGAGGAATTATTATCAAGTATGATAAAACAACGACAAGCTACCGTGAATGATCATATATCTGGTCGTAAATTAATGGATGATGAGGTATGTATGTGTTATCTATATGTAATTAAACATATCAATTGAGTTGTTACTGCAATTTATAATTCGATTTTATTTGGGTTATCCATACTATATCTCTCATTTGGCTTACTGTTGTGCATATTCTCATCGTTCTTCTTTTCGAATTTATTGATATAACAGGAATTTCATCAAGAATTGAAACATATCAAAGGATTACATCGCAAGTTGGCTGCTGCTCAACAGAAAGACCCAGCTGTAAGTTTTTTTATGATATCTTCCCATTGCTAGTTTTATAAGTATATTGGCTAAAACTAATCTATCATCTATGTATATCCATAATACTCTCCAACTAATTCATTGCAACACAACCCCTGCCAGATGCTTAAGCTTGAAATTGAACAGGAAATTGAATTGCAGGAAAGGATGATGAAGGGTGAATTTAGTTGGACTCCAGGTGCTGAGGATCTTGTATTGAAGGAGGATCCTTAAGGTAGATTGAGAACAAAGAGGGCCTTTGTAGTGTTGAGGGTGTGACGGGGCAGATTATTGGCGGTGTGTAAATCGTCTCCCATACTTATTATTGGAATTTGTAGAGAGTATTATTAATGTATATTAGAAAAGGAAGATATTTGATTCGATACCTTTTTTGTTTCCGTGGCATTCTATCCAGATGCAGCAAGAGAACAAAGTCTGGTAGGTATTGAATGAGAAAAGTCATGTAGCTAAGGGCAGGCCCATCGTGAAAAAAGAACTTGTTAATAAAGATAATATATGAGTGTAATCAAAGAAGGAAGCGTTTCCTCTTTGAATACTATTCTGTACCAAATCTCTATACAAAAGGGAAACGATCCCCACAACTCCTCTCTGATACAGGCATATTTTTGCTCTCGTCTACCCTTGTATCAAAGACATTTCAATAGACAACAAAACATAAAAACGTTCATATATCAAGGATTCTCTTTTGTTCGCATTGACGAGCGAGCACCTCCTCTCACTTCCACACCCATTTCATCCGAGCTCACCCTCTTACTTCAGTAGAGCAGACGATGGTGTTTTCCCCTCTGATATATGCTTCTCAACCACAGCCTTACTGACCTCACACTGCACCCCAACAAAATTCACAACATTATTCTCGGCATCCCTTAATGCCGCTACAAAGAATTGATTCCAGAATGGTGTACCATCCGCCTTGTAATTTAATAGACATACCGATGTATCGGTACCCTCCCTTACACCCTTACGGATAACATCTACGGCAGCCTGATCAGTACCAGGTCCTTGTAAGAAACGACAATTACGACCCAGGACTTGGTCAAGGGTATAACCAGTTAATTCCAAAAATCCACCCGAAACATACACAATTGGATTATCAGGTAGGGATGGATCGGATATAGCAAAGTTCTGTTGTGATCCAGACAAGGCTGACATTAAACGATAATCCGGTTCCATCAATGTCTTGACAGGTCCGAATCCAGAGGGTAAAGGAACTGGTTCGTACGATCCCTTCTTGGGTGCAGATGGATCATCAGCTCCACAATCATCACCCAATCCTTTCAGAAGTTCAGCGGCTCTGTCGGGTAATTCAGTTTTGATAATATTCTTCAGGGTATGTATTTCACCCTGTAATCCATCAATCTGTTCCTGAAGACTTTCAAGTAAGAACTTCTTTCTCAATCTTGAACGTTTGGCATGCTCGCGATTACGTTCTCGTCGTTCTATCTTCTGTGCATCAGTTAATGATGCAGCTGGCTTGGTTGATATAGATGATGCTGCGGCAGATGCAGATGAAACAGCTCTGGATTTGGGTGCCTGTGCGGCAGGAGCTGGGGCAACAAGTCCAGCTTGTTTAGCGGTGCGTTTTGTTGCTGGTTGAGAGGGTGGGATGGGCTCGATCGAGGCCGTAACAGCGGAACTTGTTACATCATCTGGTACACCAAATTCACCAAAGTAACAATCTTGAAACAAATCATCAAGGTCGAGAGGTTCCTAAAATGATAGTAGTGGAAAAAAGTGATGGATGTGTGAGATGATGTATGCAATTGCCAATGAAAAAAAAAAAGACATAAGATGTGCACATAAAGATACATGCGTAGATCTAAGCCTCGTGCTGCCGACATCCACAACTTCCCAGCCAACACATCCGTAAAGATATACACATAAATTATGTCATTGTGAAGAGAGGCTATATCAACTAAATCGCATCAACGATGATATTATTGTCCAATGAAAAAAAGAAACAACAATGTTACACATCAAGTGTTCGTAAACCTAGAGAGCCCAAAATACACAACCAACAAAATATACCGTAACAACTTATAAACATAATAAAGAATCAATAATAAACGACTTACTTCACTACCACCATTCGGGTCGGGAGCAAATAGATTCATAGCAGTAGCATTTTCATTATTATCACTCTTTGCAATTGGAGCTGGGTCGGGTAAATCGTTGGGATCCATATTGTATCTTTTTACTCGAAAATTACAACAATTAAATAAACTATGGTATTACACAGCAACTAGACGATAATGCTGTATATACTACTTGATATTGACGCCTATTTATTGCCGCTATTGTTAGTACGTGCCTCCAGCATTTAACTCTATTTTGCCCCTGGACTCTCAACGTTTTTGCCCGAGATCCAACTTCAACTATCCGTGCTTGCAGACACCAGAAACAAATGAAGACTAAATGGTTTTTGTAGGGGCCACCACCCATAAGTATTAGAGAGCTCGAGTGGTGTATAATCTCACACAATTCTCAGTCAAATAGGCAAGGATTGACACGGTAGTGCTTATCAGCTGAATGTTTATACTTTATTGAAGATTAGTTGTTAATCTCTTCTCATATGAACCCAAGCCCAAACCTCAGCAGTTTATACTTTCAGCTTTTCTTTCAACAATTCATATGTTGTAAACATTGTACCAACCATGGGTACAACTTTTAATATCTCAGGAGTAAGTCCTCTATAAAAGCTTTTAATTCCATCATTCTTCAGTATCGATCTTATCATTTGTACACCCGTAAGTCGTTCGTTGGGAGCAAAATGTTGTCCTTGTATTTGCATCCTTCGTCGTACAGTATCAAAAGGAAATGTAACTAATGTAGATAAAGTGCCACTAGCGGCACCAAAGGCCAGTGTCAGTAAAAAACCAAGTCGTTGTTCTCCGGTATTGTAATCAACCTTTCGTAGATTGTAGAATAATTCATCTTCTAATGCATACTCTTTCAATGAACCATATACTACCCAAGATATACTAAAATTTGGAACTGCAACCATTAATGTTGGACCTAATCCAGAATATAATCCTATTGGTCCTTCACTCTGTGCAATTTTAGCAAATGCATCAGTTATACCTCTATATGTCTCTTTCCCATCAAGTTGTGTAGTTAGACGTGTTCTTACCAAGTCTAACGGGTAGCATGCTACACATGCAGTTGTACCAGCAACCGCACCTGCTACTAATCTCGAGAATGTTGACACAGTATTTGTATTTGTAATATCATTATCTTCATCCTCATCTGATAATCGCTGTTCTCCATTTAATATATCTAACATACCCTCATAACAATAGAAATTAATTGCACTAAATGGAAATCTATGTAAACATGACGTACCATTACCCTTCCATAAACTCATAATACCACCTCTTTCCACAATCTTAGATAGACCGCCACGTATTGTCATACTAAACTTTGGTCGATTCTCTTTTGTTGTTACCATTGGATGGACTTGATATAATATTGTTAATCTACTAAGTGGGGCGGTAACTGTTTTGGCTACTGCGCCTGACATACCGCCACAGAATAATTGTTTGAGTGCTTCTATTCCTCTTGATTCTGTACTGCTGCTTTCCTTCTTCTTGGTGGTGGTATTATGCTTTGGCTTTGATGGTGATATTGATGATTGTTGTTGCTGTTCATTATCGTCTATTATTGGTGGTCTACTGGTAAGCCGTCTTACTAGCGGTTCTGGAGTTTGTCTTCCCATCTTAATATATTTTGGATAGAATGATACTGAGAGAGCTTATTATATCAAAAAGGCCACCCACTGAGTTGGATAAGTTGGATATTATAATCAACTATACGTAGCAACACTTTATCTGAAATCTGATACCAAAAATATTATATCGATGTGTGTGATATCGGATGATACTTGACTAAAATAAGTTCTTGCTTAATATTCTAGTGAAAATGCCTCATAGTAGTACGCATTGCAAAGAGCAAACCTAATATAATACAATGTGATACGAAATCAACTCAACAACAAACAGCATACATCAAAAACATTTGAAATAAAAATGCTTCGCAAAGGTACTAAACCTTTTTTCTTCCTACCTACTAAAAGTTTTAGTGTGGTGATTGCTCTTCAATTGGTGGATAGTTCAGTAGTCTGTTGTTAGATATAGACGTGCGGTTGCAGCAGCAGCAGCAGCAGCAGCGTTGAGCGACTCTTCGGTTATATCTAGTACGGCATCAAAAGTGCACAAGATATGCTACAAGTATTACTGAAAGTATTAGAATTTGCAATATAGAAAAGTATCAAGCACGAACGATATCAAGTACTATTATATGAACCTTATATGAACACTTCGTGTTTTGAATTTGCAGACAAATCAATACGTTGTCCAATGAGCCACCCCGAAAATCTATCAGGTTGGTGTTCTACATTTGGATGGGATGAGGCAATCAATTTATGTGATAATCTTATTAATAGTATACAAACAGCAGCAGCCTCTACTAACAATTCAAAGAGTAAAGATTTAGAGAATAGTCAAGAGAATTATCATTATGGAATGTATGATTACTCACAGGAAAATGTACATAAGAAGACATTAAAAGAAGCGTTACATGACGCATATAGTCAGTTATTTTACATAGATCAATGGGGTAATACTCCGTTACATGCTGCCAGTTATGTTAAACCACCTGTGGATGTAATTGATGCATTATTCCGATTGGGCAGGGCAATAGTAAAGTATAGTCCTGTCAATTGCAGGGAAGGGTGTACTCCAATGTGGGCAACTACTTGCAAGGATGGATCAACTCCCTTTCTTGTGGCATCTTCGACCGGAGCTTCTATTGAGGTTATTCATAGATATATGGATGAGATTGAGTATTATATACAGCAAAAGTGGGTAGTTCATCCTCAATCTGCAAGGATGCTTGTTGTACAACCAGATGATCAGGGAACAAGTCCATTACAGGGATTCGTGTCTTTTCATTGGGTGTGGATTAAGAGATTGTTGGAACAAGGAACTATTAATAATCTGAACAATCAACTCAATAGTTTGCATATACTACCAAGAAGGAATCATAGAGAAGAAGAGCCGTCGTTGGACGAGTATTGGACACTAGTATATAGAATGTTACTCTTTGCTACAATGAATATCCAACCACATACTAATCAATCGTCGGCTATGCTGGTTCATAGATGTGCAGCTATCTCAATATATTGTCCAGTTTCTTTATTAGATTGGGTAGTAACGCCGCGGCAAAATGGGGATAAAGGTACTTGGACTCCTGGAGATATATGTGCTGCAACTTTGGATACTTCAGGAAAACTTCCATTACATCGGGCATTAGAAGCTATAGATATTTGCTCCATGTTTGATGAAGATATTGTGCATCACGGTTTGGACTTTGACAGTAGTACATCTTATACAATACATACAAATACAAAGAGTTCAGGTGAAGCGACTGATACACAAGCAACAATTACAAATACAGAAGTAATATGCCCGCGGGAAGATGCTGTAATATACACCAATACAAATCTAGAACAGAATCGTGTGCTCATTGTGAGTAGACTATTAAAGTGGTATCCAAAGGCGGCCTCTATTCCATTCCCTAATAATGGAAGATCACCATTAGTTCAAGCAATAGCTCATGGAGGTAGATGGCATGGGAATTATAATGGTAATGACTATTTGGGATTACTGCAACTGCTTTGGACTCATGCTCCTGAAGAGTCCTTAAAACAGGATTGAATCACGAGTCTCTATCCCTTTATGCTTGCTGCTACCATACAACCTCCTAATGATGGTATAAATGACTGTGAAATAGTAGATAATGTGTTTAATCTATTGAGAAAAGATCCACAGCTTATATCGGGTAGTTTAAATGGCGGCAGTATTTCTTAATCATCTAGTTTAAAAAGTAGAGAAGAACTAAAATTGTGCATATCATATGCTCTTTCTTTGCTTAACTACTATCATATCCTAATTACATGCTCATTTTTCTGAGTAAATACATACACGCTGAACAACATTTATTAGCTGCCTGTTTATGGGTTGCCGCTATAGTGGGAGAAGAGTGCGTGGTCTTTCTTTTATGTAAACCAGTACTACGACATATTGCAGATATCCTATTCGTATCCTAAGAAAGACAAGCGTTTTCAACAATTTTTGCTTTTTGTGATTTTGAGGTGATTGATCAAATCGAATAGCGTTCATCTCTCTCTCTCCTCACAATACCCAATCAATAGTCTCTAATAAACCATGAAGGTGGCCTTCATCTTAACCAGTTTACAACTGGTCTATGTCCTCGTTAGTGGTCAAGAAGGAGGAGGTATTGGTAGTCTCAGAACATCACCTTATTCAAAGCAATTAAATTTCACAGAAGTCGAGTGGGAGGTTCCTACTTTTGATTATCAACGATATGAGTTACTCGAGGAACAACATCCTATGACAATAACAACAGACGATGAACATCAGCATCGTAACTTGACAACATCGTGTGGTGACAATACTTGTGCTACATATGAATCATCAACGACATGTCCATCAGACTGTGCTAATCTAAAATTACAAGCAGGAAATGTCGGTGGACGATCAGCAAAAGGCGTCATGTTCTATGTAAAAGCCAAGCGTGATGTGAAGATATCTGGATTTGACATCTATTCCAACACAGTAACCAGCGGCAGCGGTGATCATGTACAAGTATACACACGACAGGGGAAATATACTAATCACGTCTTATCAAATAATGGTTGGAATTTAATATACAATAATCACAATACAAAGCTCAAAGGTCCAAATGTACAAACATTTATTAATACAAATCCCGTCACAGTTCGTGCTAATACTATCCAATCATTCTTTATATGGACATCAACAAATAAGATTCGATATCGACTTGGTAAATCAGCACCAACATCGGAGGGTAGTCCCTATTTAGGTGATACAAATCTAGTCATTCATGAAGGTATTGCCAAGCATACAAAATTTAGCGGCAATTACAATCAACAAACTGTTGAAGCGGCACGTGTCTTTCGTGGTAACATTCGTTATCAGGGTATCAATCTCAATGAATTTGTAACTACAAAGAGTAAAGATCCATTAGTTAAGAATGGTTTCCAAAAACAAGAACGTACAATCTGTTCAAATGCAAATCAAAGACGATTGTCAATTGAAATTGTTACAGATGATTATGGACACGAAACATCTTGGATATTAAAAAAGTCTGGTACTAACACTATAACACATGCAGGACCAGTAACCAACTATGAAAGTACTACATCTTACGGCGGAACGATTTGTGTCGATGTTGGTTATTGGGACTTTACAATCAATGATTTATACAAAGATGGCTTGACAGCCGGAAGTGCTGGAAGGTATAAGATTGATGTTGAAACTGAGAATGGTAGTATGAGAATGGCTGTACTTGGTAGTGACTTTGGTGCTTCGAAGACTCATGTTATTGGTAAGCTTATCTCGTCTATCTGTGTGTCTTGGTTTCCTCTCTGTTGGACAACTCATCTCTCTCTCTTCTCTCTTCTATTCAAACATAGATGTTGGAATGCAAGAACCTACAATGACTTCTCGTGATAGACAGTACTTGGCTGCACATAACAAGAGGAGAAGAGAATGGCATACTCGATATGATAAAGAGTATGTCCCTTTGAAGTGGAGTAAAGGTAAGCTTATATCTCTTTAACTGTGTCTACCTTTCCTTCTTGTCACACAATTTCTGACCAACTAACACTCCTCTACACTTCTACCTCTCGACTCCACATTAGGTCTCAAGGATTCTTCCATGGAATGGGCAGAGAAGATACTTGATGAGTGCCTCACCGGACCACCGAGACATGCTCCTAACAATCCTTGGGGTGAAAACATTAGTAGAAATAAAGGTAGTCAAACTACATTTGGTAGATTGTATGATGCTGACTTGGTCGTATCAAGATTTGTCGAACATGAAGTTGGACTACCATGGGCGCGTAATGGACACTTGACTAATGCACTTTGGAGATCTACCAAGTATGGTGAGTATATATAAGATGTGTGATATGTCAATGTATATCTGTTGTTTTCCCTTCTCCTCTAAACATACATGATGCTTCACTTCTTCCTCCCTCTCCTTATTTATCAAGTTGGTTGTGCCGAAGCTAAGAGAGATTATCAAATTGCCAACGGTAATACACACACATGTCGAACTATAGTGTGTAGATATGCCAAGCCAGGCAATTGCTCTATGGGGAAGTATAAGGATCCAAGAACTAATGTAGTTGATTGGGAAACGCCAATGATGTTAGATGATAGTCCATGTGGTCCCTTCTGCCCGCCGGAAGATGTTTGTTACGAGTGAAATCCGCAAGCGTCGGCTCGTTTGTAGGATTCATTGGATTGATTTGTCTTGAGAATTAGAGAGTTCAAGAGCTGCCTGAGCCCTGGAATATTCATGTTGCTAGTAGCAAGTAGCCGTTAGTATAAGCTTGCCTGTTTGATATTGATCGATACAAGCATTTCTTCTAAAGGATACCCTAAAAAGTGATACCTCTTATTGTACACACTACACCAACGACAGTCTTCTTATCTCACACTTTCTCTAAACATTGCTTGTTATCAAACAGACTTTCACATTACATTGTATCTTCTCACACTTATCTTACACTTCTCCTCGCATGTTTTGTCCACAAATCATCACATATCATCTCTATTCTGGTTCATCCTTGTCATCTTCTTCTTCCTTAACTTTGTCCTTGGCGTCATCCGGGTCACGACCATCTTCTTCAACAACGGAGACTGGATTGACACTCTCCACCATAACAGCAGGGGCTCCACATGTTACAATTTCCTTGCAATCGTAGATAAAGCAGGCACATTGATTAGACGGAAATGTGCGTGTAATGCCCTCCTCATTAAACCCTGGGATAATATCATTTGTGATTGGAAATGCAAATCCAGCAGTGTCATCCTCCAATCCTGCTGCCATAGGAAAAATCCTGTTGCCATCTACAGTAGTACCACTACCATAGCAAAAAGTAATATCTCCATTGTCATACAATGTTGCTTGAGCATTTACAAATCCATTGTTAGGGTGGAATGGTACACCCTCCCAAGAGAAAGTAACTGACGAATTAGACTCTTTGATATAGATTCCCCCTCCCTCCCCTGGGTCCAGATCTTCCTGAGAGACAGAGATGCGGGGAATTGCTTCGTAGTCTGACCCACCGGGAGCAATGGGTTCTGCACTACAACATCCATCCTCGCCTGCAAATGGCACATTAATAGCACCATTGGTTGTGACGCCAACGTTTGTGACTGCTCCATTCCCCCAGGGAAAAGAAAAAGGCATTGGGAAAGGGATTTCATCGTCATCTCTCTTCCCAGATCTATCTGACTCGGTCGAAGCAAGTGGAGTGAAGGAGAACACTTCTGTGATCCTAGTTGAACAAGAAGGCATACTGCTGATGCTTGGGGGAGTTGAAATTGAAGGCACACTTGTTGGTGAAGTTGTTGGTTTGTAAGTTGGACTAGCAGATGCAGAAGGTACTGCTGAAGGTAATTGAACTTCAGCGCATATGTTTCCAACCCTTTTGATGGCAAAGTAGAACGCAAATTGTTCGGTTGGTACTTCCTCTCCCCAATAGAACAATGCAGATCCGTCGCCACCGTCCGAATTCTCAACCCCATATGAGTTGGCTGGATCATCTTCTAGAGATGGTCCACCATCACCATTGACATTGCTACCAATTCGTAACCCCCATACACCATCATCACGAGAAAACTGATCGGTCTTGTAATAACCATTGGCTTTAGGCCGTTGACCATCAGAAAAGATTGTAGATGTAGTATTACTGTCATCTTCGACTGTACTTCCATCTTCATTCAGAACAAAGGCATATAGCCCTCGTTCTTCATTTGGATAGAAGAGGTCTAACAAGTCCTTATCTTCTCCCTTGTAGTCGCGATAAAGTTGAGTAGCACTGCCGCGGAATCCATTATTATCAAACCCGGCGAAGAGCATGTAAGGGTGGCCATTGAGAAGACTATTGTCGAATCCAGTAGATGGTAGGATTGGGTTGTCTTTACATCCAAACTCGTCAAGGCTGAACTTACCTAGCTCAGTAATGTTCATAGCTCCTTCCATGTCTTCAGCCAAGGCTTCATATGTTGGTGTTGCAATAAGTGAATACCCAAGAGCTTCAAATTCACGCTTGATGTTGGTGACATTATCATACGAGTATGTTGCAAGAGCAGCATTTAATTTGGTCATGTCAGACCTAGTTGTTGCAGGCTGTGACTGGGAGCTCTTTGAACCTAACATGGTGGAAAGCATATGTGTCAGTTTTGTATAGAAGGAAAATGCACATAATAATGTGAGTCATTTGATACACTAGCTACTCATTCTTACCCTTGCTCTTTGCGCATTTTGATTGAGCCATGATCGTAACATACTCTTCTTCCGATGACAATGAGAGTGATAAAGATGATAACGATCTAGGCTTTGAGCTCAGCCTACGTAGACGCTTCCCAGAGCTGGATTGAGGGGATGGGGTTGGGGTTGGGGAAGAGCTCGATTCGGATTCGGATTCATCATTGGAAACGTACTCAGATGTTTCAGATGAACACATTTCCTCGATCCAGTCTTCAATCATTACTGTACACTCCTCCAAATGCTGTATATTTGGGTTATGAACAAGGCATAAACGTGAATTGAGGATACTTGGTTGCAAGAATGCTTTCTCGGTACAATATGATACTCACCCTCTTCCTTGTTGTCTCAATCATCATACTCTTCCTCATTCGCAACTCTCTCTTTCTCCTCCTGATGTCCTCTCCTCCGTTGCTAGCAATCATATTCTGAAGCCTATCGTCTGTATCAACATCTAATGGAAGGATATCATTCTCAACTTCATCGTCAGTTGAGATGAGATCATAATTAACAGGGAGAAAGTCTGATTCTGCGACAGCTTTGTCATAGGTATCCTCGTCCTCAGATGATGGAGAAGTTGGAGACCATGTTGGTACCCAAGTTGAAGAGTTGTACCAAGAATACTCATCTAAGGCAAGGCACTCTTCCAGGCTCAACGTTGCCGATGTGCTTGACGTGTCTGTTTCAAGGCTGCTAGATACTTCTCCAGTTTTCCTAGGGTTGAAGGAGATGCCCAAGCCAATTGCTATTGCGATTAAACCCATGCCGGACATTAAGCCAATCAGCAGCAACTTCTTCTTCTTTCCTCCATCATGCAAACTTGATGTATTCATGGTAGTGCCAGAATTAGATGATTCAATCTCGCTCTCATCGTCATCAAAGGTAGCATTGAAATTATCTAATGTAATCTCCTCAGCCATCTTCCGATATGTGTATAAGTATCCTAATTAATGAAGACGACGACGATATTGTTGGTATTACACCTCTATGATGATTATGTTGCAATGAGAAGAATAAAGGCATGCAATCGAGGAGTGTTTAGTTGGGGCTTGGGGTTCTAATCGATGTAGTCTCTGAAAACTTCCTAGGCCCAGCAAAACATTGGCCAAATTTTCTTCTACAAAATGATAAGCCCCCCTCTAATAATCTCATATGAAAGAAATCGACTGTTATTATTATATCAAATAGAGACTCCTGCCTAGTAGTTCGGTGCATTTGATTCTACCTATCCCCCTTGCTAACACAATCCATAGAAGAGGTCGAGTGAGTGTCTTCCTAACGAAGATACTTTTCGTTTTAGTGAGGATACTTGAGATGATAGAGTTTATCCCACTGCCAAGGCATGTAATTTACATATACCCATTTATGCTTTTGATAATACTACATAGTCCGCCAAAGGAAGTACACCACCGGTGTTCTTACTCTCTCTACTTTCTGGTGTTCCAGCTTGAATTCCCTTCTTTATGTACCGCAGTTGTAATGATAAACCATTATCACCAAGTGTCGAGGCTGCTGAGAGTGAATTACTTTCCATACTAACGGATCCACTTGGCCGTGTATCAATTAGAGTTGGGTTCAATATAACAGAGTTGCAACTCAGGTTTTGATCTTGTGCCATTCGTTGATATCGACCGGTAATACCACCTTGGAACTTGACATGATCAGCCCCAACCAATCCAATCATCAGCCCTCCTTCGTTAGCCTTTGTCCACTTGTATGCATTACTAGCCATTGATTCATCCCAGAGTATCCTGCCACTAAAGAAGTTAGTAAATGACATATCTCCGATGATTCCCATTGATTTGTGCATACCATACGAAGGACTTATTACTAGGGATGAAGAAGAGGATACATATTATCATGTGAGTGAACGAAGGTATCCTCGGAGATTCAAGTCAAGTTCAAGTCAAGTATTAAAGAGATGTACAATACTCACCATAATCAACATATGTCTTGTAATATGGATAAGAGGCAAAAGTTGCAAAGCCATTTGGATCTGAAATGTATTGTTGCATTCTATCTTTTGGTAGATTAGGCAGTCCACCTTCTTCTACCTTGTTTAAATCTTCCGTGTTAACATTCAATGCTATAAGTGGTATATTCAACTCTCGGCATGCTTCAAAGATTGGTAGATAATTCTCAAAGCTCCATGACCATCTCTTTTCCCACTCGACTTGTTCATACATTTCTTGTGCTGATATCTGTTTGGATATATACTGATCTAATACTGATTGGAATTGCAATTGTATCATTTCAAGTCCAACTGACATTTTACCATTATTATTCATCTTTTGTCGTTGTTCATGTATACTTCGTAAAATTGTGCTTGCAACATATGATCTTGTGCAGAGTTATGATGCTCACCAAGCCATATCGTACCTCCTTTCGTATTGGCTAACAATTGATTCAACTTGTTTGGCTCTACTTGTTTAATCTTAGGGTCTAACTTTGGTGATGCATCTGGGAATATTTGTGTTGTGTATTGCAATTGTTGTTGTGTATCGTCGTCGGCTAATGCAGCATTAGGTGATATCCATCCCGATGAAGAAGATATCGCTCCTGCAAATGCTGAAGCTGATTTGATGATCATATCTCGTCTACTACTACCATTTTCGATGGAGAAAGAGTTTGTATATACCGCTGATAAACTCACATAAGATATGAACTTGAAAAGTAATGATAATGATGACGACATTGTTGATCTAATAAATAATATGAAAAGAAGAGATAGGCACTCTGTGATATTTCTATTCTTGTGTATCTTTTCTGATATGGTTTGCTTTTTACTTCTTAAAGGTAGATTTCCACAACAGATCTTATGCTGTACTCTCCACAGCCCTACCACTTTGTTCTAATGCTACTAATGTTGTTATTCTGACTCTTTGTGTAGTGCAAGAGCGTGCAGTTCATGTCGTTGTCGAGTCAGGAGGAAAGTGGATTGTGGGGATATGATTCGACTAGCCCCCTAAAATGCGCAAATTATAAGGATACCTTTCGATGGGTTGAATCTCAACGCCAGAAAAGGTACAACCATACTTTCGTAGTACAAACGTACTAGTACAAATGTACAAATGTACTAGTACAAATCATTTGTACCACAGTACAAAACCAAGGTACAAATCTGCACCTTAATTAATTTGTACTATGTATTGTACAAACCGGCGGCAGCTGCGGATATGAGGATGGCAAACACTGCTGCAATTTAATAGATATAGAAATACCTGCTCCGATTAGTTGTCGATAGTATTGTACCGATAGTAACAAAGTGCCGCTGGCGTTGAGTGTTGAGATTTCATGTGAATTGCAATTGCAAACTTTCTTACTTTATTGCAATGGTAAATCGCCGTCGATGCAATATTGTCGAGCACATGTCGATGTATAATTAACCGTAGATTACGATAATACCGTGTAGAGTTAGCGTAGGCACACTTTTGACGAAGATATGCCGTCGACAAGACAAGCATCAGCCCATCGTCTAAAGTTTCGATTGGCGATATCTTCATGAAAAATAAATATGAGAGGGAAAATCAACATGCTGCAATGATCTACATAGTCAATAGATTAACGTGGTATATCGGTTCTACCTTGTTCATTGATTCTTCATACAGATATCGCCGCTGCCGATTTGTACCTTAGTTAGGTACAAATGAAAGGTACAAATGAAGTACAAATGCATGTACTCAGTACATTGTACATGGGCAAATGATTTATACCAATACGTTTGTACTGCGAAAGCATGGTACAAATCATTTGTACCTTTTCTGGCGTTGAGTCCAATTCATCGAAAGGTATCGCTAAATGTGCGCATTTTAGGGGCTATCTGCGGATCTGCCCCCAATCCACTTTCCTCCAGTAATAAATCCAGTCTCAGAGTAAACTAGTAAAAGAGACCATTATGCACTAGAGGCACAAGAAAGAGTATTGAAACATGGCGTTGGGATAATAGGGCTGATTGCAATAGATGTAGGAACTTCCAATATATATCATCATTGGAGCATTAATTAATAGTAATTGATACGCTTGTTGTGTAGGCAATCGATATCAGCGTCAATATTACAAAGGATACCCTCTCACTCCCAACAAAACACACAAACACACATAACTTCTAACTTTCTTATACCTCTACTCTCTACTCAACTTCTAAATAGAGCAATATGTCAACACAAGCACGAGGATTAAACAACTTCATATCCGACCTTCGTAATGCCAAGAGTAAGGAAGAGGAGTCTAACCGTGTCGAATTAGAACTAGCCAAGATACGAAAGAAGTTCAACCCCGGAGATACGAAACTAGCCCCCGATGGCAGTAATCCGTCATTATCATCCTATCAGCGTAAGAAGTATGTCTGGAAATTAGTATATATACATGTATTGGGATATGAGGTAGACTTTGGTCATTCCGAGGTATTGGCATTAGTCCGGTCAAAGAAATATTCTGAAAAGACAGTGGGATATGTCGCATTAAGTTTATTATTACGGGGTAGTGATCCTGTCATGGGAACGATTGTTGATACCATGAAACGAGATTTAACAACTGCTCCAAATACTAATAGTTCTAAAAAGTCATTAAAAAAGGGTGGTGTGAAGAATGATGCCATACAGTGCTTGGCATTATGTTCATTGGCGAATATATCAGGATTGGAATTAATACAAGCCATGCATGTGGAAGTTCAACATGTATTGGTATCGAAAACATCTACTGAGCATGTTAAGAAAAAGAGTGCACTGTGTTTATTACGATTAACACGAACATCTCCCAATTTGATATCAGGACGGGAATTTGCACCACATATTGGTAACTTGTTACAGGATAAACATTTGGGTGTATTAACAAGTGTTATGAATTTATTAAATGGATTAGCATCTCAACATTCGGCAGATTATGAAAGTTTAATCCCCAATGTAGTGCATGTATTGAGTTTATTGGTAATGAAGAAGCAGTGTGAAAGGGAGTATTTGTATTATCGTACTCCAAGTCCGTGGTTGCAAATCAAATTAATAAAATTCTTACAATTATATCCAAATGCCGTGGAGGGTCATGATATTGGAGGCATGGGTGGTAATGAACATGTTGGTCAACTAATTAATGTAGTTGGAAGGATTGTATTTGAAACTGAAGTGTCTGACTCGATTAATAAATCAAATGCCGATCATGCGATATTATTTGAGGCTGTGAATTTGATTGTAGCTTGGGGAACGACCTGTCCATCGGAAATGCTTGAGGGTGCCATGCGCATCCTTGGAAAGTTTATATCAGTTCGGGAGCCTAATATCCGTTACTTGGGATTGATGACAATGGCAAAGCTCGCACAGATTGAGGGAAGTGTCGAGGGGGCGAAGAAACATCAGGCGACTGTGTTGGTGTCACTCAAGGATGCTGATATTAGTGTCAGACGGAGGGCATTGGACTTATTGTTTGTCATTTGTGATACAGATAATGCCGAACAGATTGTAGATGAGCTCGTGGCACACTTGGTGGTAGCCGATGCGACTATTCGGGAGGAAATGGTGCTCAAGATTGCCATCCTTGCTGAAAAGTATGCCACAGACTTGCGTTGGTATGTTGATACGATACTTAAATTGATATCCATCGCTGGTGATTATGTGAGTGATTCAATTTGGCATCGAGTAGTTCAGATTGTGACAAATCATCCTCAGGGAGATCTGCAGGGGTATGCCGCAGCAACTCTGTTTGTGGCCGTGACTCCCCATCGTTGTCATGAAACTACCGTTTGTGTAGCGGCCTATGTATTGGGTGAGTTTGGCTTCTTAATTGCCGAACGAGCAGGCATGAGTGGAGAGGAACAATTCCAAGTCTTACATCAACATTGGTTTAATGTCGATACAAAGACACGGGCAATACTAATCAGTACGTATGCCAAATTGGCCAACTTGTATGAAGAGTGTCGTCCTCTTGTGGCACCAGTCTTTGCCAGAAGTAAGAACAGTATTGATGTGGAAGTACAGCAACGATGTGCCGAGTATGCATCAATGAGAGAGGCATTCAGTCCTGAAGCAGTAGAGGATTTATTGCGTGAGATGCCACCATTTGAGGATAAACGACGAAGTGCTCTTGAGATGAGACTACTCGAGAAGGAGGGCGAGGATAGTGCAGCAGTAACCAAGGCATCCACGCCGAGTGAAGTCGAGCAGCAACGAATGTTACAGAGTGCTCAAATGTTGAGTAATCCCCCAATAGAAGAGGAGTTGGAACCGTTTGATGAGCAAATGGACGAAGATGCAGCTGATAACGAGAATGAAGAAGAGGCTCAAGAGCAGGCTCCAATATCACCTTCAAGAGGTAGTGTGGAGAATGGGGTTGCTCAGAATGGCGTCTCTGCTGGACCTCAGATCCAAGGCATACCGAAGGAACTCATTCCGGCTATGCGCAAGGCATTTTCGAATCTCTGCACTTCCCCATCGGGTGTGCTGTTTGAGAACTCGAAGCTCCAAGTGGGCGTGAAGCATGAATATGTCGGTGCACAAGGGCGTATATCAGTCTTCTTTGGCAATCTACATTCCTCTCCTCTTCACAACTTCAAGGTCAAGGTTGATCGGCCAGATCATCTTCGAATGCAAATGCAAGGGACACAAGATTTATTAGACGATGACGAGTCTGACTCGACTGGATGTACAGTGGCAACAAAGACACAAGCCAAGTTATTAGTGCTTGTCGAAGTCACGGCACCCTTTGATGATGCTCCATCTCTTAGAATATCATTCGAGACGGAAGAAGGGGAAATACACGAGTATCCACTGCGTCTTCCACTAGTTGCAACGTGTTTCATGGAGCCAGTCAATCTTGATCCAGGCGCCTTCATGCAAAGATGGAAGAGTCTTGAGGGTCCAGATCGTGAATGTCAAGAGGTTATGAAACTACCACCGACTTCATCTGGAATAACTGAGGAGTACATGGGACGAGTATCAAGTTTGATTGTAGATGGATTAAAGTTTGGTAGATGTGAAGGCGTAGACCCAACGCCGTGGACTGTCTCGGGTGCGGCAACATTCCGCACCGGTGCAAAGGATGCGAATGGGAATAATATTAATGTTGGATGTTTAGTAAGGGTAGAAGCGAATCCAAAGGCGAATGCATTCAGGGTAACGACAAGAACATTGCACCCACTATGCTCCAAAGCGATTAAGAATGTGGCATTAGTGAGTATCAAGCTGGCTGCTTAATAGAGTTGTTGGTAGTCCTGTGTGTCAGTGTACATTCTTCAGTATGGCTTCTTAATTTACCCTTGTAATTTGTGTTCAGTGTGTAGATACCATAATTTATTATTATGAAAAGAGACTTAGGTGTAGTGAATTCCATGTATTCTAATATTAACCTACTAAGCTCGCTTTAACTATCACTGCATGCAATCCAAATCACTCTACTCTTTCTTCTTTGACAGCTTCTTACCTAGACTTCCAAAAAAGTTTAACATTCTGAATCTAAAACTTGGCTTGTATGGTTGACATTCACGAATGGGTAGTGGCTTACCAACTCCATAGAAGTATCCAAATGCTCCTCCTAGTCCTCCGGTATTACCCTGTCGTCTATCAACGGTGTAGAAACCAAACTCTTTAACTAATCCTTCATCATTAAAATCCATATGTAAAAGTTGTGGAGGTAATCTCAATTCTTTATCAGTTGGTTGTGCACCCATGAATGGAGCAATATGTTTTGCAACTTGTCGACTGAAGAACCATACCCGATTTGTTTGTAATGGATCAACCGTAAACCCAAAGAAGTTCTGTTCAATGTCAAAACTATCAGTAAGCTTAAAGCTTCCTAATGCATCCAAATATTCTTGCTTTCCAATAGGTCCAACACTGCTGCAACAAACTCAAAGTCATCAGCTAAACACTTTCCGTCATCCTTGGTACCTATTTCAATTTGTGGAGATAGTACCTCCTTTGCTCTATTCAGTAAATCATCAGCTACAATGGGGAAAGAAGATTTGGCATAAGATAGTTTAGCGTTTACTTCTCCTGGAATGAGTGTTGGCACTGGAGGTGAAGGAGTACTCAGGGCATTGCAATTGCCAATGGCAAGTAGAGCCGTAGTGATAATAGTCGTTGCTTTCATCATGATATATATTTATGTAGTATTGTTTTATGGTGCACTGTCATTGCAATGATCAGAATGAGGTGGTGTTGTGAAAAAAATCATGAGATATCCACATGGTATCTTTTTATGAGAGTAGAATCAGTGATACTGCTGTGAATTTGAGTTGATTATTATCTCAAATCTCATGTGACCAATCATCATGGCGTCCTCTACTGAGCAACTACACGGCCATATTCAATCGGCATTACAATGTATTACTTCCCCGTCATCATCTCCGGACATGATTAAACAAGCACAAGATGCTTTGTTGCAATACGAAGAAAGTTATGCCGATGAATATGTGATTACTCTAATTTCATTGGTTGGTGGTTCACAATCATCAACACTTAGATTGATTGCAGTACTAACACTCAAGTCGGCAATAGTACGTAGATGGAAGGATAAAAGTCGGGGAAGAGTGGGTGCACCGAAGATATTGCTGAGTGAAGGTACCAAAGCAACTGTTAGACAAACTTTGTTAAATTTTGTAATCTCCGGTAAAGTGGAGAGTAGTAATCAAGTTAGTTATATTACCAACCCAAATGAGATATCTAATCAACAGCTTGGGTTATTGGGTGATAGACAATTACAAACAAATGTTGCATCTTTACTATCAAAGATTGCTAGAATGGACTTGCCATTAAAGTTTCAAGAACTCATCCCGAGCTTGGTTGATGGGATAAAAAGTTATCAAG
>Ga0214478_100378_pt1 | contig 26253 bp, 17 predicted proteins | sample M1_20Mar14CPVII9_2_FD_178001 | JGI IMG/M metagenome (GOLD analysis project Ga0214478, IMG submission 178001) | Marine eukaryotic communities from Monterey Bay, California, United States - M1_20Mar14CPVII9sort6BwellD7 | ecosystem: Environmental > Aquatic > Marine > Unclassified | place: USA...
CATCAGACCAACGTCCCCCATGGATCATCACTACACTATACTCACCTTTACCCTAAGTGTACCAGTGGCCTCACTGAGAACACTTACCCAGACGCCTCATATCCTGATTTCCCAAAAAGAAGGATGTAAGTTATGACGACCACTGCTTAGTCTATCCCAAACATTATCATGAAAATCGAAGCAAGTATCCATAGAAAGTATCTGATTGATGTCCTCGAAACAACTATCACCGTCTTCGTCTTGAGTTGATAAATTTTCATTGGATGATGACATACCCTGCATTTGCAAATACAATTGTACACTTAAGAGATGACATGAATAAAGAAGTTGTGACAAGTTGGTGTGAGTTTGTATGTAAGTAATTGCAATGGCAATAATCGAAGACGAAGATGTAGGTATATGCTATTAATTCTTACATTTCCATTTCCTTAAACACTGCAAAGTTGCAGTACAAGTTGTAGAACGATAAAAATGCCAATGTCATGGCGGTTACTACCGCAGCCGTCATGATGTATTGGCTTTTATTAGTACCACCACCAGTCATTATCCTGTTACCTGTTTCCCCTTGATTTGAACTCCCTACTGTCTATTGTTGCTTTGCTTGTTGCTTGATTGTATATCTGATGGGGTTGGATACAGGATACTCCTTTTGAGACACATAATAATGACTAGAAGAACCCATGACGCGTACGTACTTGAAGTTGGATCTGTGGTGGCGGGCAGACGGTGAACCTTAATCTAGGGTTATGACTCAAAAGTCATTTCTCGAGCTAGAATAATTGGCATTTTGCACTGTCTCATTGAAGTTTGCACTGTCTCATTGAAGTAGAAAGTTCTCTGAAGCACCACGTTGACAACCAACACACAAAACAACAGAATTATTATTATTCCTCACATAAAATGTTAACCATGGCAGAGGATAATACACCAGACCCTCCCAACGAAACTAATACTTCTTTATTGGCTGAAGAGGGGGTCCCAACCTTGGAAATGCCCCCCGCCAAGGATACAGCAGCAAGCTTACTGACAAAGAGAAGCAACGCCAAGAAGAGCGATGCACATCGTGAGACATTTGTTGATAGCACCGACAGTACGAGGCTAGTCCTAAGACGATTCGACCGTAATGGGGACGGCAACATCTCGCCGAGCGAGGCCAACTTAATGGCACAGGCAAATGTTTTGGAAGAGAGGGAAAAGAAGAGTAAGTACTAGATGTGTCTTCTTTACATATACCTTTGTTATGTCTGATGCATGAACACTTCGTATCCATTCCATATCTAATTCTAACACATTCATCCTTTCCTCATTACTCCACAGAGTACAAGCAGTTTCTCACTATCGCAATTGTCCTCCTTGTCCTTACCCTTACGGCCAATTTTGGCTTAACCATTGCAACGTAAGATATTACTTGCTTGTCCACACACTTCTGTGTCTTCATTTATTTGACAGCTAGATTCAATACTAACATATGCATACAACTATTTTCTCTCATCTATATTCTTTTCGTACAATAAAACACCATACGCAGCATCTACCTCACTCGTCAGTTCGACGTTGAAGATGGTACGTTAGTGGACAGGTCTACTGGGAAACAATTGTCCACCAAGGCTCATGGAAATCTTATTGATGTCACAATGTTTGGTGAGGTTGACGGTGCTGCTCGTCGCCTCAATAGCAACATGTGCTTTGCAACCATCAGCATGGATCGATTGAACCGGGACCAAACATACAATGATTTCCTTCATGGTAACCCAATACATTACATCACCACGGCTGATGGCAAAGTCGAGACTGGTGTTGTGAACTTCATTGATTCACCGATTGAAATGGCAGTTGAGGATGTTGAAGCCGCTGAGTTTGAGGTGCCCGACAGTGTCCATGCTTATTTTGAAATTTTTGAAGGTCAACTTGATCCTCTTCTGACCGCAAAGGGTGTAGATCTAGGCACCCTTGTTATGTACTCACAAGTCAATTGTGCGAATCTCAGCTGCCCAACACTAGGTGAACACACAGTGTTCTTCATGTATTGTGGCGGCACCCCCGATCAAGCATTGTTTGACACGGGAAATTGCTGTCTTGTTGGAGAAGCACAACTCGAAGGAAATCAGGATATGAGGCGTCTGGGTAAGTGTTCTCAGTGAGGCCACTGGTACACTTAGGGTAAAGGTGAGTATAGTGTAGTGATGATCCATGGGGGACGTTGGTCTGATGTTGTAGATTATATATGTTGTAGATTATATATGGTAGGTCTGAGAAATGATTTAAAAAACCGGCTTTGGCGCCTTCAGCATAGTATTAAGTATAACACTTGTCTATGATCTGTAAATGAAACGTTAATAAACACTTAGCGTGACCCGAATCACAATAGTTCAATCTCATTCCAATCTGCAACAATACTCATTCCTTCTGAGATTGTAGTTGTAAAAGCCTGGACATCTTCGCTTCTCTCCGCAACCTACACTATCCTCATCGGAGTCTAGTTGGCATCTGAGTAAGTGTTAGGATTTAGTGTAGTGTGTGAGTGATGATTCGTGCCGAGTGTAATGCTCTTCTACTTAGTCTAACAATATGTCTAGTAGTTAACAAGCTGCATTTGCTTGGCTGGTACCGCTAGATTAGAGAGATAGAGGAACTCCTAGCTTTCAATTCCCTTCATCACATATGCACCTCAAAATTATTATCTATGAGATACCCTCAAGTATAGTAAGACTATATTCATTGAACCATGAATCATAAAGCTGCAACCGGTATCAACTAGTAAATCAACATTGAACATTTCCCACCCACTTCAATGATAAATATACCATTTCAAATCATCACATTGTACACCAAAAGCCTGTATATTAATTCTGTACTGACTTCGTGTCCACTCGAAGTATGGCAATGGTCCAATTGAATGCAGGGTATTTGAGGCAGCAAAGGTGTAAACATTTCCAACCTCATATTTAGTTTCGTGCATTACCACATTGCCATCTTTTTCTTTTGTCCAATCTCGAAGACCAGACCCTTCTGGGGCAGTCAAGGGTATTAAGAAGGTTGTTACATCGTCAGCTTTTTTACATGGTACGATATTCGTTGGCACTCTGTTCCTGTACACACCGTCATCGTGAGGATTTTGAATCCAATGCCACAAGACATGAGGAAATATGATACCAATAGCTGGCATACCCAGATGACTCTTCTCATATCCTCCTCCACCTATTTCGTTCCCAAATACAACTTGATCAATATCAATGCCAAGAGTATTGGCGAGTACTTGTCGTAACTTTGGAGCAAGTTGTCCGTGTAGAATCGATTGAACATCTGCCATATCATCTCGATAGTTTAAACGGAATGATGATTCATGTTTGAACACCTCATCAGTTGGCTCCATTCCATACTTGAAAGTATACCCCTTTCCTCTGTATTTCATACGATTTTGTTTTCGATAAAAGTTAATACTTGACCCAAAGATGAAGTATGCAAGTGACTGAGCCATATCGATATGCACCCACTTATCTTTATACTTCATTGTCATGTCAACCAGTGAAGCTGCATCCTCCTTACTAAACCCACTACTATGTACAGAAACACCATAACTACTACTACCCAATTTTGAATTATAATCAATCATTGCTGCTAGAGGTCTCATGTAGATCATGGGTCGATACATTTCAGGAATGTAAGGTAAACACAATAGAAATAGTACTACCCCCATTGTTATCCATCGACTACTACTACTTCTTGTCAATGTAATGTAAATAAAAGTTGTCTGTACTGAAAGTAACATGGTTACAAAGTCAAATCGACAGTACCCAATGAACGGCACCGCGGCCCACGTATTGGCACTAGCAACAACTGCACTGCTGTAGACCCAAAGAACTGACACCAAAATGAATACGACAGTGACAATTATTGATTCGACTTTCATTTTAGACTGATATTGTTGTTTACTATAGGAACAATCATCTCTCTTGTTTAAAATTGTTGCCTCCATGTTGTGGTTGTCAAGACCAGCAATAGTTCTTTTGCGTTGTCTCAACATTATTAATACACAATCCTTATCGGTCCTCTTATTGATGGCTGACTTTGAGTCAAAATGTTAAATACCGAATACCAAATACCAAATGTGAATGTTTTGGCGATTGACCCTCCCCATTTTATCATGCATCATTAGCATGTAATCTGGGCGTACATTGGATAGACATATATGCTACATGGATAGTCTGCAAATTTCAAGAAGATATAAGAAAGTGAAGAGATATGAATCCCAATAGAAATTTATTTGATGTATTTGTGAATGAGCAAAGTAGCAGCAGCAGTAATAACAATGATGATGATGATGATGATATTGAGATAGATGAAAGGGTGTATGATTCTGCTATTGATGGATCAGATAGCACTTCTACAGATAATCAGAGCGATAGCGACGATGAAGGCCATATATTATGTGCAATATGCTTTCGAAAGGAGAATGGGTCGCCTGATAAATGGAGACGTCTAGTGACATTGCCCTGCTGTGGTAGTAATGGAAGGGAAGAAACATCCTCAACACGATTTTGTCATGCATGTATATTGCATCTTGCCGATGCTGTTCGTCCAGGCGAGATTGCAGATGATGAGTACCAACAAAATGTTGTAGACGAATTACCAACTTCAAGTACAGTTAGAATGTTTTACGGTGAGAATGATTGTCAGACCCTCACAAAACGATTCATTCATTGCCCACGTTGCAAGGATATATGCGTCGTTGATATACTGAGTCCAACGAGAGCGATAAATTTAGATTGGCTAAATCCAACAAACGCCAAATCAATGTCACTGCAAAGGCCGAAGTTCCATGAAAGATGTCAATTCATTGGTAAGAAGATTGGGATTGCTGTTATACTACTGAGAATACCATTTTTTCATCACAAAACGATTCCCTTGGGGGGATTGTTGGGGAGAGGTTCTAAGAAGGAAGATGTGCTACGGCTTGTAAAATGTGGTATTATCACAAGGACCAAGAATAATGCAGATATGTTCAGGATGGAATTGGGGGATCAAAATGAACTGAAGAAGCTATTAAGACTGAACGAAAAGAAGATTATGTGGTGTCCAATGATGGAGGAGCTATTGGAGGGCCTTTATGAGGCTGCTATCAAGCAATTTAAACGACATCACTATCGCAATGCAATTCAAATGATTCTCCGCTATTTGTATTACTGCAGTTATAGTTTAGGGGAGGTGCGTATTATACCTCCGTGTACCACAAAGGATGAATGGCGGGTATCAGCACTGGTTGTATTTGTTACGTCGATTATGCTTTACATCACATATGTGCCAACAGTTTGGTTCACTCATACTGTGTACGGTGCACTAGCCATTCAGTTTTTATTGTATCTGATGGACCTAGGGATAGGGTTAGTAACACTGTTTATACTTTTAATACCATTGATACTAGTGGTTTGGGTAGCAATCAATGGAATGAAGGATGCTGTAGAAGCTCTTGTTTGGTTTAGTTGGTTTTATCTTGGGAGGACAAAGATAGGTTCTAATGAAGGTTGGAGGGGTGTCAACGCAAAGGAGTCAAACCGTATCAACGCAACAATTACTGGAAATTACCATTAACTTCTTAACATTGTACGATCATCCACAACACAAACTAATCATTGTACTGACACAGGGGTAACTTTTGAATATAAGCATTTAGAGCAACCAACAAAGAATAGGGTATACTGCTACGATAATAGACAGTACGATTATATGTTTGTTTAACCTTATTCCATCTTCATCTTCTCATTCGGACGCACAACCTTCCACACAAGCCCCATTCGCTCCATGCAATTAATGAACAAGAATACCCAGTCCTCTCTGGAATAAGGAGAATTCTGCGCCAGCCGTGGCCATTTGTGATGGCGAGCATGGTAGCTCTCGCCACTTGAGATGTAATCAAACCACTTTATGTGCAGGTCTTTCGCCGCATATGGTCGTTTGTTTGTCGGATGCACTTCCTCCTTCCAATCCTTCTTCTTATCCTCCATGCACTCTTGTGGTTTCATATTATTCACGTTCCCACCAGATTGACGTACCTTAGTTTCTTCAAGCTGTTTCTTTGTCAATTCAGAATTGATATTGATATCACATACAGTATCTCCTGGTGACACTTTACTCTCAACATCGCTCGACTGGTGAGCGTATGCGTTGAAGAAGAGACTCACGTGTACTGCAAAGATGGCACCAAGATATGCAGCTTGTACAACAAAACGTTCATGGAATTTTATGATATTGTCAGGTGCCTCTCCCCACTGCATTCTTAACACAAATCTTGCCGTTGCCGTCCAAAGGGGCAGCACGCAGAACCGCCGTACCATGTTTTCGATACCTATGGGCAACAGCTCGAGTAACAAAAGCTCGGGATAGCTGTTGGTCATATCACGCAGTTCAGAGAGATTCGTTCCAAAGTTTTCGCGATCAGTCAGCCATCCGAGGTAGGCGTATAGAAACCCCTTAGGAATTTAAATATTGGTACCAGTTCAAATACAAAGAAAGTTACGGAAAGGGGGTTAGTACTTGTTGTAAAAGCGTATGAATTCTGAAGTATGTGTAGTTCTTGATCAGTGCATATATATGATATGTTCACATCATATGTATTTATGATTTGTTCACATGATATGTTCAAATGATGAGTCATTATGTCGACTTACCTTTTCTCCAGGAGGATGAGGATCCGTGTCAGAGTCAGTTTGACGGTGATGACGCCGGTGAATGCTACTCCACCAAATTGGTGGTGTTTGCAAGCTGCAAAAGGCATAGAGAACCCATGTGAAACCACGTGAAGTACAGAAGCAGCGGTGAGCAAAGAACCGGTGCGTCAGCGTTCCAGAGAGGTGCGTGATCAGCATAAATGATAAAAAGGAGGTGACTGCCACGATACCAATCCAAATTGCACCGCCGCCCCACGTCAATGGCAATCCCGATACAGCCTTTGGAAGCCTTGATGTATTTTCACACCACAACGAGCTCATATGCAACACCTTCTGAATGAGATGAAGGGGCACGAGGAAGAATTTCTCAACTAGACATTGGATTGCATTTGATAAAATTTGGATCAGATTTCAGCTATAATTTGCATATTATACGTGTTATATATTACAAACTTACCGAGGCGGAAACCACCTAGCACTGGACCGTACAATGCATATCGTGGCAATCCACTTGCTGATTTGTAGAGTATGCAAATTAATGATCGCCAACCAAGCCGATGAGCCTTGACACAGGTCATAGGTGCTGCAGAAAAGTCGTTGAATATACCGCGGAGCTCTCGACTCACTATCACTAAGAAGCAGTCTGATGCTTGGCGATGACGTAACACACAGGTGGCGACAAAGGAGCCCATCACCTCGAGAGCCAACCTGGCTGTAATGGATGAGTATAATATGCTCCAGAGCTTGGTATACAAGAGGGTGGTGGCAGTTGTTGCCATGGCCAACTTCAAGAAATACGTCAAGCATGTCTTCGGAGTAGGTTCCACAAGCCCAATTTTGATATCATACAACAGACATCCCATGCAAAAGAGACCAACGATATTCTCCAAAGCTATGATCAAATACAGGAGGGCCGTCATGCGCTTAATATATGTGTAATATACACTTTTCTGATGCAGTATATTAGTTGGAGCTACTAATGCTATATTTGCTTGTTATCAGTCAAAACTCAACACCAGTAATCAAGGCCATATATCTATTGATTGTCCTGTTGCAAACGAAGAAGGAAGAGGTTAATATGCAAAATCGGACAATACGCAATATTGATTCTCCCATAGTAATATAAAGTAATAGCAAAATAAAAAGAAACATGGATCATCATTGAGTACTCGATCGGTTGTTCTCAACATCACATTCGGGTGTAGTGTCTTATGTTCTTCATCATTGACAAGATGGTATACATAAATCTGCTTCTACCTAGGTATTTTGTCTTATTTTGTGCACAAAAACACATCCACTTTACTAACCAAATCGTTTGCCAATTTTACTTCTGCTGTATCAACTGAGATGCCTTTTGATAACTAAACTTTGCAGATTTGATCTTCCATCTTCTTGTTCCTTGATGTTGTTTCTATAAGCATTATTCGTGTGATATTATTTATGTTTTGCGCGAAATACATTTCTCATGCATGTTGACAAACAAACCTATCTATTCGATACCATAATCACACAAGAACTTTGCAACAACTCCTACCTTATGAGTGATGAGTGAGGCAGGATACATCGATGCTTAACAGTGGATAGCTGGACTGAGATTATTTAGATAGAAGCATGGGAATAGATTATGTATAATAGATGGACAGAGATTGACCCTCTGAGAGAGGCTTGTGGATTTACATAGTACGCACAAAAGCCGTAGGCGGGCCTGCCCACTTATCCAAAGTACTGAGGAGATTGAGGGAGGGATGCGATGAGTGCTGAGTGATGCAAGAATATCGCTCTCATAGTGGTCATCAATATACACATATCCCAACGATATCAGAGTATTATAATATATATGTGTTGGTTGCTGCCTTTCATGAATCCATTCCACTAATTTCTACACACTACATCATATCATCGACCTTGCTACATCCTTTCTATACTCACTTGCATTTCACATCCCAATAAAGTGATAGGTACTATTGGGTACACAATACAACAAATATGATAGGGCCTGTTACTGGTAGTGGCGGCACTAAACGCCAATACATCATGATGGCTGCGGTAGTGATAACAGCCATGACATTATCTTCCTACAACTTGTACACCAACCTTGCAGTATTTATAAAAGCGTAAGAATTCTTTCTATCTTCATTATAGTAGTATGTTCATTTTAAAGACTCTCTAACTTTTGCAACTTGTATACCATGTAGTGCAAAGTTGTATATGCAAATGTCATCGTCAATACCTGAATACTCATACATACCATCTACATTTGCTCCACCAGAAGTGGTCGAGAAGATCAAAGCTAAGAGAGTAGCAGCTGCCAAGGTCATTCAACGCCGTCAAAACTGTTCAATGGCCGCAAAGAAGACTGTTTCATCCGAAATGGCAAACTCTTCGCCAGTTCCAAAAGTCATGACTGTTCTGGGCAAACGAATTACCATGATTGACGAGGCTAAAAAAATTGTAAGTTGATACAAAATGATTCATTATAATTATATCATATGTACTCAAATATTTGCGCATACTAACAGCTCTCCTCTCCTCTCCATTCATATCTAAATATCTAGTTTGTTGTTGATCTCATTTCTCCAACAACTTGTGATCAAATCCGCATAATGGCTGATAACCATACTCAAGATCTCATTCAGTCCGTCTCTAATGCAGAGACATGGCGTACATTGTACCCATATACCAAAATGGACTTGCCAGTTATAGAGGTGAAAGATATGGCCAAGAAGTACACTGATCAAATTCACGATGAGGTGAAGAATATTACCGGAGAAATCTTTGGTATTAACACGAAGACGAAGGCAATAGAACTTCGTCCACGCAATTGGAAAGAGCCCCATTTACTACTCTACCAACGTTTGGAGAATCGTCCAGATTACTTGGGTACTGAGATTCACTATGATGGTTGTGATATTACATGGTCGGCAATGCTGTCAAGACTTGATGAATACGAAGGTGGCGGAACTTACTTTCCATGTCTCCGTAAGACTATTAAGCTCCGGCAGGGTCAAGTCCTCATACATCCAGGTAAATTATATCACAAAGGATGTGAGATTACCATGGGCGTACGAACCCTTCTACTCTCTTTCACTGATGGTATGAATCCAAAGATTGTGGATGGTTCTACGTCAGCAGATGACGCTTCTGAATATGAGAAGAATGTTATCATTATGTGACTTAACTCAGATTGAACTGTGGAACGATGTTGGCTGAAGATCGGGTGGAGGGGTCATATGCAAACAGAAATATAATACAGCGGCCTACGTATCCTTGTTGGTTTTGATAGGTTATGTAGTATATTCGGTCCACAGCGTAGCTAAGCTGGAAGTGACACTGTGGTTTATTATACGAGATGAGCTGCAAAGCAATCGATCAGTAGACATCATTACTTTGAATTTAACATTCTACTTTATGATTCTGTATCAGCCATATCTCCTCATTTTCAAGCTCCTACTTGGTTTCTGCTGCCTTATCATCCTTCTCTTCGTTCTGGCGCTTAGAAAGGTTGGCTCGAAAGATTTTGTTAAAGCTTTTATACTCCCTGTGCTGTGTTTTCTGCACAGACCTAAACTTGCCGGATATTAAGCGATCCGAAGATAGTAAACCGAGCTTTACAAGCAACATCGAGAAGAGATCAGGTGCACAGTGAACAAAATCTAGAAGGATGGGCATCACACCAACTCCACTGTATTCACTCAGCACACCAGGGAGGAATCGCATAATAGGAAAGTGTCGCCAAGAACGTATATTGTCTATATGCATCCAGCCCCGATTGCTTATTCCCAATGTAAAACCATCATCCCCTCCCGCTCGAACCTCGTGCCACCACCAAGCTGGGATGAATATGATGTCTCCAGGTTTGGTTGTAACTGTCATCTTGGGTATTGAGTCCCAATGAGCTGGGCGTTTGAGATTGATCCATCCATCGGTATACATTCCCATCCCAAATAAAGACTGTACCTCATGCATAGGCCGCATTCTCATTGTGTATCTTGGATCAACAAGTGTCCAGTTTCGTTCGCCGTGAACTGGTTAACATGTATTTCAAAGATGATATCGTATATATTAACATCATGTATACAAGTGAGATTGTGATTCATCATATATCCGATGCACACATATATAATTAACACTTACCTTGGAAAAATATGTTTTCCATCACAGCACAATGAAACCCGACACCTGAAACCGTTTCGGCACCCGTCCATCCAAAGAATAATTCTCCGTCAATACCATCAAAGACATCACACATTTGGTGCAGCTGATTGTCAATGAACTGGAAGTAACCAGAGGACGAGTTGTCATTTTGCTTCATAGTATCGTATATGTTGCCAAGTGTGTCTTTGTTGAAGTTAGCATAAAATTTAGGCTGCTCGTACATGTCCTGTAATAACACCCTTCGAGATAAAGGCCTTCGTTTCCAAGGGCAGGAGGCAATGTCATGCATCTTTTCATCAAAAGCTTTCATATCTGTTGCTAAAACAGAATAATTACCAAAGTTACGCATCAGCCATTCAGGTGAGAACTCGGTAAATGTTTTGTTTGCCCTTGCAATAAAAGGAGAAAACCGACCGCCTTTTGTGCTCAACAATGTCTCCTGACAGGCCTTTGCATGATACGGTTCACCATTGAAGAAGTCTACCTCTCGAACAGGAGTGGATTTGGCATGTGTGTGATCGTTTTCCAGGCTTTTCTCAAGCCGTTCAACAAGTGCTCGTAGGATCCACGGATCGTACTTAGGGAATTAGAAGTTAATTCCACCAATGGTCACAAGAATATCCAAGAAGAGAGGGAGGTAGGGAGGTTAGCATTTGTTAGTGAAATTGCGAAACCATATCATATGCACAACTCAACTCAATCCACAACCATGTAAATCTTCTGCTTACCTTATAACACATGGGTTTATCCTTGCTGTCTTTAATCAGCCGCTTGTACGCGGCTAAGAGAATTGGATGAAGAGTATATTTCATGCCCTCATATGAGAAAGCAAGCATGGCACCTAATTCCACATCGTAGAGGAGCATGCCAAGCAATACTGGTAGTAAAATAATGACGATACTAATTGAAGAATACGACATCATCCTTTTGATTGTTTAGAGTAGATTGTGTAGATTGTAGTGTTGTGTGTTGGAGATGATATATCTTATACTGATAGAGAGTGTTAACGATTCTGTGGATTATCGTGGTATATAGGGAGAGGGATAACAACATGATGAGAAAGGATTGAGGATAAGACAGAGTATGTCATGGATATGAAATACACAATGCATAATTGCAACATCGTGAGAGCAAGAGCCCGATCACATAATATAATATCACATAATATAATAATAATATATATATATTATATATCGTCGAGAAGATCGCCTTACCTTGTGATTTCTGATCAGCTCCCCTGCCTGTACTGTCCGTGTACAACTATGAGATAGTCGAAGTAAGTATGTCATCTTTGAGACACATCAATTGCAATCTCCCCTTTACCTTTCCCCTTTTATTTTTATTCGTGTATTGTAGCGTAGGCGTACGATAGTGATTTAAACAACAAATGAGTATTGTAGAGAGGTGAGGCTACTACTGAATTACACATTCGATATGAATTACTACCATTCCTAATAGATCCGATAGAAGCTATTACATATTGCTACATAAAAACAAGAACACAGCGTGGGGAGAAAATAACATAATTAGAGATCAGAGAACATCAAACCTGGTCAATCAGACGGAAACAAAATCGACCAATTTAAACTCTACTACTCACATAAATACATTAGATATACAGTTGCAATCAAAGAAGTATTATTCCATAATAAATGCAAATAGTCAGCGTGTGGAGATACAACGTTCATATTATTGGATATCCATATTATTATATGGATGCGAGAGAATCTCCAAGGATATATCATCACACACATCAATCAAAACATCTGATATTCACTACTATACCACATACATCATACTGCAATACAACCGGCATATACACATAGTTTGACTCTCGAAAAGAATGGCTGATTCAGCAAAACCTCGCACAGTAAAACCCGAACTACTTGTCAACCAAGTATTACATATCTCATTATGTCTCTTCTGTGGTTTGGGAAGTTTATTCTTTGCCTATAAGTTCGTTGTGTATCACACACTTCCGATATGGACATATCTTGCGAGTTTTATGGTTGTGGTGGGCATTCAAAGCTGGAAGAATGGGTCCAACGTGTTTAAGGCGATGAGAAATGAAATAATATGTGTACTGAAAGATGTATTTGGTACTCCGTGTATACTATTGTGCAATATTGGAAAACACACAAATCATGATAACAACAAAAACAACGCCATTCACAACCACAATGTCAACAATAATAATAACAACACCAGCTTTTTTCAAAAATGGCTCATGTGGCTTTCAATGATTTCTATGTACAACGAGAGTTATGGTCCTTTTAGCATTACGGTTATGTTTTTATTTGTACTGCCAATCAATGTACTGAATGCTGTGTGGGCGGATGCTAGAGGTTTGAATTTGGTGCAATCTATTATTGTGGTCGCTCGATTTATCTTCCTCACATTCGGGTTCATGCAGTTCTTTTGTGTAGCTACTCATTTGGCATATCATCGATTTGTTTCACACAGATCATTTCAATCAACGAATCGGTTTATCACCTTTATCATATGTATTATTGGTTCATTGGGTGGGCAACGTGGCCCTGTAAGTAACTCCTTCAATTGTTGTCTATTCCGTCATGTGTACACAAAACCTCACTTCTTGCTCCTCTTATAGCTCTGGTGGGCATCCATTCATCGTAGGCATCACAAATATTGTGATACTTTGTATGATATACATAGTCCCAAGATCCACGGCCCTCTCTATGCGCATGCAGGATGGTATGTGGATCGAAGACACTTTCGAATAGACCCAAATTTTGTAACAGATTGGATCAAATCGAACCCTGAACTGCTCTTGATCGACGCAACAGCTTGTATCCTTCAGCGATACTTTCTTCGCTATTGCCCCATCGTCTTAGTACATGTGAATAAGTTCATATTGTTCAAAACAAGAGAAGTAATATTGTCCTTCATACCCATTCATCTTAGGTCAATGGCAATCAGCATCTTGCGGGTTCTCCTTATTCCACTGAAAACACAGGGTGCGGATTGTGCCGTATTCATGGGCTTTATACTTTCCCTCCATTTCACAAGTTTTGTCAACTCCGTATGTCATGAGTGGGTCGACAATAACAACAAGGAACAACCATGCCAGGCAAGAATGGTGGCATGGGTTGGGTATTTGAATGGAGGTGACGGCTTTCATGGCGAACATCATGGGAATGCCCAGGCGGCGAGGGCTGCACCAACAGGATGCTTTGATTTGACATATACTGTGATCAAAGTTATGGAGTGGCTAGGACTTGTGAGTATCCCTGCGTCTGACAGAGATAGGGTAGCTTGAATGATTGAGACTGAGAAATGACTTACAATATTAGAAATACAAATCATAACTTTGACTGGTAGCTAGCTTGTAAAGATTGAGAACCGCTTCAAGTAGGAAGACTATAAAGATTGCTTGATTACTCACTGACCCTCACTTATTTCCATCTAGCTACTAGCTCATGAATGATATCTAGCACACTGCCGTCCGTATTTCAAACATATCACTGTCAATATACTTTTAAAATTATCAAACTAAGTATCCTCTTGACATACAAACATAAACATACTTAGCATGTGGATAGACAACAGCTACACGAGACGTCGCAGTCTACCCGAGCCAATTCCAATTGGGGGAGATGACAAATCTCTTCCGGCATACTATACAGCTCCCCATCAATGCTATTATCTTGTAATAGAATCTCCCTCAATGAGGCACAATTGGAGTATTCTGTAGGAATAGGTCCGCTGATGTCGTTATTTTGCAAATGCATCGTCTGAAGACGAGGTAGCTGTCCCAATTCTTTTATGAGGGCTCCAGTAATATAATTATCACTCAGATTTATATGGCGGAGATTCTTCAATTGTCCAAGCTCAGAAGGAATAGTTGACTTGATTCCCCAAGTGAAGTATCCTTGCTCATCGTTATAGTTCGACTGTAGTTTTAAGCTTGTAAGACTGATCATGTTGCCATACTCTTGAGGTAACGTAGATGATAACCAGTTATAACTCAAGTCTAACTCCTCAAGCATTTCCAATCTACCCAAGGCTGGCGGTAGCTGACCTTCAAAGTAGTTCCCGCTCAATTGCAATCGTCGTAATGAAATTAACTCACTTAGATTTGGTACAAGACCAGATAATGAATTGTCGGCTAAACTCAGACTTTCAAGGTTGGTAAGTTGATTCAACTCTGCTGGAACTGAAGTGATGAAGCCCCTTTGGCCAGATACATCCTGACGATAGTTGTTTTCTAGGTTCAAATCTTTCAATGATGTCAAGTCGCCAATCTCTGATATTATACTACCACCGAGATTATTGCCACCCAACCATAGTACCTCAATCGAGCTGAGGTGCTGAATACTCTTGGGTATCGTCCCAGTGATATCATTACCATTCAAGTAGAGTGATTCAAGATGCGAGAATTCCGAGAAGAAGTATCTTGGAATACTGCCTCTTAATCCACAATTCTCGAGATTCAGATATGTCAAGGCTGGCAAATCACCAAGTGAAGCTGGCAATGCCATAATAAACTCATTCTTCTCCTCTTCTTCCGCATCGAAGTCATTCCCTAATGAGAGTACATATAGAGTATCTTTCAACAGTGATATCTCTGGTATGAGCTCTCCGACCAAGTGATTTTGACTTAGTTCCAACTTACTCACTTCTCCACCAAGACATGTCACTCCATACCAATTACATTCATGTACGGTAGGTTCAATCCATCCCTCATTGTCAATCCACTCATCTCCGTTTGTAGCAAAGTAGAGTGACGATAGTATCCAGCGTTGTACAATCTGTTCATCTGATAGTCTACTAACATCACTACTAGTATATATCCACTCAAACGCTAAAAATTGAGCTGACTCTTCATTGGCATCAAATGCTTGATATCGTGTATCAGTAGCCGACATTGCCTGCTTACTAGATGGAGAGGCAGTAAGTATAACATTTTGTATTCGCAAGTACTCCTTGACTTCAGCAGCATAGCTATCTTCTTCGGGTACAATGGGAATTATTCGTAAAGCTTCAACGGGTTTCTTCGTGATGAACTTGCTTGGAGATATCGTCGGCGTGCCAATTGGAGATGACGAAGGATGATTGGATGGAGATTGTGTGGATGGACTAACAGTTGGTTGAATTACTTGAACCGTACCTAAAATATAGTGTATGAGATATGATGCATGATATATGTGTGAGGTATAACAGTACTCTATCATATAACAAGCAAGCAGAGAAATATATACACACTCACCATCACAAGTCTTTTCACAACTGCCATCCAAACAGAAGATACAAACTCCGAGACCAGCACCAGTCCCAGCCGCTACCAATTCCTGATTATCCCCCGAACCAAGTTTCACTCGACTAATTTCCCAACTTGTCTCCTCCAAGAAGGTGCCACCCGATACCTCGACGGTATAACTAACATCTTGTTTCAAACATAGATACTCTGATTCATTATATAGGATTTCGTCTTCGTCACTTTCACTAGTACTAGCACCATCTCTCTCAAGTCCTACTACATCACCTTTATTAATGCTAGCATCACCCCATTGGATAGTACCACTGCTTCCATCAAGCAAACCCGACTCGGGAGTATTACCCTGTGGATTTAAATGTGGACTACTTCCTCCATCAGAATTCTTGGAATGATGTATATCTCCTAATCCAGATCCATATTCAACGTTACCGTCCTCATCCCAGGTGATAGATCCACTGGGACCTGAGATTGTTCCACCTTTTGTCATATCCAATCCTCTTCGTTGTTTATGATATCCTCTATCTGGATTGATGCCATTCTTCCAATGAGCTTTTGTTGAATCAGCTTGTGTAATATCAATCTTAACGACACCTCTTTCCATATCTAACGTTCCTACGAATAAAGCATCGTTAACATCATTTCGTGATACTAATACAGTCTCTTTGATGATTAGTTTGGTTGATCCCCAACCATCTCCAAACGGGTAGCCATCTCCTCCTGTATCATACAACCATAAACGATATAGATTGTAGTTTAATGGACAGTTGCCATTGAGGGCTTCATATGACGCCGACGGTGAGTAGGTCGGTTCATTAGTTGTTGGTGCATTATTAACCAATTGAACCTTTTCAATTGTTGACGATGATATTACTGTATTAGTACTATAATCTGATATATTATTATTATCCACAGTCCGATCTGTAGAACTTAACTTGAATGATTGAGCATAGGATTCTACATCATCACCACCGGCAAATAACGAGACATCTTCAATAAGTAGCGACTTTGACAATCCATATAGTGGATCGTCATTATTTATACTTTCAATTGCTGGTATTTCCAAATCCCACCATGATCGAGCATCAACTGTAATGATGGATATTGCAATTTGGCAAATTATGAAGATACTCTTCATTATTGAGGGTATCTTCTTATCTCTGCCTATACGCCGCTGTTTCATTACTGCTACTACTGCTATTCAAACCGCCCTTAGCGGATGGTATGAGCTGCACATCGATAGTATGAGAGGTTAATAAAGTTGCATTCATAAGCAACAATTATGTGAGTGAGTGAGAAGAAAGAAGTGAGGCTGACAGAGGTATCCTTTTTTGAGGGGGGAGCCGAATGCCCGAAGCCCGAAGCGCACATTTTTATATATTGTGTCATTGAAAGGATGTGTAGAGTTGTAGTTGCTGGCTATTAGAATGGTCAAGACGCATGCTGAGATTAATACATCATCAAATAGAATAGTTCCCATCGTATTAAATGAGGCAGTTGGCCAAGTAGCGTCGTCAACGATGACAACAACTAAACAAAATTCTTCCACTGCAATAGAAGAAGAAAATGGTGAACCATCACAATATGAAGAACATGGATTTGAGAATGATGGTACATACACTAAATCACCACCTTCTAAATCGTCATTAGAAATATCGTCAGGTAATGCTATTGATAATTCCACCGAGAATTCCTCCACTGATTATCCAACACAAGCAACTTCAAGTAATCAATCACCAAGATTTGGTGGTCTATCCGAATTAGTCGATACATCCATCCGTTCTATACACTCTGCATCATCCCATATACTAAATGCATTTATAAAAGTCAATACCGAACCATGTGCACCATTTGCAATATCAGCCAAGGATTTATCCGATGTTTCATCTGAACGCACACCTCAATCATTAGCACGTGTATTATCAAAAGCTACGAAGAATTTACCACCCGTATTGCCTGGTGAGGAAGAGAGTTTAAGTAATGTTAAGTTACAGATTGAATCATTAGTTCAACGTATTGGTACTACAGATGATCCTAATTCACATGAACATCATACTAGTGTAATTGATCCATTGAAAATCCAAAAAGACAATAATAAAGAAGATGTTGAAAGACAGAAACATGATTTGGAATTAGCAGCTAACGCATTAGCAACAGTTATATTACGATCCAAACCTGAAGAGGGTATATCAAACACTCAAGGTGATATAGATTACCGTACAGAGGTATTTGGTACTAATGCAATTGCTAATAAAAAATTAGATTCATTTCTTAAATTATGTTGGGATGCTGTACAAGACTTTGTATTAATAATGTTAATTATCTTGGGTATAATTGGTATTGCTGTCGAAACGACTGTGGGTGTAGAAGAGGGTGAAAAGTGTGGTGCCTGTTGGATAGAAGGTGCTGCAATCTTAGCCGCTGTATTAATTGTGGTACTAGTTACAGCTACCATTGATTATCAAAAACAATTTGCATTCGTTAGATTAACAAGAAGTTTACATGAAACTAATATAAAGATGGTAATACGAGATGGGAAACAAGTTAGTGTGATTGATGATGATATTGTAGTGGGTGATATATTATCAGTCAACGCCCACAATCTTGCGAGTATCCCAGCTGATTGTGTAGTGTTGGGACCTCCTATTAGTGGTGGATTGAAAATGGACGAAAGTACATTAACTGGAGAGAGTGTATTGATTAGTAAGAATCCAGGTGATGTAGTTTTAAGTGGTACAACGACAATACAAGGATCAGCGAAAATGGTTGTCATCGCTGTAGGTGTGAATAGTGTTGCTGGCAAGATCAAGGCACATGTCTATGACTCATCAGATCATGACGGCGAAGGCTTAGATGGAGATGATGATAGTCCTCTCTTCATCAAACTTGAAAAGATTGCCAAACAAATTGGTATCGCTGGAACATGTGCTGCTCTTCTATCACTAACTGTCAATTGTATCAAGGGCTTTGGTTTCGGCAATGAACCAATATCTGTTTTGATTGAATATATTGTTGTTGCTATTACAGTTTTGGCTGTGGCTGTGCCGGAAGGTTTGCCACTAGCCGTGACACTTGCCTTGGCATTCTCGTCGAGTAAAATGATGAAGGAACACAATCTAGTCAAGCATTTAGATGCCTGTGAAACTATGGGTTGTGCGACAACAATTTGTACAGATAAGACGGGAACGTTGACGGCCAACAAAATGACCGCTCGTGCTTTATATACCAATGGAACCGATTTCAGTTGTACTGATCCAAGCATGTCTCTTGGTGAGTATGTTACTACCAATGTCGACAAGCCGACACAACAGACGCTTGATATGTTGGCTACTCTCATTGCAATTGATACAATGGACGAGACAACACTTGAAATGGAACCCGACAAAAAGAAGATTAAACGCTGTTCTGGTAATCCAACTGAGGTGGCATTACTTGCATTTGCAAGTACAATTGGTAAGAATTATCAAGATATTCGAGAGAGTACACGAGGTCGAAGTGACAAGGGTGATTTGGCTGAGTATTTAGTCGAGGGGAAACAAATCCAATTCACATCTGCTAGAAAAATGATGTCATGGGCTGTACCAAAAGTAGCGGGCGGATATCGTGTGTATTCCAAAGGTGCCAGTGAAGTCATCTTGGCTAGATGTAATCGTCAATTATCAAGATCAAGTGATGATGAGGAGTTGACTGAGTCTTTGCGTCAAGATATTCTAAATTGTGGCGAGGTATATGCACGTCGGGGTATGCGAACACTTTCAATGGCGTATAGAGACCTCCCCGACGGTGGCGTCGACTTTGATGCCAAGAGCGATAGTATCCTGAATGTAGATGGCTCGGAGGCATTTGAGATCGAGACTGACCTATCATTTGTTGCACTTGTGGGTATCGAAGATCCGCTTCGACCTGAAGTGCCCGGTGCTATTGAAAAGTGTTACGATGCAGGTATTGATGTTCGATTAGTTACAGGAGATTCTCCCAACACTGCCGTATCAATTGCCTACCAAGCTGGTGTATTAAAAGACTTTCACTTTACTGAAGGTTCCACAGAGAAGACTGCAATCAATTTGAAACAAAATGTACTAATGGAAGGCAAAGTCTTTCGAAGAAAGATATATCGTATTGATGAGGATGGGAATAAAGAAGAATTTGACCAAACAGCGTTTGATAGGATTTGGCCTCATCTCCGAGTATTGGCAAGGAGTTCACCAGATGACAAGCTTACCCTAGCACATGGTCTTAATCAGTCTACTTTGTTTACAGACAAGTCTGCTTGTCGGGAGCTTGAAAAGGAAGATAACATCCTCGTCTTCCCAGATAGACAAGTGGTTGCCATGACGGGTGATGGCACAAATGATGCACCTGCACTCAAGCGAGCTGATATTGGCTTTGCCATGGGAATCTCTGGTACACAAATTGCCAAAGATGCAGCTGATATCATATTGCTTGATGATAACTTTGCCTCGATTGTTACAGCTGCCAAGTGGGGGAGAAACGTGTACGCTTCGATTCAAAAGTTCTTACAGTTTCAACTTACCGTGAATATATCTGCGGTGACGACTGCACTTGTAGGGTCATTTGCATATGCCAAATCGCCGTTGGCAGCTATTCAACTGTTATGGGTTAATCTACTCATGGATGCACTAGCGTCTTTAGCACTTGCCTCCGAACCTCCTACAGATGGACTGTTACAACGAGACCCAGGAATGTCCGCGTTTGTATTCTTTTGTCGTGTGTTATATGTGTTCAATATGAAGTCTCGATGATCTGAATACTAATTTGAACCTAGTTTGCCTTTATTTGACTGCCTTTGTGAACCACATGTACTAACATATGTTACAATCACCTCTCTTAATCTTCAAAACTGCGAAACGCGCATCTTCCAGTCAATCGATCGAAAAGTATAATATCGACTCGTATGTGGGGTAATATGATTGGTCAGGCATCCTATCAAATCATTGTCATTATGGTTCTCTTATTCAAGGGCCCTGATATTTGGGGGTTTCCACCCGGGCATATATACGAGAAAGAAACGAATGATAACTCTGTGCATTATACATTTATCTTTAATGCATTTGTTTGGATGCAGGAAAGTCCGCGTTAGTATTGTTTTATCTTATGTATTCATGTGTTCAATATAAAGTCTCGACGAGTGAACAGTTTCATTTGGCCTTCATATATCTTTATTTGATTGTCTTTGTAAGATATACTAACTTGTCTTACTATCATCTTTCTCTTCATCTTCATAAACCACGAAACGCGCATCTTCCAGCTATTCAATGAGATCAATAGCAGATCTTTGCAAGGAGAATGCAATGTGTTTAAGGGAATAGAAAAGAATCCTCTCTTTTGTGGCATCCTCGTAACAACTGCAGCCTTACAAGTGATAATGGTTGAGCTGGGGGGTAAGGCGATGCATGTCTCCGAAGATGGCCTTGACCCATATTATTGGGGACTGAGTATTGTATTTGGAATTGCATCATTACCGATACAACAGGTCATCAATGTTCTATATAACTTTGTACATAAATATCACGGTTTGTGGAGAGAGAGAAGACGAGTTAAGGCAAGTCGTCGGTTGAGCACAAGGCATATTTCTGCTGGACTGTAAGGTTTGTATGTATATATGAAGCGAGGAGATAAGGTTAATACATGTTATAGCAAGGAAATGTAAATTAAGTTGTGATGATGTGTTAATGTGAAGAAGTTTACGAAGTCGGGAAGTCGTGTTCTCATAGCTGTTAAACACTAAAACTTCATTGTACAAAGAGGAGTATATAATAGTCATATCTGATACAAAGAATCACAAAAACAGTGAAGAAGCAACCGCCACCGCCTCCGCCAATGCTTCTGTCGTTGAGGTAGCTATATCACTTGACACATCAGAGGCAGAAGATACAGCATCACTCACATCTGATGTGCTTGCTGTTAATACTTCAGTAATCGAGTCAGAAGTATGCACTGTGTTATCACCTGCGACACTGGCTATGATATCTCCATCGATATCATGATCTAAATCTAAATTTTCAGTTTGTTGTTCTGACAGATCATTTGTATCAACTTCACCTGCATCAGATGATGAAACCTCAATACTTTCGTCCTTTTCCATTGATACTTTATCATTCTCTTCTTCTGATTCAGGTTCAACCCCCTCATCATTCTCCTCTTTGACTTCATCCTCTGCTTTGATCTCATCACCATTCTCATCGTCAACTGTTCCAGATTGCTCACTCTCATTCTCGACAGCATCTTCAACTTTTGATATTGATTCTTCGGCAACCTCTATTTCTTCTTTAATCTCATCAACAGATTCATTAACACTGCTTGAAGATACCTCGCCACCAATGGAATCTTCGGCCTTGTCAACTGCATCATCGACAGCGTCTATAAGCGTGTTCACTTCCTTGGAACTATCTTCCAACACCTTTAGTGCTTCCTCATCACTTGCAGTGTCTTTTTGTATTGCCTCGACAAGTTTCTCTGCCGAATCTTCATCTGCTTGGATATCTGCTGCATCTTTTGTCAATGCATCTTTCAAGGCTTCACTGGAATCTTTAGAATTGAAATCTTGTACTGAAGACTTGGCATTTCGAACAGCCTCGACTGAGCTTGTTGCCTTTTCATCCAATGCTTCGACAGCTTCTGCTTCCATTTTGAGTTTGTTTCCCACTGCATCAGCGATACTTTCAGCAGCGGATAAGTCCTCCTTCACAATGTTTGCTGTCTCATCTACTGTATTTGAAACTGCGTCTATCGCTGCACCACCTTCAGTACCTTTGAGAGATTCGGTGAGTTTTTCTGTGGCATCAATTGCCGAAGTGAGCCGATCTCCAGTCTTTTCCAACTCTGACATGATATTCTCATCTTCAGTTGCGATCGTTTCAGCTGTCTTGGCAACCGAGTCAGCCACTTTGATTGATTCTTCTATGTTCTCTGCTTTCTTCTCTAATTTCTCGGTCAACTCTGCCTTTTCTGAATCAGTCAAGCCCTCTCCTTCGGCCACAGCTGCTATTGCCGATTGAACAACTTCTTCCGCCTCCTCAAGAGATGACACAACACTCTGAACAACTTTTTCCAAGTCTATATATCATTTAAGATACAAGTATAAACATGAGATATGAGCATATAATATAAAGTTATGTACATATCATATACGCTAAACTACTCACCCTTTTCTATTAAAACATCAGTACTAACAACATCCTCGGCAGCTTCCTCAACAATTTTGGCAGCTTTCAATTCATCGAATTCCTGTCGGACTTCCCATAACTCGTGTACTAAATCTTTCCCTACGTCACTCATCTTTTGAAACCCTTCCCTTAATAAGTAGTCTCCATCGCCATCACTATCCTCTATACTTTTTGTTATAACATCATCAGCATTAGTTGTAGCTGAGTCAGCATTCCCCTTTATTATCTTATTTGCTGCTTCAAATTCATCTGAGAAGAATTTGCCAATGCCTTCCTTCCTCACTGTATCATCGAATGCCTCTTGTACATTCTTCAATCTTTCCGAGAGTGGCTCATCGGAGGGGTAGAATGCTAATCGTGAAATGAGTGACTTATCTATATCATCTGTAGCGGATAGTCTTGTATGTCGTATAGATATTGTTGAGGAAGGAAGTGTATGAAGAAAGGCATAAGTTGTTGTGTAAGATATCGTGCTAATACCGAGTACAATTCCAAGTACAATACTTAGAGTATTCGAGCAGAACCTCATCTCTAAGTATATCTACTGCTAACAATATCTTATGCACAATCTAATCGCTCTATCATGGTTCCCTCTTTGCAATGGCGACGTATCGTCATTGTTTTGAGAGTTGCGTTGAGATCTTTAAAAAATAGATTCGGTTGAGGCACATAACCTTTTCTAAGAGGGTATCCCTTTGTTGCAATAAATTATTGGCATGAGATCGGTGGCGATAACGACAGCTAATAGAGTCGGCGGCGGCGGTGCATGAATCGGATATGATGCAATATTAGTGTGGTCGTTAGATTAATGGTTTATTAAGGTAGAAATCTGAGAGCTCGAGCTATTTAATTGCAAACAAAAGTACCTCCAACGAAACTGCTCAACTCCAACCAATAAACAAAGTTAGTATACATAAAGGCCAACCAACCAACAGCCACATAAAAGATGAGATTCGATATAGCATTCTTCCTATGCTGCTGTCGATCATTCCTCTCTTCCTCTGGTCGAGATGAAGATGAATCATTCTATGATTTACTTGGTGTTACACCCAAAGCAACACCCGAGGAATTAAAACGAGCATATAAGAAACAATCTCTATTAATGCATCCAGATAAATTAGCACAGAAGGGACAAACAGTAACACCCGCTGATCGTGATAGATTTACTAGAATGCGTCATGCATATGAGGTATTAAGTGATCCAAGACGAAAAGAGACATATGATGCAATAGGCGAGAAAGGTATGAAATGGGTTGAGGAACCATTATCAGTTGATCCACAGGAATTGGCACATAACTTTGCAACATCCAGTATCTGTGACAGGTCGAAAATATTTGCTATATTCATGGTTATATATGTAGCAGTATTCCTATTACCAATATTGGTTTGTTTAATGGCTGATGGGAAGTTGGGTGAAAATTCGAAATGGGTAGCAGTACTATCACCACTTTGGGTATGGGATGTTTTCATATTATTCTATCATTCAAGGGTTATACTCATGGGTCCAATTAAGCGGCCTGATCATATACCAGAAGAGGAATGGGTAGATCCCCTGCCAATGTCACGACGGATTATGGCAATGGTGAGATTTGGTTGTTTAGTATTGTTTCAAGTATTATTGGCATTACAATTAGATGGATATATACGAACATTATGGTCAATTATTTTCATACCAATGTACTTATGGGATGCTATTGCATTACGACGAAAAGTAATGATTGCCAATATAACAATAGTTACACCTGACGAATTAGAATTAGCCATTGGAAAGAAAATGCAAGATTACAGTCAAGCAGAACGTGAGGACATTCATACTCGATTTATTGTAGTACCGACTAAGTCAGGCTCGGTATATGATTCTGCCGTTAGATTATGTGATGAGGCCAAGATGGATATTATACGGATATTAGCACGTGTCATCTTTACAGTTCTGTTAGTGTTGAATTTGGATCTCGGGAAGGAGTGGAGTTGGTGGATTGTCTTCATTCCTATATTTTGCATGTCCGTGTGCATTGTCGGATCAGCATTTAGACAATTTACAAACACACAAGCTGAAGCTGTGAAGAGAGATCCGGCCATGTTTGGAATGGACCCTAATGTCGGTGAAGAAGGAGGTTATGCCAAGATGGATGAAAACAAGTCTGACGAGGAAGAACCGCTAACTGACGAAGAGAAGGAAGAACTCAAGGCTAAAGTGGCACAATCAGCGTATCGAGCAGTGGGTAATTGCACTTCACAGTGTTTCTTCATTGTGATTGTATGTGTTTTGATAGGAAAGATTGAAGGTGCTAGCTACTCGTCACTGGCAATTATATCACCCTTTTTGGCTGCTGGAGGAGTGATCCTATGCTGTCTAGCATGTACTATATTTTGTATTTCAGAAGTTGATGAGAATGCAGGCATGATGGACTTTGATACTGCTGTCAATCAAGTGGCGGCAGCTTCTGGGTATGGGGCAACTGGAAGTACTGAAATGTCACCAACGATGACGGGGAAGAATGAAGGCTACACCCCACCGACAAAACCAGAAGATCAAAGAGATACAACACCAGAAGCAAAAGATGTCGCCACCAATACTGACGGTACTAGTAGTAAACCTCCGCCAACTTCCACCTGGGATCCAGAGCTTGGTCAAATATGGCAAAATACAACAGTTGATGAGGAAGATGAAGATCAGATAACAGAATTAGCGCCAGAAAAGAATGATGAAGAAGCATCTACTGAGCAACCGACGGTAATAGAGACAAATCCATCGAATGTTTCTGTGGCATCAAGTCAATTTGATTTAGATTAGGCGTTTAGAGGGTATATGGGTTTCACCTTTATAATATATGTAATGCGCAAACTTAAAGTAACAAAGTAATTGAAGTTGAATTACTATGATTATCTCTTAACATGCCTGGGACACATGCCATATAAATTATATGAATGTTTGGAGTTTGAGCTTACTAATATGCTACCATATCATCATCATCTGATAGGTACCAATTGTACTTGTTTAATGCATTGT
>Ga0214478_100379_pt1 | contig 26117 bp, 16 predicted proteins | sample M1_20Mar14CPVII9_2_FD_178001 | JGI IMG/M metagenome (GOLD analysis project Ga0214478, IMG submission 178001) | Marine eukaryotic communities from Monterey Bay, California, United States - M1_20Mar14CPVII9sort6BwellD7 | ecosystem: Environmental > Aquatic > Marine > Unclassified | place: USA...
TAGTCAGAATTCGTCATCTTCTTCATTAAATGGATATGATCAACCAATGAATAATGAGAGTGGACATAACAATGGATCGGAGTGGGGTCTCAATAGTCATGAATCACATGATACCATGGGTTCATTTCAAGAGGTAGATAGCAGTCAAATATACGGAGATTTTGATGATACTATGCAGCAAAACAGCGGTCCACATGTTATAAGTTCATCGTCGACTAAATCAACAGTGCATGTCCAAGTACAGGCGTCGTCTGTTCAATCTCGAGAGTATCTTTGTGCAGTGTCCACGGCGGCTGAAGCCGAATCATGGGTTGTTGCTTTGCGTTGGGCAGCCGAACATCGAAGAAGACTAAGATACGCAAATTCTCCAACTATCAAAATATCAAATACTTCACAAATGAGAGGCGCAATAGAGACAAACTCATCCATTCATAGTGGTAAAAAGGTTAGTGAAATGACTGAGGAAGAGATGGTTGCTGAGGCAATTGCCCGTTCACGTCAAAGTGAAACAAGTGCTCCGAAGAGAAGTAGCTCGGCCAAAAGTGATGCAATTCTATCTTCATTACTTGTTGAACAAGATGGCTTGTGTAAATCGGAGTCAGATCTCTTTGAAGGCATTGATAATATTGATAAAGCAGAAGCATTACTGCCTTCTCCTAAACCACAAGCATTACCCTCACCTTCAAAGAAGAAGGCCACAAGTTCTGCTGGCGCTACAATAATTGTCACGAAAGTATCAAAGCTTCGGCTGCCAAAGAATGCACTAATGGGATGGAATCAAAGTAATAAGAGTATATCTTGGCTTCCCTTTCATATGCCACTACCTGGAGATGACTTGGTCTTGAGATACGGTATACAGTTACTCCTCTTGAGACATTGCAAATCACGAAACGATACAGTTCAACCAGAATCAGTAGAAGAGCGAATTGTATACAAGTCTATTCATGACATGTTAGGCTTGGTTCGTGCTTTAATAAGCGAAGAAGCTGATGATGAGAATTATAATATCTTGACCCAGCAGAGTGAAGAAAGTGACCAGTCTACTCCTACTCGAAAGAGTAGTGTTGGTAGACGAAGCTCAACCTATAGTAGATCAGATGATACTTCAAACCTTTTGGAAGATATCGAAGCTGAGTTACTGTCTTGTCTGGACACCAAACGGGAGAACCTATATGCAGGAAAGCCAAATCCGATCATGCCTACGGTCATCTTTGATGAAATATCATCAACCACATCCGAAGCATTATCTTCTGTTAGTGTTATTGACAGTGTGATGAGAAAGCTATCCAAGGATAAAGAGATCTGTTCTTCCCATCACTTTCAAAAGTTCCTACATCTCAATTCAACACATCATAAATCAACTCCAATAATGATGTCAAAACAAGCCGATGCTGAACAGATTGTTAAGACATGGATATCTAAAGTTGATCCCCCTTCATCAAGGACAAAGGTGGAATTAAGTCTGGCTATTACTCTAAGACATCAGTTTGCAGGTCCAATCATATCAATGGTGGTGATATGGACAATCACTCGTTGTATAAGTTTTGTGTGGTCAATAATAGCCGGTAGTGGAATTATCATATCCATTTCATTCGGGAAATATGTGACACTTCTCATGTTGGCCTTTTACTTTGGCCACAACCAAGGAGTATCATATCAAACCAAAAAGTCAAGCCTGCTGTCTTCAAAGTCTACCAAACGTAAACGAAAGAGTGAAAGGTTGCCTGCTGATGAAACTAGTAGACTATCCGAGGTGCAAGATGATGAATCAACTGTAGCCGATGACGAGGAAGAAGAAGAAGCTAGTGCTGAAGAATTTGAGGAAGATGAGTTTATCTCACAGCCAACCGCTCTCTCGTCTCCACTTCCGATATATCCTGACAACTACGGTATTTCATGCTGGTCAAAACCGCACCATACTTTATTCCAAGTTAGAAGTCCAACATATCTCAGAGATAGGGTGAAGATGCCTTCGGCTCCGACTGTCTTTGACTGTAGAGGAGTGGATTGTTGGCTTACTGATAATGCCGAAAGGAATATCTCACGTCACCCATCTGTCTTGGGTGGCAAGCTTGATGAGGAAACTACCTTTGTAGTCAACTTCTTATTGCCCTTTGCCAACCTCGTGGCTTACTTCACTGTACCTCCTATCGAAGAAATGCCCCCCAATATTGCAGATGTATGGAGTAAGTTCATTAAAGGCGACCAACGGTATCGAGATGGAAAGCTCAAGCTACTACCGGTGGTAGTTGATGGTCCATGGATAGTAAAGAAGGCCGTCGGGCCTGGAACATCTCCCGCAATGGTTGGTAAAGACTTGCCTTTACAATACTATTTTACAGATCCTACACCAACGAAGAAGGGTGTATATGAAGTTGATCTCCTTGTTACTGCTTCACGTATTGCACGAGGTATCCTCAATGTAGTCAAAGGTCATACCAAGTCATTAACAATCGCCTTTGCCTTTATTATTGAAGCATCTGAAGAATATCAACTACCCGAGACTGTTCTTGGAGCCTTTCAATTACATTCGTTACATTTAGAAGACTGCCCAAATCTTCCTGATGTTTACCCAATTGGTTGATTAAACAGATAGCAAGTAGGTCTCTCATTCATCTAGCTCGTTGGGTAATATAAAGAAGATATTATATTGATAGTCATATTATTTATTGTGACACAAGGGGCTCCTAGAGCTAATCTTCGCAAGCTATAAAGACAAGCCCAATATCTCAACTCTCATAAACACTCATACGATTGATATGCTAGATGATTATATGATAAAGCTGAATGATATATCAATAGCTAGAGTTATATACATTTATATAGAAAAGAATAATGCGCAGCATACCATCTCTTTTCCGACGTCGAAGTGCAGATGGGGAGCAACCACCCAAAGGAGGTACAAATAATGCCTCTGATGATGTAATGATAAGTCAACCAAACACGATAGATAAGCAAGAGGTGGAACTTGCAATAGTTGGACGTACCAATAGTAATGATAGTAATAAACGACGAGTTAGTATATCTCAAGTTCAATCAACAATAGAAGAATCAGACGCTACAACCACTGCAACTCAAAAGAAATGGGGTTACCCCACATTATTATGTTGCAAAAGGTCAAGCAAGAATAGAAAGGTCAATAATAATGATGATGATGATATAGTACAACAGATAAGTCCATATGCATTATTAACAAATGAAGAATTATCACCTCGATCATCTGCGTGGCTCTACCTGGCAGCAGTATCTATAGCATGTTTATCTTCGCTATTGCTTACTGAAAAGGCAATAGATGATATTGCAACAGATAACAATGAAGGAAGGAGCACCGTTGATCTAACACTGATCATACTACTATCAATTTCATTTACATTGGGATTTATAATAACTTTAGCTTACAGACATCGAAGCGTACGGAACAAGTTGACAGGATACATCAAGTTTATGCATACTTCATTAGAGTGCATCTTATCAATACTGCTATTTTGTACATGGTGTATTGTATTAAGATTTGTATCAGATCCAACAAGTGGTTTGAATTATGGTGTTACAATGATAACTAATGAGAGATATGAAGAAGTATGGAACATTAACATATTGATAACATCATGGCTTGGATTTGGTCTAAGTAGTTATTTAGTTGGAAGTTTAATATTAGCATCAAAAGAACAAATGAATGGTATGGTTGTTGCCAAAGAGCACTGTGGTTATAATACAAGAAGAGTGAGCAATGCAGATAGTAATGATCCAACAGTTCTGACTGGTAATCATCATCCGGATGAAGTTGCTGTTCAAGATGGCGAAGATACATTCAGAGAGACTTGTTCGCCGCTTTGGTTTATGATGTTATCATTCTCATCGGCACTGGCTGCCTTTGCCATATCCACTCGAGTAGGGGATGCATGTGTCGGTGTATTTAGTTCAACACCTTACTGCAAACGTTCGGTATTAGGGGCTGGGATTGGTCTGACTTGTGCATTATTATCATGTATTGCACTAATGTTCTATAGAGTAAACCAACAAAATGATATAAATAGAGGGAAGAATCTACACCGAGTAGATGGGATGCTGTCGGGATTAGTGTTGGTATTGCATAGTATCAACTTGGGTTTTGGCGCTAATCCTTCAGGACCGGGTACAGAGATGGGCAATATCTATTTTGCCTCAGCTTCGGGAGTTGTATTAAGTCTAATGCTATGTGAACAAATGATGAACAGAAACATCTTAAGGGTTGTGCCTGAGCCTATTACTCCACCCAATACACCGTTGAGGGATGATAGTTTAAGGATTGAAGATGGTAAAGCAGTAGAGGATAGAGGTCAACATCATTTTGCAAATGGGGTCTTACATGAACAAGGCAATTCACAGAGAACTCGTAATGTGTCGAGAAGAAGAATTGTGAAGAAGAAGCCGAGTAATGGTGACGACGTTTCATCATCTTCTTCTTCCTCGTCATCGTCTTCATCATCTTCCTCATCATCGGATTCATCTACTGAAGTACTGCCGAGATCTCCATCTCAAGATTTGGAAAGTAGTATACCGACAATTGATAGATCAGAGATGACTCGCAAGACAAAGAATAGTAGCTCTGTCAGCTATGGACAAGCTGCCGCGTTGCGTTCTCAGTCTACTAGTCAGCAAGGATTTACAACGACAAGGGCAAGCCGGGAGTTTACAACTCCTAATTTCAGCCCCTCGGATAGATTCTCAGAAGATCCAAACAAGCAAAGCGAAACAACTGATTCAAGCGCATACTCCCTCCCATCTGCAGCTCCCATTTATTCCTCATCGGTATCAACCAACTTTAATAACTCCTTTGTACCGCCACCACAGCCGACAATGGGCAATGAGTACTTTTTAGATCAAGTTCAATCCGATTATACATCAGTTGTATCTTCTGTCGGGGGTACTACAGGAACTCATGATGATGAATCGTATGACGTTAGTGGTGTAGATCTATCTTTTGAACCTGACGATGATGTCTCGCAATTGACAATGAATATGTCTTTGACCCAAGGCAAAAAGGAAGATCCAGATGGTCATTACTCAGATGACACACTGCTCTATAACACAGACAAGCCTAAAGTGGCTGCAGCTAAACCAAAGAAGAAGAAGCCTGTTGTTCAGCCTGAGAAGAGTAAACCACTGACAACAGTTGAAGAACAGAGCCAAGATACTGATTCACAACCCCAATCTTCGTCTCCAGTGACTTCATCCAAACAGACAATACAAGAGATCATGTCAAGGGGTGTTTCGAAAAGATCTTCTTTTAATGACTCGGGACTGTCTCGACTTCATCTGATTGCAGAGTCAAGCTCAAAAGCTGATGAAGAGTCAGGCAGTGAAGCGTCCGAAAACAAATCCAGAGGCCCTCCGACAGTTGCTTTTGGAGAGAGTGAACAAACAGCAGTGAACATGACGCTAGAAAGCACAACGGATGCTGAAAAGTCGTTTTACTCTGAAGAAGATCACACTATAGAAGGAGGAGATTCAGTGTATAGCAGTTAAATTATATTCTACTGACTAGTTTATGCCCTCTCAATATTGAAACTAGATCGTACCCTTTTTATATCAGAGTTGCCCAGCTTCCATTCAGCTTTATCACATTCTACGACACAGCACATTAGCGTACCACTCTTATCCGTCTCACTATTCTTCAATACTGTTGCTGATATTAGGAATATCTTATCATATGGACAGAACCCAAGGCCTAGATTCTCTTTGTTACCCTCCATAAAGTCTGGACACTCTAACGGTGCAAAGGCCAAGTCGAATTCGTAGTATGTTTGTTCGTCAACTCCACCCTCAACTTCAGCACTTTTGATTGGCTTTCGAGATGTCCTTCCTCCAATGAGATCAGCTTTCTGGAAGATGCGTGTTTCACAGTTTATGAAGATGAAAGAAAGACAATAGTAACGCATGTTAGTACAAGCGACTTGCAAAGGCAAACCTCTGTAAGTAAGTTCAGATGAAGCCAAATCACCGAAATTTCATATTAATTGAACACTCGAAATTCATATAATGAAACAATACTAACGCGGACTTTCCAGAACACCCTTATCATAATAGCCGTTTGGGATTTGATCCATAAATAATGATTTAGCAACTCCTACACTTGATGCCTTATCTAATGTCTTCATATCAAGATTATCTTGAGCTGATATAGAATAGACTGTAATACGATCAGCTGATTGTCCATTCTTTCCTTCAGACGAATCATAATAAAGTGGTAACTTGGATGTAGCATCTTGATTCCATTTGAGTGGTAGTTTATACGAAGCATTAACATTCGTTGTTGCTTCTGATGTAGATGGTGAAGCTGATTGTCCATCAGTTGCAACATTAATACTAATACCATTTATATTTGTTGGTAAAGAAAATGGTAGATTGATGGTATTATCTTGTGCTCCAATAATTTCTTCCTTTGGTGATCCATCTTCATTAAATAATTGACTTGTTAAATCTTCTGCATTTGCAATAGTTGGCAGTATAGAAACCATGGATAAAGTTTGCAATATAAAGTCTCTTCTTCCCTGTTCATCTCCACAACTTTGTGCATATAATTGCTGCAATCGACTTATTGATGGTATCTTTGATATTGGAGTAATGAACGCCGATGACCGCGGTATTGAGACAGCCACAGCAAAGAAACATAACATATACATTAGTAGCATGGTGATGTTGTTAGTTAGATTGGTTAGCACTACTTTTGATGATAGTTGTTGTAGTCAGCAGCAGCATAATACGTTTGATAGCCAAAATTCCAACTTTATTCTCTTTTATATTATTTCATCGGCCGGTGCCCGGTGCCACAAACTCAAACCCACACTGTATTGCTTACTATTACTTGTCTATCTATTACCATTAGTATCAATTCATTGCATAACATTACATCAATTGTTGTATTGTTTTCCATTGATTAATCTCTGGAGAATCCATACATAACAGCGCGTATCCTAGAAGATACCACACATCGACACATCATATAAATATAAATTGCAAATCAATATAATGCCTTTCTGGAATCGTGGTGGATCCGAGGAGAAATCCAAGGGAGAAACAAATTATGCATCAGATGATCTATCATCATTCTCCTCATCTGATACCAACTTTGCAGCTGGTGGTGCTGGTGGGTCGGACGATCCCATGATGTCTGCCGCCACCGGATTGGGTGATATGCAACAGTTTTCGATGGCATTAAGACAACAGATGATGGTACAAACAGTAATTAATACATTATCTGATAAGGTATGGATGTATGTTTTTATAATGTTACTGTGTAATATAATATGATATAGTGCAAATTTGTCTCACAATATATAATGTGTACTAACAAACTGTATTGAATCTCTATAAAAGGCCTTTGAAAAGTGTATTACCAGCAAACCGGGAGACAGTTTGAGTGGGAAAGAGGCGGCATGTGTCAATGCTACGGTTTGTAAGTGGTTGGATACAAATGAATTTATGCAAGGGAGAATGTCAAGAAAGATGGGATAGATACTTTATGTGGGAAACAAACAAACAAATGATTGGGATATAATATGAAAAAGTTAGGAGCCAATGTAGTAGTCAGTTATAACTCGGATCTATTACGCTTCCATTTATTAACAACCTTTTTACCAACTAATGATTTAAACGATGCTGCAAGCTTCTTGAAATTAATTGAATTGGGTGTATTCACTTTGTCGCTTCCTAATTGAGTTAGTCCGGCTTGAATGATATCATATATACTCTCCATCTCTTCCCAGGATAGTAATGTCTCCTCCTCCTTTTCGTAATCTTCTCGTAATTGTTCAACAATTAGATAGAGTGGTAGGCATAGTTCTGACATTGGAAATTTGGATGTATTAGCCAACGCATAATCAATGTATCGTTCTATGCCTTCGATTGGGTCCGTCTCCTTTATTCTATCGTTCAGAGATTGCTCTATTTGTATCAAATCTAAAGGCCTTCGGAGTATCCATCTTCCTGACATATGACTATGTATATTTGTTGAATCTTTCTGAAAAGAAGATAGTTCATGTAATGAATTGATACCTCCGTTCAAAGTTACCTTTACACCATTGAAGTCAGATGCAATTTGATTTACAACTGCGTAGTCTAATGTTGGTATTTGCCTATTCTTAATTGGATTTAGTGATAGGATTGCAGGTCTGGCATGAAGAATCACATGTTTGGCGCCAGCGTCATGTATTGAAGATACATAATTTGATAGGTATGTATAATCCGTTTCATCTAATGTATGCACATCATCTGTATTATCAAAGACACCGATCCTGCACTTTACAGAGATATCAATATCTGTAGCAGAACACATACTTTCGACTAGTTAAGATGTCAAGGATGGATCTTTCATAAGAGATGCGCCGTATGTAGATGCCCCTCCCGTATTGATTGCTGGACATCCACAATTAAGGTTGATCTCTCTTAGATTCGGATAGTTTTTAGAGGCTATTCTTACGCATTTATCGATCTTATTCACATCATTTGAACCGAGTTGCAATACTAGATTACTATCATCTCGTTCACCATGAAGTCTTTTATGAAGCACGGTATCAAAGTCTTCTCAAATGTTGGCGTGCTCAGTATGAGGCGACTTCTACAATCCTGTTCAATCGCCCTTCTCTGTAACTATCCTCATGCACTTGGATCTATCCGTGCTTAGATGTCGATATTAATTGGTATTAGATATCAACCCGGGCCCCTGGAATTTGGAATATGTAGTATCTTTCTTCGTCAGGTATCTCAGCTCAACTCAATAAACTCAAGCCGGAGCTAGTGAAAAGGTGAGCTCACCTTTTAGATAGTCATATAATTTGCAAGCTTGGGTTCTTCTCGAATATACGTGAACACAAGAAGCTCGTAGAAAAGGTGCCAATAGGCTTCAATTAGATCAAACACACCCTATAGTTTATACTATTAAGATACCCAGACTGACTACAAACTTATATACAATGGTGCGGTCAGCTCAAGGTTCAACTTCCCTAATCGCATGCCTATATATCAATATTGTCCATGAGTCAATGTTTAAGCAGACTCTGGCAATCGATACTCTCCACGAAGTGTTCTCTCTCTAAGCTCCGGGTCCAACTTCCAAGAGTTAGCTTCCACGCCATTACTTTCATACACACGATGTTCTAACCATCGGAGGAAGCCACTATTATCCAATGCTGGGTTACATAAACCTGATACGATACAGTAGTTGCCATCGTATGGTGCCATGTGATGTTTAGCATGTGATACACGGCCGATGCTGATACCCAAGTTCTGTAGAGTATTGATCATCGGTCCTGCTTCCTTCTTTGTTAGATGTGACCATTTGTGGAATTCTTGGGATAAGATTTCAATACCGCAGAATACAGCAAAGAAGAGACCGACTAAATATAGACAGAGATGTGTTGAAACAGTCAGTAAGATACAGATACAATGAAAGATAATATGACGCACAACACAACACCCATACAGACAAACTTACCCATTGGATGCTGATCTCCAGCAAGCAAAGCAATGACACCAGCAGTTGGTACACCAAATGGGATACAAAGTTTCCATACATTGTTACAGAATCCACGGTATGTGATAGTCCATTGAGCAGAATGATGGCCTTGGAATGCAGCAATTATGTTTCCCATAACAGGTGTACTACCGTTTCCATAGTTGTCGACTGACCAATGAAAGATACCTGAACCCAAGTCTGCTAGTACCCATGATGAAACGATTGTAGCCAATGAGGTTGCGGCAGTCAATTCGACATTACCACCTGTGTTTTCGAGTAATGTATGTATCGCATTGGCAGCAATTAAGGCATGTCCGGCAAACGTAGCAGAAACGATGGCCACCTGTTTGGGCGTAGTTTCAAGTGAATCTCCTTCGACTACAACATTTGCATTCTTTCCCTTTGGTCTTTCGAGGCCACTACTTTCTAATCCAAAGATGAAACCATCTTCTAGATACTTCTTTTGTGTTGCAACTTCGTTGGTATTTTGTACTTCATATCCTTCCGTTAGTAACTGCTCACTAGATTGTTGTGTAGTAGTATCGACCATATCTGTATCACTAACGAGAGTAGATGGTAGTAATGTTGTTGACGATGATGATGAAGAGGATCTAACATATTGTATCTGTGAGTGTTGTGGAGTTGTGAATGCCTCAGCAGTTGAGTGAGATGACAAAGATATGCAACTTGTTGCAAAAACAACAGCGCTTGTTGTGGTGAATATGGATTTCATTGTAGATTGTGTTGTTGTGTTATCGTAACTTATATAATAGTATATAAAGTACAGCGGGTACGGTGTGGAATTTATGACTGCAAATAGTTGCACCGCCTCATCGTTGGCCACACCACATCCACAACTCACATGCTTTTCCTCGTGTTGTGGTGAGTCAGATTCGAAGATTGGAGATAGTGAATTGTCACTCTTATTAGTGAGACGGTATGGTATCTTAGATTAAGTGAGAATCTAAGAATAGAATCGATCAGTTAAAATGGGCTCTACTATTTTGCTCGCAATTGGAAATATTGACATCAATAGCGGCATATAATTATGGATTGTTGCCTCTTTATGCGGTATTTATTAGATAGTTAAGTGGTGATTCGGTATTGTCATTAAATTACCAGTACAAGCTCTCCAAAATAAAGATACGAATCATAAAAGAAGACCCAAAAACAATGCGACGACACATACTTTTGTTCTGTATCATATCATTTGCAATCAAATATGGCTATGGAACAACAAATAATCAAAATAGATACCAATTGCAATATAGAGATAGTCGGAGGAGACAGCAGTCTTCTTGTTCTGTACCTGAGAAAGGATGTGGCTACGGGTTGTGGGATATAAGTGCTTGTTCATGCAAATGTATACCTGTAAGTCTTCTGTCTACATGACAATATTCCTGTATTATCTTTCTCACTTCTACTATTTATATTGTAACAATCACAGTCATACTGTTTTGATGATCTATATCAGCAATGTGCCACTGTAAGTTTTGATTTTCATTTTTTTTTTGTGCACATCTTATGTCAACAAATTATTATAATATTCATACTCATTCTTTCTCACTGTGCAGCTTGGATCATGCCCAAATGCTTTTGAGGGGTGTATACCGAATGTAAACTGTCCATATTCAGCAAATGTAATGACAAGTAAATGTGATTCGAGTGCTACTGTTGCTGCGGGAGTTTACTCCATATATTTGACTGCAAAAGAGTGTTGCGAATCACATTTCTATTGGGATATTGATGCATGCTTGGCTTCACCACCTACCCCTCCACCCACTGCACGTCCATCAGTAGTTGAACAGCAAACTCCTATTGATATAGTAGGTCCACAACAAATAAAGCCTCCGCCAGATGGTGATACAGTGGGCATATTGCTAGCACCAATATACATTAGATTTTCTAATATGCAATCGCAATTACAGTTAGATGAAGAAGATAGGGAGCAGTTGCAAGATATTATACGACGTTCTTTGTTGGTTGCAAGTGATGAATTCAATATTACAATAGCAGATGTAGATGCAGTAGACTCAATTTTCTCAAATGAAGATGATCAAACAATATCAATGTCAATGTATCTTAAAATTACAATAACTGGCGAAGACGTTGATCCTAGAGCAGTGCAGATTGCATTCACCAACGCATTGCAAGATCAGATCTATCTCATTGATAATGAAATTAATAAGTCGTGGGGTACTGCTTCGAATATGGTTCTCGGAATAGGAGACAAGACTGGTGGTGATATTGTTTCCACTCGTATCAGCAATGAATCAAGTAGCTCGGTTCCAGTTTGGGGTATTATATTAATCATACTCTTATTTGCATTTCTCTGTGGTGGTTTATTAGTATTACAACGACGGAGACTAGACAAAGGCGATTCGTTGCCAAGACATACTCATATTAACGAATCCTACTTTGATAGAGAGAAATCACAACCTTGTGAAGAAGGCCGGTATAATCCAAGAGACCGGCAGCACATAAATAAACGCAATCAACAGCACAATAGAAGCTTCAATCAATCGCAGCAGACACTGACGAGTAGAGGCGGTGGTGATGAAATTATAGTTCATCACAACAAACCTGATCCTGATGGGGAGAAAAGTTTTAATAAGTCTATGAGCTTTACTCAATCTGCATTAAATATCAATGAGGAACCAATAGAGCAGAGTTCCAAGCGTAAAGAGGGTATACAACGAAAGCGGAGCTTGGGAGGTGGTATGAGAAGAGAGAGCAGTCAAGAGCATGATATCCAAATAAACAGAAGTTTAGAGCATGAACAGAGGTCACGAGGGCAAGAAGAGCTTGAGGAAGAAGATGGATACGATGGAGGGCAATCTTCTTTCTTTATAACAAATGATAATGATGAGGGCCAAGAGCCGTCGGATGATTCTTCAGAGGAAAACAATTCATCTGATGATGACGTAGGAGTGCTTGGATTAATGTATTATGATGGAGCTAGCTCTGCGGGTGAGAGCCTTGGGGCAAAAGAGTCGAGATTGAGTAGAAGATCTAAAAGATCCGCCGCTCAATCTAAGAAGTCAACAAAGTCGAGAGCGTCATCTAGAGTGTCACAATCTCAACGTCAACCTCCGCCTATAGCTAGGAAGAAGGAAGGGACTAAACGCAAAGAGCAGCACCAAAATGTAACAGTTGATGGTCAGAAAGACTATCCATATGTTCTTGAACCACCATATAACAAGCGTCAATCAGACCACTCGGACAACATTTACATTGGGGGCGAATCAAGTGTAGTAAGTGGGTTATCATCAAATGCTGAAGATTTTAACCACCACGACGATACAAGGGCTAAGTTGTTTAACAAGTCGAGTACCATAGTGGAAGAACTAGATTAAAAAAAAAATGTCTGTTAAAAAGATAAGATTATAGTAGTGTTAAACATCTATTACTTCTTCCGCCTCGCAAATCGACAAAAAGACTTGCAAACGGCTCAGGTGGAACCTAGCAGTTGTACCCCATGTTAGCAGAGGGAGTGAACTTGATCTGGGATCTGTATTGAGAGTTTTGTAGCATCGGATGTTGTCCTTGCTGGCTACTATCTCCGCCACCACGATATGGACTTGCTTGTTGGCCCATCATAGACTGGAAGTGCTTCATTTGCTTGACTTTTTCGTCCAGATCTTTCTTAGTAACTTCGTGACCACCCATACTTGGCATCATGTTATTGGATGTGCCACCATTCTGTGTCATCATTTGCTGCCTTGCTGCTTGTTGCTGCCTGACACACATCATATACTGTATATCATCCATTCCCCTCATTTGACCTATATTACCTCCTCCTCTCGAAGCTGTTCCGCCGCCACCTACAGCTGAGGCATGCATGCCATGACCATTAAAGAACTCTCGAAAGTCTTCACCTGTTTTATTGCCCGTATTGCCGCCCATTGGCATATTTCCCATACCATACATATTACTGAATGCTGCCATGGGGCTAAAGTTATTTGTTACATTTCCTGCTTCGGCAGTACTTGTCATATTTGGTGAGGCGAAACTGCTTTTATCAGCTCCCGTGTTGGGTGTAGCGGTAGCACCGGGCGGCTCTTTCTTTGCACACATCTGTTGCATTTGCATATTCATCATAGCTTGGTTATGCATCATAGCTTGTTGTTGTAGTGGGCTATTCATCATTGTCTGACCAGGCATCATACCCTGCTGCATCATGCCTTGTTGAGGCATCATCATGCCCTGGTTGAAGTAAGGATTATATCCTATCATGGCTGGATTACTGCCATACATCATAGACTCCATTTGTCTTTGTTTCTGTAATATAAGTTTGAAGTAAGAAGAAAGAGAGCGTGTGAGATTACCATTGGATATCACGATTATTTGAAGTCTTCAATCATGAACATAAGATGTGTCTATCTCTCAATCAAGTAGGATATCATATCGTGTATCATTAACATGTTCTGTTGCAATTGAACACAAGATGATATGAATAAGAACTTCAGTTGTATTATAACTCACCTTTGCTGCAGATTCCCACATTGAATCATCTATGACTCCATCCTTACCAGCTTTTCTTCCCTTCTTTTTCGACCCTTCATCTAGCCCGATGACAACCTTTACAACTCTGATGGCTTCTTTACGGACAACCATTTTAACAGTAGTTTCACTGGGTGAATTCTTATGCTTCTGTGTACTTGCCTCCTTACTTTCATTAATCTCAAGTTCACGTTCTTCCCTGTAGTTCTGTGGTTTCTCGAAGTTCAACTTATCTTTATCAACGCAACTATTGGCCTCCTCGGCCTTCTCCTCATCAAAGTCTAACCAATGAGTAGCTTCGGAATCAGCATCATATGCTGCCATTGCCTCCTTCTCGGATCCTGCATTGGAAGAGACAGTTATCTTCTTTAATAAACGATGAGTAGTGTCATAGGCGAGGGCTGCATCAGCGGCGACTTCAAATAATCCAAGATTATATTCTTTGTTGCCTTTATATATACGAGCTTGATACTTTTCACGAGATGAACCTATTTGATTTGCAACGATATACATATATGGTGGTGAGTTAGTGCGTTATATACATTGCAATCATGTGTAACATATAAAAGAGCATAAACATTATTGCAATAGAATAAGAATTTACTACTCACGAAAGGTAACCCCGGCATATTTGCAAGTCTTATGAGGATATCGAGGATTCTGAGAATATAAATATGACGCATTAGTTTGGTATAGTTTGAAAAAGAAAGTTGAGAGGTACATATGATTGATAATTTATTTTGACACGACATGTCACCATGTCACATGTTTACCTTTTTTATTTGGATTGTACTCATATTGCCAGCAAGTTTAGAGGCCGTGGGAGGTGATAGTAGGGAAAGCTCTTCAGATGTCGACATGGTGGACAACTAAGAAGTACAATTGCAATAATTAATGGGGTCGATAGCGGTACGAGAAGCGGTATGGTATGGTGACTTCTTTGGAGTTGAGTTCAAATTTTTGGGGGCGGGGGAGATACCGGAATGACCAAGTGTTGTTGAACGACAAAATCTCTGTCTCTATCTCTCTAGCTAGAGACGCTATTACATTCCAATGAGAGTTACCTAATGGCATTGGATACATACATAAATGGTACTCTCTTCTATGTTGCTGGCAGTATGGGAAGCGTTCATAGATTCCAGATATTTCCGAGATGCAATAAGAGGTATCTTTCTCTATTGATAAAGTATCTTACACTGTCTTAACTCTCTAACCTCCTTCCCCCAACTATTTCGTACTACTCTGACGCCCGATCCAATAATTGTTCAAAATCAATGTATGGTTCGTAATGCTCGACTGCCTTCTTTACTCGATTCTTATCATCAATATTCAGTTTGGGAGTAAAGTCGTGTATCATCTGCATGGCCTGATGTGTGCTGTACCCAACTATCATTACAGGTGCCCCTTCCAGTCCTTCAAACATATCTCTAACCTCATCTGCCATTTGATACTTGTCTTTACGGCCACAAACTAACAACGCTGCTTCAAATGGTCGCTCCTCCTCCCTTCTAATCCTCTGATACTCAGCCATGAAACCCAGTATAATATCATCTCTTGTAACATGACAAATGTATAATGTGCGAGGAGACTTTGACCGGATATTCTCAAGGAAGCGTGTTAAACTAGTGGTAATCAAATTCATATCATTTGTCTGATAATGACGGAAACGATGCATCTGTCCACAAACTAGCTCTGTATGAAATAGTCGTTCCAAGTCAGCAAGTGCAGGGCAACCTAAGAAAGGCCGATCTGGAACACAACCAAGTAGTGGTATGTCCCAAAAATCCTTTAGCGCTTTGCCCATGTAATACTTTGTTTGTTCGTATTTATCAGGTAGGACTTTGTTAATAACAACCCCAGCAATCGGTACATTGTGTTTCTCACAAAGGACGCGGTTAAGTTCCAGCTCGTCAAATGCAGATCCAAGTCCTCCGTTGGCTATCAGCAACATACTCGCCCCTAGCCTGTTGGCCACCATTGCATTATTAACATTAACAATACTGCCCACTGCACAATGCCCTGTTCCTTCGCATAGTACCGCATCACTGGCATTTCTAACCTCATTAAATGATTCATCAATCTGTTCTAATTGTGTATCATGAGAAATCTCTCCTTCGACGCTACATATATAAATATATGACATTGGATTAGCAAACATATGCTTCACATACTATAAGTCAACACAACACATATGCATTAAACACATTCCATACAATTACACATTATACAATACTTACTATTTCTTAGTGTATCCTCGCGGAATGATCACTGGACTCATATGTCTATAATCGATATGATCTAAATGAAATTGTTCTTTCAATAGACATATATCTTTATCCACACGAATGTCTCGATCAAGTGTTGGGCTGTATACAGTAACATGTTGTTGTCCTACGGGCTTAATGAAACCAACCTTGGGGAATCGTTTTTGCAATCCACTCATTAATGCGAGGGAAGTTGTTGTTTTACCAACATGTTGTTTTGTTGCCGCCTATCAAGTTGATGTGCAAAAGTATATGCAAATATCAGTACAAGTGTATCAATCGACATTCATATTATAAACATTCATAACATCATGATGTCTTCAACTTACAACAAAGATAGGACGTGGTCGTTTCGTTGAAAAGAGCCGCCGTGTCATTATTGAAGCACTATTTGTAGTTGGGCTGATTGGAATCATTGTTCTCTGGTCGGTGATTGGCAGTAGGATGGTAATAATTTATTTTTATGATGTGATTTTGTATTTATATATCTAACTACTGACCACAATAGCACCGCCCCCTCTTTGAAGTAGTAGTGTCACCTCTAGATTATCGTCAACTCCCCGTCTAATGTTTTGTGATGAGTAGTACGCTCGCTGAGTAGAAGTAGCTGTCAATGATGGATCTCTCTCAATGACAGCATGAAACGGCTTTCTATTCCCACTCACAAAGTAGTAGTTATGTTGTAGGGTGGTAAGATGATGGTCACTCGGCGGTCAATAGAAGCATTTGGATTAGTTCTTTTCTCCTTAATTATAGTGGCGCATCTTCACTACTTGCCTGTATCATCAGCGTCGGATATGGTTTCCCTACCATCCGTATCATTTTATCGAAAGAGTGTAGTTGATGTTTGCAATAGAATAGTATCTCCTCATAACTCCAAATCAAAACGTATACAACAATATCATGGTTTGTGTAGAAAACGATATAGTTATTCAAAAAGCTGTGCATTTATATCAGCACATACATGCAATAAACAACATATATCTTCTCTCAATCCATTACCGAGATTGAAGGACACATCATGTGTACTAAAATCAACTTCATTATTATTCAGTACATATACTACTCCTGACGATAATAGTCTTGACAGAACAACTGATATAAAAGGATTAATAACACAACAAATATCTACAGATGCAACAATCTACGAACTTCTACATTCATCTATACAACTTTTAGATGAACAATCGATACCTGAACCAGATGAAAGTGTACTTCATTTGGTATCTCATGCATTGAATCTAGACTGGGAGAATGGATATCGTCAGCTACGAGAGGTATTGAAGTTATCTTTGCCCTTTCCAAAAGATTACGACTCTAAAGTATTACATAGTGAATCAATACTAACATTGGCACAACAAACACTCACATCTAAACAGAGAACAACATATCTAACACTACTAGAAAGAAGATTACATTTTGAACCATTGCAATATATTATAGGCCACTGGGATTTTCACTATTTGACTGGACTGAAAATTAGAAAACCAATGCTATGTCCCCGACCTGAAACAGAAGAGTTGGTAGAATTAGTATTAGCTGATATTGATCAATTGATAAAGAAACGGCAACTACTAGATGCAAAGAAGGAAGACAATAGAAGAATACGCATCTTGGACGTAGGTTCTGGTACAGGAGCTATTGGAATTGCAATTTCTCATAGGTATCCAAAGCAAGTTCAAGTTGTTGCATTAGATCTTTTACCAAAGGCGGTAGATCTTTCAAATGAGAATGCAGATAAATTTCTGTCTAGCTTGGTTGGACGGGATACTAGCAATGGAAATGTAAGCAGTTTATATCAAGCCATCACTTGTTCTGCAAAAGACTACACAAAAAATGTAGTAGAGTCTATAGATACTACAAACAATTTACAGCCCAAGTATGAAATGAACTTTGACATTGTAGTTTCGAATCCACCATATATACCTAAGCAAGATATGCAAGATCTTTCAACAGATGTAATTGAGTATGAAAGTCATGATGCATTATGTGGCGGAGATGATGGATTGAATGTAGTTAGAGACATAGTCAATCGTTTACCTGAATGGACGTCATCTCCTTCAACTGTTACTAATTATCAACAAGAGAAGGGAGAAACAAGATACTGTTGGATGGAAGTTGATGACTCACATCCTAGCATAATGGAACAATGGCTTGCTCCTGGATCTAAAGAATCAATCCGCTTGGGAGTAGAATATTGCAGTGGCTACAAAGACTTTTGTGGTCGTGATCGATTTGTGAAACTAAAGGTTGTTTGAAGAGTTCTTGTAACTCGCAAATCTTCTCTGCCTTCTAGTTTACTTATCATGCTGAGTACATTGAAGTATTTAATGAATAATATGCACTTCTATACACCACAAGTACTTCCCCATCTGAGGGAGACTGCCGTATTGCGAATTTATACCATCCGTCTTAGTCTTTTCTAGTGGTGGTGGACCTCTTGCCTGCCTAGATTTCCCGAGAGCCACTCCAACCTTCACTTGCTGATATGAGAATTTTCCTTGGAAGTGAGAGCCAACAAACCTGTTTACTTCTTTGCTGTATAGTGAGATCTCCTGTGGTATTGTAATCGGCCCTTTCCAATCCGTTTACTTCGATACCTGGCTTATCATCAAGAGAAGAAGAATTATTCCTATTCACTCATTTCTCGTCATTATACCATACAAAGTATCGGAGATTACTTGATATAAACAAAGTATGTCAATTTTACTCGAAACAACCTTTGGTGATCTCATATTAGATTTGGATATTGATGGCTCACCTGCATTATGTAAGAATGTATTAAAATTAGTAAAGGCACGATATTATACTAATACATTAGTATACAATATTGTACCGGGGAAGTATAGTCAGATGGGTGGTAAGTATCTCTTTTTTGTTATAGGTAATATATTATGTATGTGTTGCTGTACCTATCATATCTATTCATATATCTCACTGTTCTATAATTTGCAAACAATATAGATCCCAAGGGAGATGGTACGGGTGGCTGTTCCATCTACGGTTTAATTGATTCATACCAATCTTCTTCATCCTCTACTATCAATATCAATACTAAACAACTACCACCAGATGTAACACAAAGTAAACGTCGATTCCTCCAAAGTCACGGACGTACATTATCAACCAATGAAATAAATCAAAAGGGATTATTAATTGCAATGGAAATTGGTAACGTACCACATACAATTGGTTCACAATTCTTATTAACATTGAGTGATAATAATGGTTTGCAAGATTTACGATCCACACAAGATAATAATTTAAATGGAAATGAAAAGCAACAAACTAATAATAATAGTCAAACTAGGTATTTATCATTAGGAAAGGTTACAGAGGATACACAAAATGTATTAAACAAGTTGAATAGAGCATATTGTGATGATGATGGTAGACCATATGCCGATATACGGATAATACGTGCTTTAGTTGTACATGATCCGTATGAAGATCCGGAGGGGTCGAGTGAGTTATTAAAGTTGAGAGGAGTTGCTACAACTGATAAAGATGATGAAATGAAGGATGGTTATCCACTAGCACCATCATCACCAACATATGAACGTCCACCTGAAGAAACAGTTCCTGTACGAATACAAGCCGATGATACAACACTATTTGCAACAGCAGGATGGGATGACAATAATAATGAAAACGACTCTGAAGAAGAAGATGAAGAAACAAAACAAAAACGATTAGAATTACAAGCTAAACAAGAAGAGGAATGGAAACAACGTCAAGATACGTCACGCGCCGTAATGTTGGAGATGTTAGGTGATCGTCCATCAGCGGAGATTGAAGCACCCGAGAATGTATTATTCGTATGTAAGCTCAATCCATTTACGAATGATGAAGATTTGGAATTAATCTTTAGTAGATTTGATCAGGAGGCTAAGGCTGAGATTATAAGAGATCCTGATACTGGAGCTAGTTTACAGTATGCATTTGTTGAATTCAAGTCTAATGAGGCAGCAAATGAGGCGTATTTGAAGATGAATAATGCCTTGGTCGATGATCGAAGGATACGGGTTGATTTCAGTCAGAGTGTTTCTAATGTATGGGATAGATTCAATAAAAAGTATAGACGGGGAGATAAAAGTGCTGGTATTGATCGAGGTTTTATGGATAATGGTGGTTCAGGAAGGGGCAGGGGACGAGGTGGTGGAAGAGGACGAGGTAATTGGGGAAGGGGTAGAGGGTCAGGCCGTGGACATCATCTTGGCCCACGACATCAATCAAGTGCGTACCGTTCTGATAGTCATCATCAACAACAACAACATCAATCATCATCCCGATATAATGGTCGAGAAAGAAAAGAGCCTGGATTTGACAACTTCGATCGGGGGGTAAAAGACACTAACCCAAGCCACCATTCTAAAAGTCATAATGATGAGGAGGAAAGACAGAATCCCCATCTTCGTCGTAGCCGTTCTCGAAGCCGAAGCAGAGATGATGATTCTAGGGAGGATAGGAGAAGAAGGAAGCACTCCAGGAGGAGTAGGTCTCGAAGTGACTCGTCAGATTACAGCCGAAGAAAAAGGAAGAAATGTCACAAGCACAGGAAGAAGGATAGCTCTCGGCATAGAAAGAGGAGTCGGAGTCATGATCGAGAAAGAAAGCATAAACATAAGAAACACAGGCACAGAAGGCGAGATGAAGATGATGAGAGACGACATGAACATCATCGTCATGACCGTAGCAGGTCAAGGTGAATAAGATACATTATTAAGATATAGTCACCAATTTATTGATACAAATCCATCATTCTTTGCCCCCAAACCTTCTATTTCAATGTATACTCTCAACACTCTTCCAGCATAATTATCACCAAACGAAGGTCTTGCCACAGTATCATAGTTCCCAGGCTCGTTATCGTTAACTTTGACAACAACAGATCTATCCAATCCTTTACTCTCTGGAATGTATACGAAAATGGAGCCCTTCTTTTTGTAATCATTCTTTAGTTTGAACTTGACACTATTGTCACTCCAGTCAAATGTATCCACCTCGAATCCACAACTAAAGTGTAAGTCACTTCCGATGTACTGTGGTCTATTGGGCTGAGCTGGCTTGATATGAAATATTTCAGTTTCATGTGGTTCTAGCTTTTTGATGAGAGGTCTGTTATCAGATAGGGCCTGATGTGATATCCAAACATATTCCGATGACCAGAAAGAGAACACATGAAATCCATGCTCCTCAATCTCACCCAGACCTTTCCCCAAAGATCTACTTCTTTTAGGTGCCCCCATTGCAACAAAGTCATCGATACTGTGCGACACGAGTGCTGAAAATGATACGCTGAGTCTTGCGGTATGCCCTAGCCAATTACTGAGGCTCACAACCGTCCAACTACCAAGTCCTTCTGCAACAGTAAAGCAACTACGCTCTCTGCTATATGGGTCGACAATGTTTCCTGGCGAGTATCCTACTTCACATTCGATTCTAGAAGCTTGCTGTTGAAGGATTCTTCCAGGTGAATCTGAACTACTAATCATATCTACCTCATGTACCGATGGAGTCTCCTTTTCTTTCTTGCTGGATGTAGATCTCTCTGCACACCAAAGTCTAAGAATGGAAGGCATTCCCTTATTTAAAGTGCTGTGTAAATCCAAAGGAACTGCAGTGACACCAGTAAGAGGGAAGATTCGTTTTGCAACGCTAAGTCTTTCGGGGCTTACTTTCTCCATATCATCAGACAAGAGGAACATACCACCAGTCATGGCAACGACGCTAGCTGCACTGACAACCTCTGTGTCGGTTAGTTTGGTTGCACTACCGAGGAGAATACAATCAGGATCATTATGCCACCAACGATGACCTAGTGGACTTCTTGACATGGTGTTTCTTAGCATTCCTCTCAATGCGGGAAGAGTCCCGTTATCCCAATGTGGAAGAGGGAACTCTGGAATCCAAGTAGGTCCTGTATCACAAGACACTCTCATACCATCAACAAAGCCCACAGCTGATCCAATTGGGCAACCACAACCAATAATGAATGTACTATTGCCAGCAGCTGCTCGAATAGTCTGCAGTCCTAGATACATTGCCTCTGCTCTACTCATTGTAGAATCATATTTGCCATTACCCTCGAGGCATGATGCATAAAGAAAGTCAAGTTTGAGTACATCGAAACCCCACTCATTTACTGCTCTATGAATCGTATCATAAACATGCTTCCTAACAGCAGGGTTTGTCGCATCTAGACCATAAAAGAACTTTCCACAATTAGCTGAGTTGGCATACCGACCCATATCATTACGGATGATCCAGTCGGGATGATCTTTTGCCAAATTTGACGACTTGTCGCAGGCAAATGGTGCGAGCCAAACTCCTGGCTGCATACCCTTAGTACGAATAGCATCGGCTAGTACTCTCATTCCTCCATCTTTCACAAACTTGCCAGGCTTGAGCGATGTCCAATCACCCCATGCCGTCATGTATCCGTCGTCAATAAGACACACATTGAACCCAATAGAACTCTTGGACTTTTCTAGTATGTGAGCATTCTTTGATAGAGAGTCATGACTAATATCATCATAATAATGATACCAAGAGCACCAACCACAGGTTAAGCCCTTCTCCATCGGACGTGCATCATTATGATCTCCAACAGCATGCACATAATAAACCATGGCTTCTTCATCGTATGTAGATGCGTCAACTACTTGACAGTATGCCCAATCACTTGATACACTTCGTTTAGCGACCACTCCTTCATGACAGGCATATAAAGCAAAGTGACGAAGGTCCTTGTCTAGCAAGACGTTTCCATATTGTTTCCTTTGAGCTAAATATCCAACAATCAATGCAGGTCCACCTTCCTCATCAAGGAGGATACGTTCGTCGTCATATTGAGATGAGATTGCACCATTTGAAGTGATACATGCAAACATATCTGACTTGTAGAAGGCAGTTTTCTCGTTCAACAGATCTTCGTCTTCTTCCTCCATGTCTACATCGTTCTTACTTTTCTCTGACGTTGTTCTATTCTCATTCTCATTCCAATGATCTTCACTGACATTACTAACAGCATCGCCAGTTAATACCATCCCACCACGGTTAAATGCTGCACTAAATACATTAGGCATTGCACTCTTAGGCTGAACCTCACCTTGTACAACACTACCCGAGAAGGACCAACTCTGATAGCCGTGTATGTAAACATTAGTAGGTGTATCATAATCATAAGAGCCTGAAGATGATGTGCCTACTACTCTATTTACTTCTTCAATTTTGGGTTGGATTGAATTGTTTTGTAAATTCAAAGCACCATCCATCAACAAGAATGAATCTAATGCAACATGTGGATTGGGAGGATGATCAACCTTCCATAACAATGGTGGACATTTATTTGTAGCTAAATCTATTTCATCCTTGTTGCTTTGGCACGGAATTGCAAATGTAAGGATAGGTCCATACTGTTTGCTCTTTGCTTTTGAATTTGTTTGATCATCGGTAGTATCAGTCCAAGAAGGTGTTGGTAAATTATCCCATTTATCCAATTCGGGTAATTCATAATCACTATTCGACTGATCAATGATATCATTTGAATCACTGCTAGTATTATTATTCGCATCATTATATGTAGAACCAAACTTGGGACGTAGATATACTTTCAATGCATGACAATTACCAATCCCTCTAATCCATACACCTCCCTCATTTCTTTCTAATTCTGTGGCATTCTCGGTATTAGCCACTAAAGGTTCCATATATAATATATCATCCACTGTATAATTCACAGTAACACGATGGATAGGTTTAGGTGCACCTGTTATACTTCTTCTCATCTTACCCCATTTATTATTATGCTTTTGCTTTTGTTTAGATTTGCTACCACAACATGTACCCACAGACTTGTGCCATACCTCACGTTGCATTGATATATTTGTATATGATGGATATGCCTCATGTACAGGTCGGTATGTAACTGATAGTAATTTAGATGATGTTACATTCCATTGTGATGGAGATGATTGTGATGAATATGACCAACTCCAATTATTCGTATTATTTCTATCTATATCTTTTATATTGGATATCGGTGATTGGATATTACTATTATTATCTGATAATGTTGATACCGAGCAACCGTGCGGACATAGTTCTGCAAGGTATTGGGACGAGGATATGGGAGGCGATAGACCATAGTTATGGTTATTCTGAGTGCTATCTTTTTTCAATAATTGAACGCCTTCCGAGTTGTTGTCCTCCTGATGAGTGTAGTTATTGCTATCGTCTACACAATCAGAGTTGTTCGCACTTCCATGAATGGATGACTTGGGAATATTCAAACGAAATACCCACCCTGGATATACCATCTTATAATGGTAGTAGTAGCAATGTAGGACAACGTATATATAGAATAGGCTATAAATAATGCAACAAGTTTGAGTAACTTCGTGAATAAATTTGGCGATTCTGGACTCTTTAAACTCTTCTCTCTTAAAAACACAATACCATACTCTGTCTCGCCTTCTTCATTCTCCTCCCTCGTTATCGATATGTTCTATGCTCCCCCCGTTGTTGCTGGTGGGAAGTAGCGGCAGCCTCCCAAATATAACTATCGAGCATAGATTTCGACGGCGTAAACCTACAATCCTAGCAGGTGTGTTGTGTTGTTGCAAGTACAGATGCATTGTCATTGCTAATTCTAATTTAATTCAATATCATTATCATCTATCATAATTTTGTGACGATGTTCATGTTATTATAATCTGCGGAGAATCGCATTGGGAGAAAGAGAATAGCATAAACAAAACAAAAGCCAGTTTGATAATGGATAAGCAACTATCAAGTACGGAAGAAGTTCCATCACTCCGCGGTTGGTTCCTCAAAGTATGAAGAAGCCCTTATAGTTTATAACCCTGTAATCCGCCTCAGACTAAACCTGTATGCTTTCTCTCTTCTTACTACTACTAAAGGAAAAGCGCGATGTTGTCAAGAGACGTTCCTCCGCGCTTAATGTGATGCCTAGTTCCAATCGTCGATGGTTCACAATTGAAAGCATTACAAACAACAGCAGTTCCAAGGAGGTGGCTTTGTGTTACTACAAGAAGTCTGGGGAGAACGAGGAACGATGTGGGTGGCTCTTTCTAGACGATGTGTTGTCATTAACACAGGACGTTTCCACTCGTTATATTACGATTGAACATCCAACAAGAATCTTACGAATTCAAAGTCCTACACCAGCTCAACACCGCGTTTGGTTTTCTACCTTGGCCAAGTGTTGTAAAAATGTACGTAAGGAAGTTGTATCTCCATTAACTTCGATCAATAATAATGAGGATGATAGACGACCAAGTTTACCCTATTTTGACGATTCAGCACGAAAAGCAAGACGAGAGTCGCTTAAAAATTTATCACCTGTTCCTATTGTAACAACTCCCAAAGATCAACTTCAGTTCATTCGTTCATTGAACAATACTGGAAGTGAAGACGTCAATAAGAACCTATTCGAGGCAACCTCTTCTTCCTCCTCGTCTTCTTTTGTAAAGGATACTGAAAGCGTAGTAAATCATACTGATGATGATGGGTTGGCATACAACGGAGAGGATCATCTTGCAAATAAAGAAGCTGCATCTAGTACTGAGTTCAGTATCTACAAAACTAACATTGTACAATCAAATACATTGCCATCATATGAAGAGGAAAAGGCTGAGATTGAGCCTTTACTAGAGTCACATGACTTTGAAGATACTGCCGAAGAGACAAAGGCCGAAGAATCGTCATTCAAGGTTGATACAGATGACGACACTCGTGATAATACAACTGATACGTTTGATATTGATCAATTGAAGAAAGCTTTAGCATCTGGTGATTCAAATCAATTACTTCGAACTTTGAGCAAGAGC